>Ga0315912_10006049_pt1 | contig 10932 bp, 5 predicted proteins | sample VfabasoilMG_FD_204469 | JGI IMG/M metagenome (GOLD analysis project Ga0315912, IMG submission 204469) | Garden soil microbial communities collected in Santa Monica, California, United States - V. faba soil | ecosystem: Environmental > Terrestrial > Soil > Garden | place: USA: California...
TCGAAAAGTAACTCTCCCGCCAATGCGCGCCACGCCGATCGCGGCTGCAGTCCATGACCTGTTGCAACCACCGGTCCCAGGATTCGCAGAACGCCGCTGGCAGGCGCCGGGTGATGAAATCACCGGTTGCCGGGATCTTGCCGTACCAGCCCGGCGTCATGGCTTTGCGCCCGCCGCCTGCGCGGCGCGGAGATGTTCCGACAGGTCTTTTTGCAGATTCGCTGGCAGCGTTCCGCCGGGATTTCCGTATCTGGCGAGATACGGCAGGAGCGCATCGTTCAGCATGTTGCGGTACGCGCGTTCCGCCTGTGCGTCGAGCTTCGTACCCTGGTAGAGACCGAAGCGAAGGGTCCAGGACGTGTCCGCCTGCCGCAAATCGCGCAGGCGGTTCAGCACCGCCACCAGTTTCGCCTCGTCACCGGCGCGCAGCGGCGACAGGCTTTCCGTCTCCCGCTTGGCGGCGCCCACCGCGGCTTCGGCGGATTCGATCAATTTCATGTTACCGAAGTAGCTCATCGTCCAGGCGAGCGCAAGGACTATGGTCGCACCCGCCATCGCGGCGTACGCTCCGAGCCTTGCCGTGCGGCGTGCGCGCTCGCGGCCAAGATCCGCGCCGGCCAGGCCGGATTCGGCGAAAATCACCTCGCGCAGCAGCTTGCGCAGGAAAAAGCTCTTGCCGCTGCCGAGCGTCGGCGGCTGCACCTTGCGCTCCAGGTTGAAGCTGCGCGCAAGCGTACCGAGGACACGGTCGATCGGGCTCCCCTCCTGCGTGCCGCTGGCGAAATAAAGGCCGCGCAGGAACGGCGGCTCGCCGGTCCAGCCGGTGACGAACGCTGCATTCAGGAAACCCGCAATCATCGGCCCGATGCCGCGGAACTGCTGCGGAAAGCGGTAAATCGCTGCGCGCCGCTGCAGGTCGCGTTCTTCCTGCAGCCGGTCGGGCAGCCCTGCGTAGAGCCGGCGCTCGAGCCGGATGAATTCCTCTTCGAAGCGCGACACCGTCAAGCGCGGATCCGCCGGCAGTTCGGTGGCGTCGAAGGTGGTGCCCCATACCTGCGCCCGCGCCGCTGCGTCGAATTCCGAGAAATACTCCGTGAACCCCGCCAGCAGGTCGGCCTTGGTGATCATCAGGTAGACCGGCACCCGCATGCCGAGGCGCGTGTACAGCTCGGCAATGCGTTCGCGCACGTGCGCGGCATAGTCGCCAAGCTCCTCCTGGTTCCAGTGGGCCAGGTCTGCGGCGCTCAGGGTGACAATGACGCCATTGAGCGGCTGGGCGGGCCTGGATTGCTTGAGCAAGTCTAGGAAGCCCAGCCAAGCGGCCGCGTCCGCTTCCCGGTCGCTTTGCTGCGTCGTGTAGCGGCCCGCCGTATCGAGCAGGACCGCTTCGTCGGTGAACCACCAGTCGCAGTTGCGCGTTCCGCCCACCCCTTGCACGGTATTGCCCGCGGCAGGATCGCCCAGCGGAAAGCGCAGGCCCGCATTGAGCAGTGCCGTGGTCTTGCCCGAACCCGGTCCGCCGATGAACATGTACCAGGGCAGTTCGCTCACCATCCGGCGCTCGCCGTCGGCGCTGCGGAACCGCGCCTTGCGCAGAACGCCGAGCGCGTCCTCGAATCGCTTGCGCAGGACCTGGATCTCGTGCGCTGCGCGGGCGGCGGAATCCTGGTCGGCGATGCCGCCGGCAAGCCCGTCGAGCAAGCGCGCATTTTCCTGGAGTGCCCGGCGTGCCCTGACCAGCTCCCAGCCAAGCCAGGCGATCGCCATGGCGGCAATGAACACCATGCGCTCCGCCGGCCCTTCGAGCGGCCGCCAGGTGCCCAGCACTACGGTGTCGCCCGCAAACCATGCCGCGCAGGAAATCGCGATCCAGGCGGCGGCGCCGACCGCCCAGCGCCCCCCCAGCCAGGCCGGCATCACGGCGACCCCTTCAGCACGATGGACACGCGGCGATTCCGCGCGCGATTGGCGGCATTGTCGTTGGGCGCCACCGGTTCGGAATCGGCAAGGCCCTCGGCCCGTAGCCGGGCAGGTTCCCTGATCCGCGAAGCCATCAAACCGATGACAGAACGCGCCCGCTCTGTGGACAGTTCCCAATTCGAGGGGTAGCGGGCGGTACGAATCGGGACATCATCGGTGTGCCCGGTGACGACAATCGTTCCGGGGACGCGGTTGAGCGCATCGGCGATGCGCAGGACCACCGGGTGCAAGGCGGCATTCAGGCGCGCGCTGCCGGGCGAAAACAACTGGTCGCTGCGCAACGCAATCACGATGGCCTCGCCGTCTTCGGCCACTTCGACATCGGGGCTGCCGATTGCCCCGGCGAGATCCTTCGCCAGCACCGTCGGGGAACCCGCGGGCCGCGCGGATGTTGGCGCGCCGGCCAGCGGCACTGCCTTGAGCCGCGCGAGCTCTCGCGCCACGGGATCGGAGCGAGCCCCGAGCGAGACGCTGAACGCGAAATAAAGCGAGGCAAGAACAAGCGCGCAGGCCGAACCCGCGCCCCACAGCGCCAGTGCGCCGGGCACGCGTCGCGCGCGTACCTCGGCACCGCGCCAGCGCCCCGAGAGCTCGGCGGCCGCTTGCGGGCGCTGCTTTGCCAGGGTCTCGTGGAGCCGCGTCCGTATCTGGGCCAGGGCCTGCCGGCTGCCTTCGCCGCCGCGATAGCGCCCTTCAAAGCCGAGCGCGAGGCAGACGGAGAAGAATTCCAGCAGGTCGATGTTGGACGCCGGCGCAACGGACAGTCCGTCGAGCAGGGTGAAAAATTTCTCGGCTTCCGCACCCTGCCCCTGCACCTCCTCGAGGATGCTGGTGCCGGCCCAGTCGCGTCCCCATGGCGTGGCTTGCGCGGAATCGTCGAGCAGCGCGCAAAGCGCGAAGCGCGCCGTGTTCACCTGCATTTCCGGCAAGCGCGCGAGCCGCGCGCTGCGCTCGAATTCATGGACCTGCTCGAGCAGGCGCTTACGGAGCGCCGCGGAATCGGGATGGCGCAAGGTATGCCGGATCTGTGGCACGGCGGCAAGGATCGGATTGGCGGCCTCGATCAGCGGATTGAGGCCGCCGAGCGCGGCGAGATCGGCTGCGGCGGCGGCCCGGTCGAGAACCGGGGCAAACGGGCTGCGACGCCGGCCCGGCGTCGGCAGGGCGATGGTGGCTTCGGCGTCCGGCTCTGGAGCGCTAATTCCCGGCCCCGGCTTTAGCGTCTCGCGTCCTTGACTTCTTCGCCCAGCGCTCTCGCGGTGTTGTACCACTTCAGCGATTCCGCGTAGTCGCGCGAGACCCCGGGAACGCCCTTGTCGTAAATCTCGCCAAGGCGCTTGGCCGCCTTGCCGCTGCCCGAGCGCGCGGCGCGCGTGTAGGTCCGCACCGCCTCTGCGCCCTTTCCGTCCCTCTCCAGTGCCGCCGCCTGCGAAAACAACTGATCGCCGGAGGACGGCGCTGCGGCGGAGCCTGTCGCCGCGGAAGCGACCTGCGCTCTTTCGGCGGCCGCTTTTTCCGCCGCCGCGATTTTCTCCTGGGCGGCCTTCTCCGCCGCGGCAATCCGTTCGGCGGCGGCTTTCTCCGCCGCGGCCGCTTTTTCCTGCGCTGCCTTCTCCTGCGCGGCTGCCGCAGACCGCTCGGCCGCCGCCGCCTTCTCCGCCGCCGCCTTCTGCTCCGCCGCCTGCTTGCTGCCTTCCGCAGCCTTCTTCTTGTCGGCTTCGGCCTTGGCTATTTTTTCCTGCTCGCGCCGGTTCTCGTCGGATTTCTTCTGCGCATCCTCCCGCGCCTTGTTCGCCGCCAGTGCGGCCTCAGCCTGCTTCTTCGCCTCGGTCTCCGCCTTGGCCAGCGCCTCCTTGAGTTCCTTCTGCTTGGCGAGGTCGCCGGACTTCGCCGCCTGCTCGGCATCCTTCTGCGCTTTTGCCAGCGCCTGCTTGGCCTGCTCTTCTGCGGCCTTCGCTTTTTCCAGATCGGCCGCCCGCTGCTTGTTGGCGTCCTCGAGTTGCTTCTGGATGGCCGCAAGCTGCTTCTTGGTGGCTTCGTCGCTCGGAGAAATGAAGGTGCTGTAGATGCCGATGCCAATGGCCGCCACGATGACGGCGACGATGATGGGGATGACCGGGGAGGGCTTCTTCTTGCCCGACGCGAGGAGGGTCGCCTCCTCCGCCTTTGCCTTCAGCTCGGCTTCGCGCTTCTTGAATTCGGCCTCGCGCTTCGCGCGCTCTTCGAGGTCCTTCTTCGCCTTTGCCTCGGCCTCCTTGCGCGCCTTGGCTTCGGCTTCGGCGCGCGCCTTTTCCTCGGCCTCGCGTTTGGCCTTCGCCTCGGCTTCCTGCTTCGCGCGCGCCGCCGCTTCCTGCTTGGCCTTCTCCTGCTGCTCGGCCTCGCGCTTCTTGTACTCGGCCTCGCGCTTGGCCACCTCGGCTGCAGCTTCCTGCTTCGCACGCTCGCGTTCGGCGGCGGCTTCCTGCCTGGCCTTCTCGGCTTCCTGCTTGGCTTTCTCGCGTTCGGCGGCCGCTTCCTGTTTCGCCTTCTCGCGTTCTGCGGCGGCTTCCTGCTTCGCCTTCTCGATCGCCTCGAGCCTGGTCTTCTCGCTGGCGGCACGCTGCGCCTCGGCGGCCTCCTCGCGCTTCTTGTATTCCTCTTCCTTGCGCGCGAGCTCGGCCTCGAGCTTGGCCTTTTCGTCGGCCAGTTTCTGGCGCGCCGCGGCTTCCGCCTTGGCCGCTTCCTCGGCTTCCTTTTTCTCCTGTTCCCGCGCCTTGACGCTGCTGTCGTCGAGCGGAATGCCGCGCAGCTTGGCGATCTTGCGCTTGGCCAGCGCGGCGTAGATGCCTGTCGGGAACTGCTGTACGTAGAGATCGAAATCGTCCGGATCGTTGCCGTCCTTGATCGCGCGCCAGAATTCGAGCTCGACCTCCTGGCTGCCGGCCTGCGATCCCACGGTGCCGGAGGTCTGGCCGGGCGCGGCGGCGGCGGCCGCCACCTTCGGCTGGGCCTTGGGCATGTCCTGCATCGCGCCGCCGACGATGGTCTTGTCGGAATCGTCCTCGGCCGGCTTGCCCTCGAGCGCGCGCTTCAGGCCGATGCCCAGGTCGCGCGCCGACTGGTAGCGCTCTTGAGGATTCTTGGCGAGCGCCTTGTTCACCACGGCATCGAACAGCGGCGTCACCGCGTTGTTGATCGTGGACGGCAGCGGCGGATCTTCCTGGATGATCTTTTTCGCGATGGTCCAGGCGCCGCCGCCGGTAAACGGCTTCTCGCCGGTCAGGAACTGGTACAGGATGATGCCGGCGGAGAACACGTCGGAGCGCTTGTCGACCGTGCCGCCGGTGATCTGCTCGGGCGACATGTAGGCCGGGGTGCCGACCATGGTGCCGGCCTGGGTCTTCTCGACCGAGGTCTTGTCCGAGTCCTGCACGCGGGCAACGCCGAAGTCGGTGAGCTTGGTGCGCGCCTGCGAATCCAGCATCACGTTGGCGGGCTTGATGTCGCGGTGGACGATGCCAGCCTGGTGGGCGAACTCGAGCGCGTCGCACAGCTCCGCCATGATGCGCACGGCCTCCTTGAGGTCGAAGCGCTCGTTGGCGTCGAAGAAGTTCTTGAGTTCCTTGCCCTTGATGAACTCCATGACGAGGTAGGCGACTTCGCCTTCCTCGCCGAAGTCGTACACCTGCACGATGTTGGGGTGATTCAGGCGCGCGACAGCCTGCGCCTCGCGGACGAACCGCATCGCGAAATCCTTGGCCGTGTCCTCGTCGAGGTTGGTCTTGAGGATGGTCTTGATCGCGACCCGCCGGTTGAGGCGCGGGTCGACCCCCTCGTAAACGACCCCCATCGCGCCCTTGCCCAGGACGCGTTCAAGGTTGTACCGGCCCAGAGTTTTTAGCTCAGCCGTAGACATGGCTCAGCCCTGGCTCCCCAATTTGACGCAGATGCACATTATCCGGGCCAGCGGCAGGCCCTGACAAGACCAAAAGTGGCGCCAGCGCCACAGGTTAGCGTCAGCGGCCCTTGATGGGCGGCAGCGGCTTCGGGACTTCGATTCCCTGGGCGCGGGCCTTCTCGTACCAGTGCAGGGCTGTCTGGTAGTCCCGTTTGACGGCCGAATTTCCGCGATCGTAAATTTCTGCCAACCTTTTCTGGGCAGGACCGTCGCCTGCCTCCCCAGCCTCAAGGAAGGAATTGTGGGCCGCGCGGTGGTTGCCCGCCTTTTCCTGGGCAAGGCCTTCGCGATAGCGACGCGCGGCCTGGTCACGCGTTAGTGGTTGATTTTTAGGACTTTTGGCCTTCTCGGCGCCTTTGGCAGCCTTCTTTGCCGAATCCTTGCCCTGCGGTGTTGGGTTCGTCTGCGCGACGGCCCAGGACGAAACCAATCCAAGAGCCAAAAGCACCGCCCCGGTCCGGAAAAGCAGGCCCGGGGAATCCGGGCGGATCACTCGCAGAAAAACTCGATGACGTCGGACGCGGTGGCGCGGGCCTGGCCGAAGGCGATCCAGCCATGGCCTCGCAAGGTGAATTCTTCGCGCCGCAGGATGACTTCCTTGTCGCCCTCGACGGTGATGAAGGTGCCGTTGGCGCTGTGGTCGGTGAGGATGAACTTGTCCAGGCGCCGCTCGATCTTGCCGTGGGCGCGCGAGGCCATGCGCTCGCGGACCACCAGGTCGGCAGAAGCATCGCGCCCCAGCGCGAGAGACGGGCGCTCCGCCGAGAGGATCACCTCGCCGCTTTGCGCCTTGATGCGCAGCTTGGCGTTCTTCGGTTTGTAGATCGACTTGTGCGAGGCGAGCGTGGTCATGTCCTCGCTTTGCTGCCACATCAGCTCGAAAACCTGGATTTCCTCCGCCTTGCCCTTGACCTGGATGGTGGTGATGCCGCGCGTATTGGCCTTGAGCATCGGCGACATCTTCATCACGGTGTCGCGCGCGGTGATGATCTGGTCGCGTGCGGCGACATGCGAGAGGCGCGCCGCCAGGTTGACGGCGTCGCCGAAGACGTCGCCGTCACGTTCCACGATCGGGCCGAAATTGAATCCGATGCGCACGCCGATCTTGGTCTTGCCGACCATCGGCAATTCGGCGATACCGGTCTGGATCTCGATCGACGCATCCGCCGCGGCATCGGCGGTGGGAAAGGCCGCCATCACCTCGTCGCCGATGGTCTTGATGACCCGCCCCCCTGCGGCGACGGTCTTGTCCTTCATCAGGTTGACGCACTTCTCGATTGCTGCGTGCGCGACGGTGTCGCCCTCGGTCTCGTAGAGCTTGGTACTGCCGCTCACGTCCGCGAACATCACCGCCGCCTCGCTAGGCTGCTCCGCCATCGACCCGCCTGCCTCCCTGTTGAGGCCGGATTGTACCCGTTAAATAAAACGGGGCGCCTCCGGCGCCCCGCTTGGCAGTTTCGCCTGCCGGACCGTCAGCAGTTGCCCTGCCCCTCCCGGCTCTCGTTGAAGCAGTCCGGGACGGAAATGCCGGTATCGTCAATGCGGTGATCCATCGGCGGCGTGGTGCCGACGTCGCCGGCGAAGCCGTCCTTGATCTGCTTCGCCACGCTGTCCGTGTCGAACGCCTCGTCGAGGGCCCGCGCCGACACTTCGGCAATCGCGCCGGCAATCGCACCGACGACGCCGCCCACTGCTCCGCCCGTCGGACCGTTGACGGAAGGACCGTTGAAATAGACGTCAGGCGATGCAGTGGTGCCGTTCGGCGTGATGCCCGCCGGATTGGTCGCCGACCCCTGGACCGACGAACCAGCCGACAGCACCCACGTGCTTGCAGCGCCGGTGAGATTCAAGGTCCCGCCAATGACCGCAATCACGGTGACGTCAGCGCCGCTGTTAAAGGTCGTGTTGCCGGTCGAGTTGATCTGCGTCAGGCTGCCGCCGGTGAAATTGAACGTGCCGACGCCGGTGTTCGAGATTCTCTCGAACGAGGTCCAGTTGATTCCGTTCGCGGATCCGATGGCTGCACCCGTCAAGGAATAGGTCAGGGCATTTCCAGAAATCGTATCCGACGCGGAACTTCCTGTAAGACTGGTGATGCCCGAAATCGTCCCCGTGACACCCGTTCCGGCGCCGGTCGATACATTGAACGCCACCGGCCCGGCCCGGCCGGCGTAGCTCACCGACCCTGTGCCACCAGCGTTCAGATTGCCAGCAAGGCTGCCGCCATTGTTGATGTTGAACGTTCCTGTCCCAAGGTCGGTCAGGTTCGACATCCCGGCAAACGTGCCGGCGAGATTGGTCACCGTTCCGCCGTTCGCTGCGTTCAGGTTCCAGGTCGCGCCGGTCGCCTGCAGCGTGCTGCTTCCGCCACCTGCCAGGTTCTCGAACGAGGTCCAGCTGACGGTGCCGTTGTTGCCTGCGTTCGAACCGGTAATCGTATAGGTCTGGCCGGCACCCACGATCGAATCGTTGTTTCCGCTGCCGGTAACGCTTGTGACACCAGTGATGGTGCCGCCAACGCCCGTGGATCCGGTGCCGTCCAATTCGTAAGTCACCGCCGAACTGCGAGTGTTGTAATTGAGCGCCTGCGCCGTCATGTTCCCCGAAATGCTGCCGGCCGTGCCGAAATTCACCGTCCCGGTCGCATCCGTCAGATTGTCCATGTTCGTCCAGGTGTAGCCGCTACCCGAACCCGCGTTCTGCGTGGCGTTATTGAGCGTGTAAGTCTCGCCAGTGCCCGCGACGGTGTTGTTGCGCGCAGCATTTGCATTCACCGTGTTTGCAACGATCGTGCCACCGATACCGCCATTGGTGATGGTGTTTGATGTGACGTTCAGCGTCAGGTCACTTGTGTAGGCTGTGTAGTTGAGGACGTTTGCCGTCACATCCCCCGCCACACTTCCTGTTGCCTGGAAATTTACCGTACCTGTCCCATCGTTGATATTGCGGAAGTTGGTCCAGGTGACGCCGCTGCCCGAGCCCGCGTTCGGCGTGCCGTTGGCCAGGAGATATGTCTCTCCCGTGCCGCCCACCGTATTGTCTTGGGCAGCGTTGGCGTTCACTGTCGAGAACCCGGAAATCGTCCCGCCGACGCCGCCATTGGTGATCGCGTTTGTCGTCAGGTTCAACGTCAGATCACTTGTGTACGCCGTGTAATTCAGCGTCTGCGCGGTGACGTTGCCCGTGACGCTTCCCGTGGCCTGGAAATTCACGGTGCCGGTCGCGTCGCTGACGTTCCGGAAGTTGCTCCAGGTCAATCCGCTACCCGAGCCTGCGTCCGGCGTGCCATTGGTCAGCACATAGGTTTCCGCCGTGCCGGTCACCGTGTTGTTCTGCGCGACGTTGGCGTTCACCGTGGTGAAACCATTCAGCGTCCCGCCCACACCGTCGTTCGTGATCACATTGGTTGAGATGTTCAGTGTCAGATCACTCGTGTACGCCGTGTAGTCCAGCGTGGCCGCCGTCACGTTCCCCGTCACGCTGCCCGTGGCTTGGAAGTCCACCGTCCCTGTCGCATCGTTGATGCTACGGAACGCCGTCCAGTTCACCGTGCCGTTACTGCCCGCGTTTGGCGTACCGTCGGTCAGCGTATAGGTCTCTCCGCTGCCCGTGACAGTGTTGACCCTCGCGGCGTTCCCATCGACCTGCGTCACCCCGCTCCAGGTCGTGCCGATGCCCGTGGTCGCCCCGGAAGTGTTCGCCAGGCTGAAGGTCACGTTCGACCCATAGCCCGTGTAGTCCAGCGCGTCTGCCGTGACGCTTCCCGACACGCTGCCAGTCGCGTTGAAGTCCACCGTGCCGGTCGCATCATCGATGTTGCGGAATGCCGTCCAGCTGAAGCCGTTGCTGCTGCCCGCATTCTGCGTGCCATTGGCCAGAAGGTAGGTCTCCCCCGTGCCCCCCACCGTGTTGACCTGCCCGCTGTTGGCGTTCACCGTGTTCGCAACGATCGTGCCGCCCACCCCGTCAACCGTGCCGGCCGTCACATCCAGCGTGATGCCGCTCGTGTAGGCGCTGAAGTTCAGAATGTTGGCCGTCACGTCGCCCGACACACTTCCCGTGGCCTGGAAGTTCACTGTCCCCGTGCCGTCGCTGATGTTCTGGAAGTTTGACCAGGTGTAGCCCGAACCGCTGCCCGAATCCGTCGTGCTGTTGGACAGAAGATAGGTCTCTCCCGTGCCCGTCACGGCGTTGTTCTGCCCGTTGTTGGCGTTCACCGTGTTCACCACGATCGTCCCGCCGATGCCGCCGTTGGTGATGGTGTTGGCAGTGATGTTCAGCGTCAGATCCTGCGTGTACGCCGTGTAGTTGAGCGTATCCGCCGTCACGTTCCCCGTCACGCTGCCCGAGGCCTGGAAGTCCACCGTGCCGGTCGAGTCGTTGATGTTGCGGAACGCCGTCCAGCTGATGCCGTTGCTGCTGCCCTCATTCGGCGCGCTATCGGTCAGGAGATAGGTCTCCCCTGTCCCGGCCACCGTGTTGTTCTGTCCGCTGTTGGCGTTTACCGTGTTCGCCACAAACGTGCCGCCCACCCCTCCAACCGTGCCCGCCGTCACGTTCATCGTGATGCCGCTCGTGTAAGCGCTGAAGTTCAAGGTGTCCGCCGTCACGTTCCCCGAGACGCTGCCCGAGGCCTGGAAGTCCACCGTGCCTGTGGAATCGTTGATATTCTCGAAAGAACTCCAGGTGATTGCACCGTTTGTACCCGCGTTCGGCGTGCCGTTAGTCAGCGTATAAGTCTCACCGCTGCCGGTCAGCGTGTCGCCCGTATTGCCGCTGCCCACCACGTCATTGATGCCCGTGAAGCCGCTCGCCGCGCCGCCAAAGATGTTCGTGGCCGCGCTCGTGGACAGGTCCACGCTCACCGGCCCGGTCGCGCCGTTGTAGCTCAGCGTGCTGCCCGTGCCGCCGTCGATCGTGCCCGAGACCGAACCCGTGGTGACGTTGAACGTGCCGCCGCCCGTATCCGCCAGGTTGGCAAACGCCGAATAGGTCGTCGTGTTGCTCGAGCCGCT
>Ga0315912_10006050_pt1 | contig 10931 bp, 13 predicted proteins | sample VfabasoilMG_FD_204469 | JGI IMG/M metagenome (GOLD analysis project Ga0315912, IMG submission 204469) | Garden soil microbial communities collected in Santa Monica, California, United States - V. faba soil | ecosystem: Environmental > Terrestrial > Soil > Garden | place: USA: California...
CCCGCGGTGACGTGTGTCGCGCGCGCGGAGGGGCAGATGGTGGGCGTAGCCATGTGTTTCAAATTCCCAGAAATGGGATGGGTGCGCACCCTCGCCGTGCGGCGTGCGTGGCGCAAACGCGGGCTGGGCCTGGCGTTGTTACAACAGGTCTTTGGCAACTTCTATCGGCAGGGCGAGCGCCGGGTGGGCTTGGGCGTAGACGCGCACAACGCCACCGGCGCGACCCGCCTCTACCAACGCGCCGGAATGCGGATCGCGTTGCAGTTTGATCAATATCAAAAAATACTTCAGGCTTAGGTGCTTTATGATACTCGCCCCTCGTCCCTATCGCGAACCGCGTGATCTTGAAAAAATGCTTGCCCTCCTCAGCGCCGGGCGGCAGGCCAACACTGGCACTTACTACGTCCATCCGGGCGATGTGCGTTGGTGGTTGTTTTATCCTGACCAAACCGAGCAATTCCCCGAACGCATCTTTCTATGGGAAGAGGGCGATGTGTTGTTGGGCTGGGTCTTGTTCTCGTTCGAAGACGGCGCGCTAGATGTGTTTGTCCGCCCGGACTTATGCGGCACGCCCGAAGCGGATGCTATGTTTGTCTGGGCCGAAGAACATCTCACCGAAAAGGTGTTGGAGCGCGGCGGGACTGAACTCAACCTAATGTGGATCTTCGCCGATGACCGCTGGCGCTTGCCGTTTTTGGAGGGGCGCGGTTTTAAGCTCCAACACACCTCTGCCCATTTCTCGCTTGACCTCACTGGGCCACTCACGCCCCCCACGCTTCCGGCGGGCTATGTGGCGCGCCCGGTGGCAGGTGAAGCGGAGATCATCCCGCGCGCCACCGCCTCGCATGGGGCATTTGTGGGCGACAAACGCCCCTTTGAAGCCTATTGGCCGCGCTATCTGACCTTTATGCAATCGGCGGCTTATCCGCACGCCCGCGACACAGTCTTGGTCACGCCCACCGGACAGGTCGCCTCGTTTGCGATCTACTGGCCCGACCCGTTGACGCGCGTCGGCTTGTTTGAGCCGGTCGGCACCCATCCAGCCTTCCAAAAACAAGGCTGGGGCAAGGCGCTGATGCAACATTGCTTGTGCCAGTTACAAGCGGCGGGCATGACCATCGCCATTGTCAGCACCCCCACTGATAATGAGGCCGCACTACGCTTGTATCAAAGCGTTGGCTTTCAACAGGTCAATCAATTCATTGGCCTGACTAAACTGATAGGTTAACCACGATGACTTACCACTGGCGCGTCGCCACCCGCGACGATTTACCCGCTGTTTATCAACTCATGCTTGACGCCGATGATGTGGATCGGCGTGGCGTCTATCCCACCCTAGCTGACTTCGAGCGCGAGTATGAAGACCCCTGGCTCAAACGCGATACGGACTTCCTCGTCGCCCTCACGCCGGAAGGTCAGATCGTCGCCCAAGGGCGTGTGCTGGCCCCCAATGATCTAGCAAGTCATGAACGCCATGCCTATTTAGAAGGCGAGATCCATCCCGCGCATCGTTCGCCCGCACTCGGTAATGAGCTTTTTGATCGCCTCGAGGTGCGCGGCCACGAACGCTTGGCCGCCTTCCCCGCCAATGGTCAACCACTAAGCTTTCGGACGGGTTGCCGCGACACCATGCAACACCACATCGCGCTCTATGAGAGTCGCGGCTATCAACCGATCCGCTATTTTTATCGGATGACGCGCGATCTCAGCTTGCCCGTCCCAGCAGGCCTCTTACCAGAGGGGATCGAAGTGCGCCCTTTCATGCCCGAACTCAAACTGGCCACGCTTGACGTCTTCAACGAATCGTTTAGCGACCATTGGGGTTTTGAGCCGATCTCGGCTGAAGAATGGGAACTCTTCTTTTTAAACCGCTCCACTTTTCGCCCAGCGTTGAGCCGGATCGCCTTTGCTGGCGAGCACGTCGTGGGCTTTAGCATGAATCGCCTCGAGCCCGATCGGGAAGCAGGGGGCGAATTGATGGGCTGGGTCGGACAAGTGGGTGTGCGGCGCGACTGGCGCAAACGCGGCCTGGCGACGGCCCTGCTCTGCCAATCGTTCCGCGCCTTTCAAGCCGAGGGCTTGCGCACGGCCGGGTTGGGCGTAGATACAACTAACCCCACCGGCGCACTCGCCATCTATGAGCGCCTCGATTTCAAGCCACTTAAACGGTTCATCAACTTTGAAAAAGTGGTGGGCTAATGACGATCCGCGCAGTCATCTTTGATTTTGGCGGAGTGCTGGTGCGCTCCGAAAGCGAAGCCGGGCGACAGCGCCTTGAGCAACGCTATGGTTTACCCCCCGGCGGCGCGGCGCGTTTGGTGTTCGACTCGCCCATCGCCGAGCGGGCAACGATTGGCCTTGAACCCTATGCGGCGATTTGGGCGCATGTGGCCGAGACATTAAAACTTGACGACGCACAGCTGGCCGAATATAAATCCGAGTTTTGGAGTGGCGACCGCCTTGATACAACGTTGACGCAGTTCATCCAAAATTTGCGCCCCCGTTACCAGACCGCTATCCTCAGCAATGCGTGGCTCAACGCGCGCGCCATGTTCACCGAAAATTTTGGCCTCGCCACAGTGGTAGACCAGTTCATCATCTCTGCCGAAGAGGGCGTGCGCAAACCCGCGCCGCGCATTTACCAGATCGCGTGCGAGCGGCTGGCGGTGCGCCCAGAGGAAGCCATTTTTGTAGATGATTTCGACGAGAACATCACCGCCGCGCGCATGGTGGGCTTGCACGCGATCCACTTCCGCCAGCGTGAACAAGCCCTCGCTGAACTCCAAGCCAAACTTTCTCAGTAAATCACGCAACCCGCACGACTAGCCATTCGAGGCGGGCATCATTTCGTTGCGCTTTCATCCTTTATCCCTTATCCTTCAACCCATCTATGCCATTCCTCACCACCCTCTTTGATTTCGATTTTTGGGCCAATCGGCAATTGCTGGAAGCCTGCCTCAAACTGACGCCCGAACAATTTGCGCGCCCCTTTAGCATGGGGCAGGGGAGCATCGAACGCACCGCCTCGCATTTGGTGAGTTCCCTCTTCTTTTATGCTGACCGGCTCAAGCCCACGCGCTATGTGGCGCGTTTTGATGATGATCTGCCCAGTTCGGCGGTGGAACTGCTGGCGCATTACACCACCGCTGAGAGCGAATTTCGGGCGGCGGTGCAACAGGTGGCGGCGACCCATGACCTCGACGACACCTTCTGGTGGACGCGCGATGGTCAACCCACGGACGATCCCCTCGATAGCATCACCTACTCGGTTGCGCTCTCACAAATGATCGAACATGGCATTCACCATCGCACGCAGTGTATGGACATGTTGGGTTTGTTGGGCCTCGAGCCCAAGATGGATTGGCATCCGTTTGAGTGGGACGAGGCGCAAAGGCGGAAAGATAAAAATTAAAGGATAAGGGATGTTAAACTTCTTGCGGCGGTTGAGGGTGGGGTGGGAAAAATCGTGGCTGGCGGCTTATGCCAATCAGTTTCGCCGCAACGCGCGGCTGTTCCTGCTCTCCACGTTCATTAGCGGCGTCACCATCGCTGGCTTTCAACTGTTCTTCACCATCTAACTTAAGGCGCGGGGCTTGGATTTAAATTTCATAGGTCTGCTCAACTCCCTGCCATCGGGCGCGGCGCTGGTGGTGGGCGTGCCCATGGGCATTCTGGCCGATCGCTTGGGGCGGCGGCAGGCGTTGCTCATTGGCCTGAGTTGCGCAACGCTTTTTTCGTTTTTGCTCGTCACCACCGAAGAGCGCTACATGATGGTCATCTTGTCGGCGGCGTTGGGCGTGGCGAATTCGCTTTATTTTTTGAGCATGGCCCCATTTATGATGCAGACCTCCAGCGAGAAGGAGCGCACGCTGTTGTTCAGCCTGAACTTTGGGCTGATGACCATCTCGGGCTCGGTGGGCAACTTGTTGGCGGGGCAACTGCCCGCGTGGTTTGGGCAGTGGTTGGGCGTAGGTGCCGAGAGCGCGGCGGCCTACCAAGCCGTTTTGGTGACGAGTGTCATCGGCGGCGGTCTCGGCCTCCTCCCCATTTGGTTTACCCACGAAGCGCGCTCCATCACGCTCCGCCCGCGCCTGCGACCACAAGTGAGCGACTTGCGCGCGCTCTTCTCGCCGCTGGTAGTGAAGCTCTCCCTGCCCAACATCCTCATCGGCTTTGGCGCGGCCACGCTCATCCCCTACCTCGCGTTATTCTTCAAAAACAAATTTATCACGACGGATGATCAGCTGGGTTTGTTGTTCAGCCTCGCCGCCACTGCTACCGGCGTCGCCACGGTGATCGGGCCGCGTTTGGCGGAACGCTTGGACAGCAAAGTGAAAGCCATCGTGTGGACGCAAGGCGCGTCGGTGTTGTTTTTGTTGCTGATCGGCTTTGCCCCATGGGGCGGGTTGGCTGGATTCGCGTTCATCACGCGCTCGGCGTTGATGAATATGAGCAATCCGCTCTATTCGGCCTTTGCGATGGAACATACGCCGGAAAATGAACGCGCGGCAGTGAACAGCATCATGCAATTGATGTGGGAGGTGGGCTGGTCGGTCGGACCGTTTTTGTCGGGGGTGGTGCAAGCCCGCTATGGGTTTTCGCCGCTCTTCATCTCGACGGCGGCGCTCTATTTCACGGCGACCATCCTCATGTGGATCTTCTTCCGGCGCATGGAGCTGACCCCGGTAAGTGCGCCCGTGCTAGAACCCGTCCCCGCAACTTTGGTAGATGAGCTGGGATTGCCGAGCATGGAGAAGCAATTGGCGCAACGCGAGTGATCCGCTACAGCTTAGGCCACTTGGGCGACGGCTAAATTAGCCGCAACTAGGGGCAAGGTTCGATCCACAAACTTCTCGGCGGATAATTTCTTTTTGCTCCGCTCACGACCCCATTGCATCGCCAACCCGTAGATCGCCCAACTCACGGCAGTGGCCGCAGTTGTCGGATCTACAGCCAAAGGCACTTGCTCCAACCATTTTTGCAAGAGCTCTTGCAGTTGATATTTGACTTGTGTTTCAACGAGTGCTTCAAATTGGGCGTCAGGGGTGGCGCAATGTCCGTTAGCGGTTGAGACAAACTCACACACGACCAACATCAACACGCGCAAATTGGCCTCGCTATAGTGGCAGGCGTCGAGGGTGCGCTTGCCAATTTCCTGCATGAACGCTTGCCGAATACTGTAATTCAGCAAAGCATATTTATCCGGGAAGTGTGAGTAAAACGTAGCGCGGTTGACGCCAGCCCGTTCGGTAATCGCTTGGACGGTGAGCGCTTGGAAATTTTTTTCGGCCAGCAGGGCCATAAAGGCCTCAACCATCAGGGTTCGGGTACGCGTGACGCGTGGGTCTTCCTTCGCAGTGGGTGGGTTGGGCAACATTTTTGAGCCTTTGTTGTTTATACAACACAATTTAGCGTTTGGCGGTTGACTGAACTTAGGCTGTCGAGTATAAACAACAGGTGTCGCTTAGACAACGAGTGTATATTACTACCCACAACAAGGAGAGTCAAGATGAACATTGCGTTATGGATTGTACAAATTTTGTTATTGGTCGCCTTGGGCTTGGCTGGCGCGATGAAGGGCTTTCAAACAGCCAAAGCCAAAGAGCAAATCGCCTGGGCGAAAACGCGCCCAGATAACTTAATCCGCTTCGCTGGCATTATGGAAATGTTGGGAGCCATCGGGTTGGTGTTGCCCTTAGCCACTGGTATTTGGCCGTGGCTCACACCGCTGGCGGCCTTGGGGCTGGCGCTCATCCAAGTGTTGGCGATCTTTACGGTGCACCTCCCCGATAAGGATTACAAAGTGATCCCCGCCAATGTGGTCTTGTTACTCCTGATGGTGTTTGTGGCTTGGGGTCGCTGGGAGTTGTTCACAGCTTAACGCCCGCATCACCGGCTGGCGCGAACGCTACAAAAATGAATCACTGAACCACAACCTCTCTCACAAGTCGGGTGCGTTGGCTCGGCGCGCAGCGCCAGTTCCCATGCATGCGTTGTTGGGCGGTCATTCATCTTTCCCACGCCGGTTTCTCAAATCCATTTTCCTTAGCCCAGATATTTAGACGCTCCACTCTTTGTTTATGCCTCTCAGTCTGAGCAAATTTATCCCCCATTAACATTTTTTCCTGCTCAAGCCAGCTTTCCCATCCCTGGTGTTCAATCATCCCCTTATCAAATTCAACAATTTGCGCTTCAAAATCTTCTTCGGTCATATCGGGCAGATTTGAAACCCAATGAATTATGTCCTGTACAGTAGCATCATCTTTGGAAATATCTTCGATACTACTGAAAGCCTCCTGACCAATCGTATCTTTTATCCGTTCAATCTTGTTGACATCTAAACCACCAAACATTGGCTTGTCAATACCGAATTTGCTATCGTAGTCTAGCTCTATTACACCAATAGGATATTTCACTAAGTGTAGAATCGCCAAAACTTCGATAGTTTCTTGGAACGCTTCAAACCAGGCCTCAAAACTTCTCTCTTGAAAGGTCTGGAAGTTTGACTTAAACGTCCCCATACTATTTGAAAACTTGTACCCTTTTGAGTGGGCGTAGTCATGTAAGTAATTTAGTTTTAATAGGCGCGATTTAATATCGTACTTAGCCTGAAATACTCGAAAGTTATTATGCGCCTCTAGGCGTTTCCAAATATCATTCAATCTAGGTGTCTCTTTTTGAGACTTGAGCCATTGCCGGATAATAATATGTCCGTCATCTTGCAAGTTCCAATATACCGAAAGCAATCCTAGCTCAAGCCCACTACGAACTGACACCATCGCTTGTTTGTACAAGCCGAAAAGACATAGATCAAATGATATCTGTAGTTCATTCCAAGATTCAGACCAAGGAAAGAAATGGCCTGAGAACATACTTTCTTCGGTGTGAGGAATGACATCACCAACTGAATGATAAGTCCATGCAAGTTGCTCAATTTTCTTGGCATACTTACCCTGCTCAATATAAGTTGTAGATGTCTTGTAAACCTCAATACTCTTTTCGCAGGTATAGATGAAGGGCCCGAACATTTTGTATTCTCCGAGCATATAGTAGTTGCATTAGCCGCCCAACACCAGCATTACTGGCTGGTGTGAACGGAACAGAAATAAGTCGTTTTAACCATAGACTCACCTACAAGCTGGGTGTGATGGCTCGGCGTGTGGCGCTAGTCTGCGTGCATACATTGTTGGTCGCGCAGGAAATTATGAAAATGCTACCTCCGCGAATGTTCCATTTGGAATCCGCCTTACAAGCCACATGTCTACATCTCCAAATTTATTATGTGTAACATGAGCTATTTTAAATATTAGCTCTATCGTCAAATCACAAAGTTCACCAACTTGTTCTGTTGTTAAGTTGAGATAAACCAATTCGCGGATGTTCCAGTTGCTGTCGTTTTTGGGCTTCGGCATAGGGGTTGGATGGATCAAGGCATGTCGCATTTCCTCGTGCATAATTAGTAGCTTTGCCATTTCAGGGCAATTATCTTCTGTAATTGGTGGGTGTTGAGCCCCAACTGCAATTCGTTGATATTTAATTAATTTGTCTCGGAGGCTCAATTGTATTGACCTTTTTCTTTTTTCATCCCACTCCTTCAAAACCTCAGCATCTTTGTCGCTCAATTCTATGTCATCTGTTAAAAGGATATTGAAAGCTAACCCGTTTAGAAAGCCCTCAAGAAGATTAAAGGCAGCTTTAGCGGTTGCCCTTTGGAGAGCAATAATTCGTTTGGTTAATATTTTGCTTCTTTTACCTTCAATGATTCTGGATGCCTCTATTGTGGCATTCCATAGGGAAGCCATATCTTCAAAAAGGGTCGCTTCAAGAATATAAAGCTCGATTTCTACAAGTCGTTCTTTACGCCTAACCCCGAATTTTTCGATTCCAATTCGAGCATGTTTAGGTAGCCTTGGGAAACCGGACATTATCTTTTCGTATTTCGAACAAACAGACTCTAATTCATGTTTGGAGACAAATATCAAGGGTTTATTGTCTTTAGCATCATCAAGAGTAAGTTCCAAAGATTCCAAATTGCCTGTTATTCCGTATTCATTTGATAATCTCTCGATTTCTTTCTGAATGGTTTTCAGACCTGGAAGTAGCTTTTCTGAGCGTAGCTTATCGATTTTGGCGTAGTTTTCGTCTATTTGTTGCTTTTCTTTTTCATCCAACTGATATGTAAGCAAAAGTATCGTTCGATACCTACGATAAGCAGCTTTTAATTTTTTTCTTGTGGCTGAAATATTCATGTTGCTGTTTTCTACGCTAGAAATGGCACGTTTCCAGATTTTTTGAATCCAATTGGCAAGCGGGCGAAACCTTTGTGTGGCTGGAAGTTTCTTAGGCGCTGGGATCAGCTGATTTTACAGTAAAAGTGCGGACACTTTTGGCGCTAAAACCAATTGCCTTAAAATCCGGTAAACGAAAACCCAGCCCCGCAACCCACCGCCCAACACCTAGTTTACGAGAAAATAGACTTAGCGATAAGCTCTAAGGTTATAATCCAGCTCCAAGATCCCTATGACTCTCCCTCAACCCGTGGCCCTCGCGCCCGACCGTATTCACCCGGACACCTTGCCGGGCTATGTCGCGCTCAAGGTCGCCGACCTGAAAAATCAGTTGGTCTTCTATCAACACGTCATCGGCTTGCAGGTGAACTGGCAAGAGGCGACGCGGGCGGGGCTCGGCGTGAATGGGCACGACTTGGTGCGCCTGACGCAAATCCAAAATGGCAAACGCTATCGCGGCGTCACGGGGATGTATCACTTTGCCATTCTTTTCCCCAACCGGCGCGAACTGGCGCGCGCCATCGCGCGTATCTTTGCTTATCGGTGGCCTAATTCCCCGACCGACCATGTGATGACCAAGACCACTTATCTTGATGACCCCGAAGGTAACAACATCGAGCTCTATTGCGAATCGCCAGAGGACGGTTTCTTCGGCTTCGATCCAGACACGGGTTTCGTCGCCCGCCACGCCGATGGCCGCCCCAGCAATGGGCGTGAACCACTCGACCTCGAGGCGCTCTTCGCACACTTAACCGAAGAGGATCGCATCGACGGGCCGGCACCGCCCGAAACCCGGATGGGGCATTTCCATCTTTACGTGGCCGACTTAATAGCGACGCGCCACTTCTATCATGACTTACTGGGGTTGGATGATATGGGGTTGGCGCAGAGTTTTCACGCGGGGTTTGTAGCGGCGGGAGGTTATCACCACCACATCGGTTACAACACGTGGCAGGGCGAGGGCGCGCCGCCCCCACCTGCCGATGCACTGGGCCTGATCCATTTCACGCTCAACCTGCCCAACGCCGAGGAGCTCGAACGCATGGATGGCTTGTTGCAAGCCAAGGGTGTGGCCTTCGAGCGTCGTCCGGATGGGCTGTTTATGCGTGACCCGGCGCAAAATGCCTTGCTATTAACGACGGCTGAGTTGGGGGAAGCGAATCGAGGGTGATCGCCTCTTACTACACCGATGATATAGATTAGCAATCAATCTGTGTCATCCGTGTAATCGGTGGTTGCTTCAGGTTTACAACTTCTCCAGCCTCGCCACCATCACCTCTTCTAATCGCTTTGGATATTCCAAACCATGTCGTCGGGCCAGTTCGGGCGCGAGTGATTGATAGTAGCGCACCACGACCCACGCCGCTTGGCGAATGGCCTCTCGGTCGAGTGGACAAAACGAAGTGGCAAGGGGTGCCAAATATTTAGCGGCAATGGCGCGCTCCACTTTGAAATAGCCTTCATCGCTAAAATCTGGATCAGCAAAGTTGTGTCCCAACCGCGCTAGCTTGACGCAGATTTGGCGCACCACTTCTAACTGCCCATGCGCCCACCATACTTGATCCCGCCCCAACGCCGTGAGCAAGTGAGAGAAATCATGCCAAAAATACATCAGCTCACGCCGGAGCTGTTCGGTGCGCTCTTCAAGATCAACCGCCTGGCCCTCAAAGACGACCCCGGTCAAGAGTGGCGGTTTATCCACCAAAACCTGGTAGGCTCCACGATGCAGGTGCGTGAAGGCGCTAGCGCGCGCCCAACCTAACTCGCCCTCGACTCCATCGGCAAAAATGTAGAAAGCCAGATTGGGGAGGCCAAAGTTTTCAAAGAAGACCAGTTCGCCCATTTGCTGTAAGAACGCGGCGCACTCCGCCGCGAAGTTTTCAAAACGGTCGTCGGTGAGGATCAGGTAGAGATCAAGATCAGAGTGGTCATCGGCCTGCCCGCGCGCGTGCGAGCCGCCGAGAAATGCGGCTAGGATGCGCGCGTCGGTTTGGCAGAGTGCCGTGAAGTGATCCACCAGTCGTTGGTGATGCGGAAGCATCGCGACCAGTGCCTTTATTGCAAGATGGAGGGCAGTTTGAGCGAGGGGTTGCGATCCAGTGTGGTTTGGATCGCGCGGCGGGAGAGGGTGACGACCTCGGGGCCGAGCAGGGTCATATATTCCAAGACCAAGCCTTGGATCAACATGGTGGCATCGCCGCGATAATCGGTCACTTGGCCGTTGTCGGCGATATGCAAGCCATATTGGCGGCGCGCCAAACGCAGGGCAGGCGGCCCCATGAGGGTGATGAACCGCTGGACAATCGCGGTCATCAGTTCCGAATAAACGTCAGGGGTGGCCGGATTAGGCATCGAAGGCTTTGCGCATCCGATAGAAACCGATAAACACAAAGACGAAGCCCGCGACATTCAACCCGCGATGCAGGATGGAGTTCCACGGGCGGTCAATAGTGAAGAGGGCGTTGAGAATTGTGTCGGCGAGGTGGGTGAGGCCGAGGATAAACACCCCAATCATCAGCAAGTTGAGACCGGCGGCTAGCGCCCCCCCGAGCTTTGGGCGATAGGCCAAGGCCAACACCGCTGTCACCACTAATAAGATGTCCAAGCCAATGGCTGATGCGCGCAAAGGGTCCATGACTATCC
>Ga0315912_10006051_pt1 | contig 10929 bp, 5 predicted proteins | sample VfabasoilMG_FD_204469 | JGI IMG/M metagenome (GOLD analysis project Ga0315912, IMG submission 204469) | Garden soil microbial communities collected in Santa Monica, California, United States - V. faba soil | ecosystem: Environmental > Terrestrial > Soil > Garden | place: USA: California...
GTCTGGATGATTTCGGCAAGGATAAGGATGGAAAGGGAGCACTGTTGTGATGATCTGGTACTTCACGCAGGAATAGAGCCACTGGTTTATGTCAGAACGCTGGCCTCGGTGGAGGTCGCCTGCGCAAATGGCGGGCGGCTGTCGTTGGGACTAATGGGACAAAGGCATCAATTGTTAAACAGAATGAAAAGGGTTATGGAAAAGACAGTTGTAAAAAAAGAATGGAACGGGATCAGGCTGCTCCCGCTTTCCCTGGTGCTTGTCGGACTGGTCTGCGCGTCCTGGCTCTCCGTCGGCCTTGATGCAGAACCTGGAATTGTCAACTCAGGTCCTTCAATTGTCGCGATGGATACGACTATTTCAAACGATACGTTCCGGGCAGAACCTTATCCCGGAGAAGATGAGGAACTGATATGGGACGACGCTGACAGCTACACAGAATCGTTCAGCGCAATTTGGGTTCCGCCGTTTGATCCTTCAACCGGGATTCTCTCTCATCCAACGCCGTCATTTCATTATTTCAACGGTGACAGTATTCCCGGATTCCCCTACATGGCCCCGACGGGCGACTGGGACAAATTTGAAAAAGAATTTACCGCAAGGTTCCGCGACCAGTTTCCAAAGTTCTTTGACAAGAACAGGGAGCAGTTCGAAAAACTGATGCAGGAGTTTGGTGAACAGAATGAAGAGATGGGTTTACTGTTCCGTCGCATGGATGAACTTCATCTCGAAGAGCTGGGCGCCCTGGATGAACAAATGGCGCTGATCAACCCGTCACTTCAAAACCTTGAAAACTTTACTCTACCGATCCCGCGCGAAGAAGATATGCGTGCATTGATCGAAGCTGACGAGGCACTTGCTCAGAGTGCGCGTGCCCTTGCTGAGTCACAAATGTTTCTCGCACAAGAGGAGATGATGAAGGCCCAGGAACTCTTTATGCTGGATCAGGAAGACAGCTTCCGCGCGTATGAAAACGAACTGATTGACCAACTAACCAGGGATGGTTACGTGAAGGATGGCGAGAAGGTGAAAGACATTCACATCAACAACGGTGAGGTCACAGTGAACGGAAAGAAAGTCAAGAAAGAGGATGAGGCGAAGTACAGGGCCATCATCGACAGACACAACAATCGCATGCATGCCCCGCGAAAGCCCGAGTGAACAAGGAACCGGCGCTCCCCTGTATTCGAAATCCGCAACTGAAGGCTCCCCCGGGAGCCTTTCCCTTTGCGGTCGAAAAGCCCCGCAATAATATTAAATTAGATACCCGTTAGGCGGTATTGATTTTCCAAACGCCTCTTTGCTTCTTACAGGTGGAAAAAAGGGCTTACACGTAAGTGGGAATCGAAATGCGCGCTGTTTTTGCATGGCTTGTTGTACTCGTTTTGACCGGGGCCTGTCCTGCGTTTGGACAAGAATGGGTAAAAGCCTACCGGCAGGCTGAGGCCCTGTCGGTAAACAGCGAACTGACCCAGGCCTTTGATGAGGCGTCCCACGCCCTGCAACTCTACCAGCAGGAAGATGGCGCAACCAATGACAATTATGCCTCGATCCTGCGCCTGTTGGCCAATATTTGCTTCCTCCAGGAGAATTTTGAGGTCGGGCTTGATTTCGCCATGAAAGAGATCCAGGTCCGGGAACACAAACAGGACACACTTCTCGCCACCGCCCTGGCGAATGCCGCCCAGTTCATGCAGGAAATGGGAAGCCACAAGATGGCAATTGAGTCCCTGGCCAAGTCGATGGAGATCCTCCTCAATTTTTATAAGCCCGAAGACGAGGCAGTCGTGAACTGCCAACTGGGGCTGGCCATTAACCACTACCTGGCCGACCAGAATCAGAAGGCATTCAACCTCTTCCAGGATTCATTTTCAAAAGTCAAGGACGTCACGGAAGAAACCCTGACCGGCTATTACTACTTCGCACTGCTCAACCTTGAGATCGGGCTCACAAATGAGTCAATCACCCTGTTCACTGACCTTAAGTCAAAATACGAAGAGGCGGAACTTGCTACTTCGGCCGAATATGTGATGGTCCTGAAGGGGCTTGGCGATGGGTACCACAGGACTAGCGACTACAACAAGGCGGAAGAGTTTTACTCATCAGGTCAGTCCATTTGTGAATCCAACAATCTCACCTCCAGTGAAAACTACTTTCACCTGCTGAATGGAAGGGCCGTCAATTTCGAAGCAATGGGAAATGATGCTGAAGCGCAAAGGCTCCTCGACACAATCGCTAAACACCCCGAAGGCAAACTCATCTATGCTGTTGCGCTTAACAACAGCGCGGCACTCAGCCAGTCGCGGGGAAATCTTGACCGCGCGGAACAATTGTTTCGTCAGAGCCTGGAGGCTTGCGACAAAACAACCAGGACCGGGTTGATCACTTTTGCGGAAACCCAGGAGAATCTCGCCATGCTGCTGCTTGAGAGAAATAAAGGTGAAGAAGCGCTTGAGTTGATCAAGTCTTCCATGGGGGTTATTGAAGAAGTTTTCGGGACGGACCACATCCGTTACGTAAGCTCACTTAACAAACTGGCCATGGTGCAATTCAGGCTTGGCCTTGTCGCAGCTTCGCGAGCCACCTATAGCAAGGCTTTGAGCTCTGCTACTGCCACACAGTCAACTCCCGACAGTGAAACCATTGTTGCCCATACTGGACTCGCCCAGTGCCTTCAAAAGGAACTCGACTATAACGGAGCGGATTCGCTCTATAGGTTATGCCTGGGATATTACGTCAGCGGAAAGGCGATCAGGGATTCCCACTACGCATCGGTTCTGACCAACTACGCATCGTCGCTGCAGGAGCAGGGTAAATGGTATGAAGCGCGCGACATGATGAACAGGACGGCCAGCCACGTACGCGCAACAAGCGGCCCGAAGCACGAACAATATGCAGTGACACTGGAGGGGCTCGCCATGCTCAATCTCCGCCTCGGTGATCAACGCAAGGCAAAAGCCCAGCTTGATTCGGCCATAGCCATCTTTGACACGCCACAAAAAAAGAAATCAGACAACTATGCCTCCCTCCTGCTCGACCTTGGCAGGTATTACCAACTGACCGGAGACTATCCCCGGGCTGAAGTGCTGTTTCGACAGGCAGTCGACCAGCTTAGGTCAGCTACCGGCGAGGTAAACGGAACGTATGCGATTGCCATCAATGCGCTCGCGTTGCACTACGAAACGATGGGAAACTATGTGGAGGCGGAACCGCTCCTGAAGCAAGCGCTTGAGATCCGCGAAAAGCTCAACGGAAAACTCAACGCAGAATATTCAACCGTTCTGCAAAACCTGGCATCGCTGTATCAATTGCAGGAAGAATATGACAAGGCTGAGCCCCTGCTAATGGAAGCGCTTGAGATTGACCGGAAGGTTCTGGGGACGGAGCACCCGCAGTACAGTGTGACTCTCCAAAATCTGGCGACTTTATACCAGAAGAAGAAGCAGTTTGCGAAGGCCACAGAGCACATGGAAACTGTACGGGGCCTGACCGAACGCACTTTGGGAACGAAGCATCCATCGTACGCGACCGTAGTCAGCAATCTCGCGGCCCTGTACCAGGATCAGGAAAAATACGAGCAGTCGGAAAAACTGTGGATCGAGAGTATCGAGTTGCGGCGCGTGATCCTCGGAGAAGATCATCCGGACTATGCCAGGTCGCTGTACGGACTTGCAGGCGTATATTTTGCTACCGGCAAATTCGAGCAGGCACATCAGCAGTTCACGATTGTAATAGCCAAGTACCAGGCACAGATCACCAGCTATTTCAGCGCACTCAGCGAAAAGGAGAAGAGCGCGTTTTACAACAGGATCAAACCCGTATTTGAATCTTACCAGGATCTCTGTGTCCAGCTGATCGCGCAGAAAAAATCCGTTGACGCTGCAAAAGAGCTCTTCGACCTTCAACTGGGAACCAAGGCCATATTGCTCAACGCATCGAACAAAGTCAGGGCGGCGATCATCAACAGCGGGGACCAGGAACTTCAGGAACTGTTCCGGCAATGGCAGGAAAGCAAGGAACGTCTCGTGCTGAGCTACAACTACTCTCGTGAAGAAAGGGAGCACCTTCATATCGACCTGCGGCAACTTGAGGCCGCGTCGAACGACCTCGAAAAACGGATTTCAGAAAGGTCAGAGTTGTTCAGTTCACAGATCGGAAAAAAACCGGCGACGTGGGCGGACGTAAGATCCAGCCTGAAGGACCAGGAGACGGCTATTGAGATTATCCGCATCCGTAAGAAGTATGCCAAAGACTCCGTTTACTATGCCGCCCTGATCGTGAGCAGCAGCGAGCCTGCGCCGAGACTATTTGTGTGGCCCAATGGGAGAGCCATGGAAAGCAAGATGTTCCGCTTTCATCGCAACACCATCAAGTATCATTTCAATGATACCCTTTCATACAAGTACTTTTGGCAGCCAGTTGAAAAAGTGTTGCCTCCCACGAAGAAGTTATATGTGTCCAGTGACGGGATTTTCAACAAGATCAATCTGAACACAATCCAGAATCCCAGGAGCGGGGAATGGGTACTCGACAAGTACGAGATCAGACTGTTGAGCAACACAAAGGAACTCACTGAGTCGCATCCTTCGATGCTGAAGCCAAGTTCCGTGGGCAGTGTGTTCGGCTATGCGGATTTCAACCTGGCAGAAACCGACAAAGCCCTTTCAACAGGCAAGCGCGCGACCGCGACAAGATTTGGATTTGAAGGCGGCGACATTCCCATGCTTCCCGCCACAGAGAAGGAAGTGAACCTGCTCCACGATCTTCTCCAGGAAAAACAATGGACCGTGAACGCCTTCATGCTGGACAAGGCCACGGAGGCTAACCTGAAGAGTATCCGCAATCCGCAGATCCTACACATCGCGACACACGGATTCTTCCTCAGCGACATGGACATTGACGACGAGCTTGAAGGCGATACTGAGAAGCAACTGACGCAAAACCCGCTCTTCAGGTCAGGAATTCTTCTTGCCGGTGCCGCGCTTAAGCAGGAAGCCGGCCAGGAAGACGGGGTGCTCACGGCGTTTGAAGCCATGAACCTGCATCTCGACCAGACGGAGCTTGTTTCCCTGTCGGCGTGCGAGACCGGCCTGGGCGAAGTCCGGAATGGGGAGGGTGTATACGGTCTCCAGCGGTCGTTCCTGGTTGCCGGGGCGCGCACAGTGATCATGAGCCTGTGGCAGGTCGATGACGTGGCCACACAGGAGCTGATGAGCTCGTTTTATAAGAGCTGGCTCGGCGGCGCCGACAAATTTCAGGCCTTCAGACAGGCCCAGTTGGAAATCAAGGAGAGATATAAACTGCCATTTTATTGGGGCGCATTTGTCCTTATCGGAAATTAGAGGTTACAAGTAATATGTCCATTCGTCTGACCTTATCCGCTCTGCTGCTGTTAGCAACTGTCGCCTCGCACGGGCAGGCTGTGCCTGCGGCAGTTGATTCCATGTTGTACTACAACAGCTCAAAGAAAGCTGCGATCGCTAATCCGCAAGTGGTGGAATATGCACCCACAATTCAGGCAGACGGGAAGACCATCATTTTTGAAGCCCAGGAAAAAAGGACATACAAGCTCTTCCAATCCCACTTCAACAGCGGTGCATGGTCGGCACCGGAGCCCCTGAGCAACATAAATAATAGTGGTGATTCCCTGGACCTCATCGGCGGTCCCAGCCTGAGCTTTGATGGTAACTCCCTGTACTTCTTCCGCACTGTCGGCATCAAAGCCAACGCCGAAATCTTCTACTCAACCCGGCAGCAGAATGGCTGGAGCGAGCCCGTGAGTATGGGATTCCCGATTAACTCTGATTTCTACGAAGGGTTCCCGTCAATAAGCGCCGATGGATCGACATTGTACTTTGTCGGCCAGAACTTTGACGGTCCACAATCCAAAGAACTTAAGAAGGAGGAGTCATTCTGCATGTGCATTCTTAAGTCCGTAAGGGGCAAGGATGGCAAGTGGGGCAACCCTGAAAAACTTCCCTGGCCGATAAATCAGGATTGCGAGAAAGCCCCGCGTATCATGGCCGACGGGCGAACGCTTATCTTCTCGTCAAACCGTCCCGGCGGAAAAGGTGGATTCGATATGTATCAGTCCAAACTCAACGACCTTGGTGAATGGGGAATGCCGGAAAGCCTTGCGTTTGTAAACACAGAACTGGACGACCAGTTGCCTTGTATTTCCGCTGAAGGCGACCTGATGTACTACACCTACAACAACGCTGACGTCTATTCGGTGGTGATCCCGCCCCGGCTGCGGCAGTTCATGAACAACATTGTGCAGGGGTACGTGACGGACGAAGACACAAAGGGGGGAATCGGCGCAGAAATTATTGTAACCGATGCATTGACTTCCGAGCAGGTGTTGCGAATGGAAAACAACCCGGCAGACGGACGTTATACGGTTGTACTACCGGTGGGACGAAGCTTCAATATCGAATTCCGCAGGGAGGGTTACTCCAGCTACGCCCACCCGCTTGACCTCCGGCAAAAGAAGAAATACGAACAGATCTCGCTCGATGTGAAATTGTTCAAGAGCGTTCACCTTGCACTTAACGTGAGTGATCATGAGCTTTTTGTTCCGCTTCACGCGGACGTGAGCATCAAGGAAAAAGGCCAGTCGCGCTTCGTCAAGGAAGTGAAGACTGATACAAGGACCGGCCGGATCGTGATTGATCTCCCTCTCGGCAAGGATTACGAGGTGTTTGTGACGGCAGCGCACTTCAAGGAAGCCATCGTCGCTTTGAACGTATCGTCGCTGGTTATTTTCAGGGAGTTTGAAAAGAACATCGAGCTTAACCCGGAAAAAATTGAGGTGCCGGTGAATGTGGCTGACCTCGTGAATAACTCCAAGGTGAAGTCGAAGGTGCGCCTGAAGAACAAGAGCCGCGACGAGGTAATTGAAGTGGAGGGCAATCAAATGGTGTCGTTGCGGTCCGGCGACCGCTACGAAGTTGAAGTGACAAGCGACCAGGGATATGCATTTAACTCCACCTCCATTGATCTGACGACTGGTAAGGCCGCCCCGCCTGTCGAGGTCAAGCTCGTCAAGCTTGAAACCAACGCTGCGTTGACTCTGAAAGACATCAATTTCGAGTCCAACTCCGACAAACTTTCTGACGTGTCCTTCACCGAGCTCAGCCGGGTTGTGCAGCTGATGAAAGAGAATCCTACATTAAAGGTGGAGATCGCCGCCCACACCGACGACGTGGGTTCCGATGTCTACAACGCTGTACTGTCCGACAAGCGGGCAAAGAGCGTGGTCGACTACTTGTCGCAAAACAAGATTTCAGAAGACCGGTTTGTCGCCAAGGGGTATGGTGAGGCACAATTCAAATACAAGAACGACTCACCGGAGAACAGGGCCAAGAACCGAAGGGTCGAACTCAAGATTCTTGCGATATGACGAAAAAGAATTTAATCACGATCCTGTTGGTTGCGCTTTCGCTTGGCGGCTGGGCCCAGACGATAAAGTACAAGGATCTCGTCATTAAGCTGCCTACCATCTCCGCCGAACAGCAGAAGAACGAGTTAAAGGCATACGTAGCTGCCGATCCCGATCACCCGAATGCCAACTTCAGGCTGGCGATGCTTTACGAACAGAACTACCGCACAAATGATCCACTAACGTCCTTCGAGTATACAATAGCAAATGCTGAACAGGCGCGGCTCCGTTACCTTAAGGCCCGGCAGCTCGTGACCGACCGGGAGGTGGAAAGAAACAACGAGCAATATGCTTCCATCTTCAAGGTGTTTGATGCCAAAGGACGCCTTACTGCGCCTTTCGAGAAAGTTTCGGCAAAGATCAACGGAGGTTACGACTCGGCTGGCCTCTTCTTGGAAAAGATGCCTGGGATCTATAAGGAATTCACCAAAAGCGTGAATTCATACGACCAGGCTGTGAAAATATTTGCGCAGATCAACCGCACGTACGCCAGTCCAGAGGACCTGTATATGCTGTTCGATGCATCGGTCGACAAGCAGTGTACAGACCTAAAGTCCAGCTATGACACTTGTATCGCTGCACTGAACAAGTACCTTAAGCTCACGCAGGCCTATCCCCTAAGGTCACATCAACAGACCTACAAGGTCATTCCAATCGAAACTTATCACCTCGACGGATTTATCACGCGCCTTAGCTTCCTTACCAACAACATTGAGCTGTGGGATTATGGAACCTGGGTAGACCAGACCAGAAAAGTCGTTCACTCACAGGTAGACGAATTAAGGAAGGCACTCGCGCGTCACAACGAGGAACTGGATCAAACGCTCCAGAAGATCTCAACGTCCCCGGAATCAGACCTGCCGGCTCTCACGCCGGCCAACCGGCAACTGGCGTTCAACCTGAACAATCTTGACAGGCAGTCCGTGATTCAATCCCTGATGGACTACAAGCACTTCAAGGAGCAGTGGGACATTGAAAACCGAAGCAAAGTGCTCGATACGACGCTGTCGGTGCATAATGCCGAAGTCTACAGCAGCCTGATCTACGCAAACAAGAAGGCAGATACACTCCTGCAGGAACTTAAGGCGCGGATTTCTCCTGCAAACATGAACAAGCACAAGGACCTTGTGGCAAAGCTTTATGGAGGACCGGCGGGCCTTGAAAAGTACGCCAGGGATGAAGAGCAGCATATCAAGTCGTCCTTCGACGACTATGCAAAAGAACTTCGCACGAACCTGGTAATGAATGCCTCCGACAATACGCTCAGCAACAAGGAAAATTCGCTGAAGTTTGGAAAGTTCACGATTCCCCTGGTTCCATCGGAGCCCACGCCCGAGGCACTTGACCAGGGATTGCTGATCACACGATTCAATCGCAAGAATCCCGATGGAAGCGCATACCTCACAGGCTTGTACAAATCCGACAAGAAGAAGATTGTAACTTCCACTTTCATAGTTCGTGTGAACCCCGACGGAAAGGTTGCATGGCTGAAAGATTTTACCCTGCCAATGGACAGCGCCGCCACGGGCGACGCGCATACTTATCCGGGGCCGGTCGTACTCACCCAGGAGGGCTGCGCGATCATCGTTCGAAGCATTCATGCCACCAGGGGTGATGCCGTCAATCACTTTGTTTACCTCAATGAAAAAGGTGAAGACAAGATCAGGGTACGCTTGACCGAAGTTGCATATCCCCGTTTCCTGCTCTATTCCGAGAAAAGCAATGCGTTTGTCCTTTCTTTCAAGGGTACCGACGCGCAGCAGCAGTTTGAGAACGCCGAGAACATCACGACCCTCGGCGTGAACGTGCTTGGACAGGAACTCTGGAGGCGTGATGTACCCATCACAGGGACCGTCACGGACCTGATCAGTGTTGTTGACGGATACATGCTTGCTGGAAACTTCCTGATCATGCGCGACCTTTCCGGCAAGGAGATCCGGACGAAGGTCGGAGCAAAAGAGTGTAATCCATTCCTGATCAAACTGAACGAGCAGGGCAACCTTGTGCAAGCCACTCCAGTGCTCGCGTCCGGATCCACTTATCTAAGCCGGCTTGTCAAGGTCAACGACAATTCAATCAACTTGCTTTCCTATGGCGTGCCGATTGACGCCGGGATGACTCAAACTTTCTCGGAGAGCGACAAGATGATCCATGTCATGGCCAATAAGCAGGCGCAGGTCATCTGCACTACTTACTGAGCGCAGTCTTTCATCACCTTTTCGGCTTCTGTAACCGTAATGAGGCCTCGCTTGTGGCTGCCTGTATTGTAGATGTAGGTCGCGATCTCAGCTATCTCAAGGTCTGTGAGTGACCGCACACCTGGCATAGGTTGGTTGAATGATTTTCCATTTACGACAACTTCGCCCTTCAGCCCATTCCTCATCACACATAGTGTTGCTTCAAAGTTCTTCGCCATAAAATCCGACTCATCCAATGGTGGGTAAAGGAGCCCAAGACCCTTGCCATCTTTCTGATGACAGTTACTGCAGTGCCTGACATACAGCTGCTCGCCCTGAACATAGTATTGCTTGAACTTCGGGTCACCGCACGAAGCCAACGCTGCCATGCACGTCAGCAGCACCAGGCGTCTAATCGCCATATTCTTTCTTGAGCCTGTCAATGTCCTTGATGAGCTGGTCCACGGCAGCGGGTACCGTACCATCATACTTGCCTCGGATCCTTCCATCCTTGTCAATAAGGAGGAACGCGCCACTGTGGATGAATCCATCCGGTTCTGAATTATCCTCAAGGGCGGTGGCGAAATAGCTCGTTTGCGCGATTTTGTAGATCGAGTCTTTCACACCCGTAACAAAATGCCACTTCGTGCTACTGGCACCCAATCGCCCCGCATAGTCATGTAATAACGCCACTGTGTCGTACTCCGGGTCTATTGTGTGCGACAGGAGCAGCACATCACTGTCATCTTCGAAGTGCTGGTACACTTTCACCATTTGCGTCTTCATGATCGGGCATATTGTTCTGCAGCTGGTAAAGAAAAAGTCGGCCACATAGATCTTGCCCTTGAAAGTCTCATTCGTGACCATAGAACTGTCCTGGTCAACAAACTGAAAGGAAGCGATTCGATGGTAGACCGTGTCTCCTTTCATCACCTCCCTTTCACCGAAAATCGGCAATGGCTGCTGCTTCACCTGGCATGAAAGCACAAGTGCGCCGGACAAAACAAGAACAGTAGACAACCTGACCATACGTTGCTCCTCAAAATGAAATTTCATCACCCTCGTTCACTTGTTTGTAGTCAATCGGTATCAGGTTCATTCCAAAGCGAACTTTACCGTAGTACATCCTGTATCTGCTAAGTGTTGCGAGCGGCTCTTTGCCTGCAATGCCGGTCGACTGGTCTACTGTCGGCAGCGCGCACCTGCCGCAGAGCTTGACTCCCGCAAATGCATTCGCACCGACCTTAAACCTGGACCAGGTGTCCTCTTCATATGGTTGCCCGCCGGTAAACACCAGGTTGGGGCGGAAAC
>Ga0315912_10006052_pt1 | contig 10929 bp, 9 predicted proteins | sample VfabasoilMG_FD_204469 | JGI IMG/M metagenome (GOLD analysis project Ga0315912, IMG submission 204469) | Garden soil microbial communities collected in Santa Monica, California, United States - V. faba soil | ecosystem: Environmental > Terrestrial > Soil > Garden | place: USA: California...
TCACCGGGTGGTGATCAGAGGCACGCCGCATAGCAGCCCGCCCCGACCGGGTCGAGGGGCGGGCGGCCTGGTGGGCGACGTTTCATCCGCCGGCAAGATTTCCGGTGATGCGCCGGGCAGGTTGTGCCCGGCGCGGGACTGGCGGATCAGGCCTTCTTGACGAAGGGGCAATCGCCTTCGGACAGCGGACGGAAGGCTTCCTCGGCCGGGGTGGTGGCGACGAGCTTCATCAGGTCCCAGGCGTGCTTGCTCTCGGACGGCTTCTTGGCTTCCAGCAGGTAGGCCGGGTGCATCTTGCGCCCGTCCTCCCGGATCTTGCCGGGGCCATAGACGTCGTCATCCGTCGGCATGGCCTTCATGCGGGCGACGGTGGCGGCGCCGGACTTCTTGGCCTCCGCGACGCCCATGGCGGTGACAACCTTGAGGTAGTGCAGCGTGGCGGAGTAGTTGCCGGCCTGCGTCATGTTCGGCCAGAACTTGACGTGCGGCTTAGCCTTTTCATTGAAGCGGCGCGTGCGGTCGTTCAGGTCCCAGTAGTAGGATTCCGTGAGCAGCAGGCCCTGGGCGGATTCCAGGCCGAGGGAATAGACGTCCGTCACGTAGCCCAGCATGGCGGCCATCTTGATGCCCGATTGGACGATGCCGAACTCGCGGGCCTGCTTCAGGCAGTTGATCGTGTCCGACCCCGCGTTGGCGAGGCCGATGACCTTGGCGCCGGAGGACTTGGCCTGGAGGAGTTGGGCCGAGAAGTCCGTGGTTTCCGGGAACGGGTAGACGTTGGCGCCCAGCACCTTGCCGCCGGCGCCGGTGACGAAGGCGGAGGTGTCACGCTGCAGGGCGTGGCCGAAGGCGTAGTTGGGGGTGATGAAGAACCAGCTGTCCCCACCCGCCTTCACCAGGGCGGAGCCGGTGGATTTCGCGGTCATGTAGGTGTCGTAGGCCCAGTGGATGGTCGTGGGCTGGCAGGCCTTGCCGGTGAGGTCCGACGTGGCGGTGGAGACGGGGATGAGGACCTTGTCCTTCTCCCGGCAGACATTTGCCAGGGCGAGGGCTGCGGAGGACGCGGCGCAGTCCAGCACCATGTCCACTCCGTCGCGGTCGATCCACTGCCGCACGATGGAGACGGCGATGTCCGGCTTGTTCTGGTGGTCGGCGTCCAGCACCACCACGTCGTAGCCCTGGGCGTTGAATTCCTGCACGGCGAGCTTGGTGCAGATCACCGAGGTGGGGCCGTTCAGGTCGCGGTAGGGACCGGACTGGTCGTTGATGACGCCGATCTTGATGACGGGCTTTTGGGCGCGGCCAATGCTGGGCAGGGCGGTGGCGCCGGCAACGGCGGTAGCGGAGCCCAGAAGGCCCCGGCGAGTAAGGTTCATGATGTAACTCCCTGTTCGGCCGCTTCTCAAGGAGCGGCGATGAGCCGTTCTCTAGCAGGGGCCGAACAGGGGGTCGAGTGGTTGATCAGGGTGGGAAACCATACAAATTCGTAGGATTTTGCCACAGCACCGCATCCGCCTCGGAGGGGGTCATCCAGCCGATGAGGGGGGTAAGCGGGTCCCAGCCGACCAGGCGGGCTTCATGGTGGACGTAGGGCCAGTCCGATCCCCACAGCATGCGGTCCGGCCGGGCGGTGAGGAAATGGCGGGCGTAGGGTTCCATATCCGCGAAGCCGGGGGCGGTGGAGGAGCGGTAGGGGGCGGAGAGCTTCAGCCAGCACTTACCGGTGGCGAGCAGGCTTGTGAGGACGGTGACAGCGGGCTGAGAGAGGCCCTTGGCGGGATCGAGATCGCCGTAATGGGCGACGGAGAAATCGAGGCCGGTGGCGAGGAGGCGCTCGGCCTGCTCGGCCAGGTGTTCGGGGCGGGCGTAGAGTTCGGCGTGCCAGCCCAGCGCGCGCATGCGATCGGCGTTGGCGTAAAGTTCCTCGAAGCCCATGGCGCCAGGGGAGATGGAGTTGAAGCGGGCGCCCTTCGCGCCGTGGCTGTTCATTTCCGCAAGCTCGGCATCCGGCGTTTCGCGGCTGATGGAAACGATGGCGCGGCCGGTGTTGCCGGCCTTCAGGCCGATGCGGCGCAGGTCGTTCATGTGGCAGCGATTGTCCGTGCCGTAGGCGGAGGCGGCGATGATGACGCGGCGGAGTTTTCCGTGCGGGGCCAGCAGGGCCGAATGCTGTTCCAAAGTGGACACGATGGGGACGTAGGCGGCGGCGCCCACGATGGGGAAGTCCTTTACGTCGCCGAAGGTGTGGAAGTGGCAGTCGGTGAGGCGCTGGACCATGTGTTCCCCCGTTCCGGCCTGTGATTGCTGGGTTGCCGGCAGGACCGTATCCTGCCCACAGAAGACGGGAAGGGAAATATGCGATGCGCAAGATGGTGATGGTGGGGTTTTTGCAGGCGCAGAACTGCACGCAGCTGGCGAGTTCCTGGCGGCACCAGGAGAGCTACCGGGATTTCGATACGCCAGAATATTTCCAGCGCATCGCGCGCGTGCTGGAGCAGGGGAAGTTCCAGCTGGCGTTCTTCGACGACCGGCTGGCGATGCCGGAATATGGCGGCGACCACAAGCGCATCGTGGAAGCCGGCGTGCGCTGCGTGAAGTACGACGCGGTGACGGTAATGATGGTGATGGCCGCGGCGACGCAGCGGCTGGGGCTGGGGTCCACATACTCGACGACGTATTTCGAGCCGTTCCATGTAGCGCGGGTGTTCGCCACCGCCGATTTGATGACCAAGGGGCGGGTGGGCTGGAACGTGGTGACCTCCGTGAACGACAAGGAGGCGCAGAACATGGGCCAGGAATCCCACCTGAACCATGGCGAGCGCTACGACCGGGCCGATGAATTCATGGAAATCGTGATGGGGCATTGGAGCACGTGGGAGGACGACGCGATCGTGTTCGACCGGGGACGGAACGTGTTCTCCGACCCTGAGAAAGTGCACCGGCTGGATTATGAGGGGAAATATCTGCGCTCCCGCGGGCCTTTTACAGTGCCGCGGTCCCCGCAGGGGAACCCGGTGGTGATCCAGGCCGGGTCGTCCGGCCGGGGACAGGAATTCGCGGCGCGCTGGGCGGAGACGATCTTCGTGGCGTATCCGAATTTGATCGAGGGGCGGCGGCGTTATGCGCGGCAGAAAGAGCTGATCGCGGCGCGCGGGCGCAACCCGGACGATGTGAAGATCTGCAGCCTGAAATTCACCGTGGCGGCGGCGACGAAGGCCGAGGCGGAGGACAAGATGGCGGATATCGAGGCGGCGTACCGAGATATCGATGGGTTGTCCCTGCTGTCCGAGGCGTTGAATTTCGATTTCGCGAAGAAGCGCATCGACGAGCCGTTCAGCGATGCCGAGTTGGCGAGCATGAATGGGATGGTGGCGATGCGCGATCGGGTGCTGGAGCTTTCCCCGACGCCGAACCCAACGGTACGGGACTTCCTGCAGATCACCCAACGGGGCAAGCCGCATGACGCGCTGGTGGGCGGGCCGAAGGAGATTGCCGACGAGATGGAGGAGTGGTTCAGCACGGGGGCGTGCGACGGGTTCGTGTTGGCGCCGACCCATGTGCCGGGGACCTATGCGGACTTTGTGAAGCACGTGGTGCCGGAGTTGCAGCGGCGGGGGATTTACCACACCGACTACGAGGGCGTGACCTTGCGCGAGAATCTCGGGATCAAGCGGCCGATGGCGGGGGATTGGAAGCGGTACGCGGAGGCGTAGCGGCGAGCGCGATGAGCGTGGCGGTGGCGGCGAGCGCGGTCGCCACTGTTAGTGAGAGGGTGTAGGTGCCGCTGATGTCCCGCAGCAGGCCGGAGACGATGGGACCGGAGGCCTGGGCAAGGACCTGGAGCGAGAGGGCGACGCCGCGGATCGCGCCGTAGCTCTGGCGGCCGAAATACTCGGCCCAGGCGAGGGGGAGCACGGTGAGGACGCCGCCGATGCCGAGGCCGAAGATGCCGGCGGCAATGGCGGCTTGCAGCGGCGTGGCGATGAAGATGAGGCCATAGGCACCGCTGGCGGCGAGCGCAGCGCAGGCGGCCATGATGACGCGGACTGGGAAGCGGCGCGGGACCAGACCGACGGCGATGGAGGCGAGCGCCGACATGACCGAGAAGAAGCTGATGACGGAGGCGGCGGCGAGCGGGGTGAGGCCACGCTCTATCAGGTGCGGGGCCTGATGCAGACTGACGCCGGCCTGCACGGGGAAGACGAGGACCGTGTACAGGGCGAGCATCCAGAAGGCGGTAGTGCGGAGTGCCTGGGCGCGGGTGAAGTGCGGTTCCGGTTGCGAGGAACCGGTGATGGTTGTGGCGGTGTCGGGTTGCAGGCCGACGTCCTCCGGCCGGCGCACTAACAGGAGCCAGCAGGGCAGGAAGCCGACGAGCAGGACGGTGACGCCGATGGCGACCCAACCGGCGCGCCAATTGGCACCCTGCATGGCGAATTGGGCAATGAGGGGGAGGACGACTAGGCCGCTGAGTTGAGCGAGGGAGGCGACGGAGTTGGCGAAGCGGCGGCGGGCGATGAACCAGTTGTTGAGCGCGCCATACAGGCCGAGTTCGAACGGGCCGGCCCAGTTCATGCGGGCGAAGCAGAAGAGCAGGTAGAAGACGAACAGCGAACCCGTGAATGAGAGGCCGACATTGGCAAGGCCGGTGCCGGCGACGGCGAGGCAGAGGACGAGGCGAGCGCCGGAACGGTCCAGGAACGGGCCAATGACGGGGGAGATGATGGCGGCGAGGATGCCGCCGACGGAGACGGCGCCGGAGATGGCGGTGCGGGACCAGCCGAATTCGTCGGTCATCGGCGCGACGAAGACCGAGAGCACCGCCACCGCCGCGCCCTGGCGGGCGAAGCCGGCCAGGCATACGCAGGCGAGGACGACCCAGCCGTAGTAGAACGGCAGGCGCGGGATCAGTGCGCGCGCGAGGGCCGGGGCTTGCACGTTATGGTGACTACCAGCCGTTCACGCGGCCCCATTCGGCAATGACGTCGTCCGTGCCATTCACGATGTGGTATTTTTCGTGCTGGGCGACGGTGAGGCAGGTGTGGTTGGGGGCGATGCGCAGGCGGTCCCCGATTTTCAGGTGAGTTAGGGGGAAGGCGGGGTCGCCTTGGATGACGCCGTGTTCCTGGTAGGTGGTGATGACCATGGCATCGCCCAGCGTGGCGTTGCCGTTGGCATCCAGCACGCGGCCGAAGGCGTAGTCCTTCGGGACGGCGGCGGTGCTGCGGTCCTTCGAAAGGGCTATGCCGCCGGCATCCACCAGGACGCGGTTCTGGTCCGGCCGGCGGCCGATGACGGAGGTGAGGACGGTGACGGCGATGTCCGTCAGCCCGTGGGTGCAGATTTCCGCCTGGAAGAGGTCGCCGAACATATAGACGCCGGCGCGGACCTCGGTGACGCCTTGCAGGGATTGCGCGTGCAGGGCGGTGGGGGAGGAGCCCATGGAGACGACGTCCACACGGTGGCCGGCATCGCGCAGGCGTTGCGCGGCGGTGGTGATGCCGGCGCGTTCGGTCTCGGCCGTGGCGGCCATGTCTGCGATGGTGCGGCCGGCGTAGCTGTGCCCGGCGTGGGTCATGACGCCGCGTAGCGTGGAGCCAAGGTTGCGGGCGATTGTCAGCAGTGTGTCGCTTCCTGGCGCGACGCCGCCGCGATGCTCGCCTGTGTCGACTTCGATGAGAACGGGGGCTTTGGCTTGGTGGGCGCCGATGATGGCGGCCATGTCCGCGTCATCCGTGATGACGGTGACGGTGGCGGGGATTTGCGCGACGAGATCGAGTTTATGCGGGGTGATGCCGGCGGCGAGAAGGATGTCCTTGATGCCGTGGCTGGCGAAATAGCGGGCTTCCGCGATGGTGGAGACGGTGATTGCGCCGGGTTGGCCCTGGAGGACGCGGTGGGCGACGTCGATCGACTTCGCGGTTTTCATGTGCGGGCGCAGCGGCACGTTATGGCGGGCCAGCGCGGTCGCCATCATGGCGATGTTGTGGTCCAGGACGCGTTGGTCCAGCACCAGGCAGGGGGTGGGGAGGTCGGTGAGTTTCATGCCGCGCCCTCCCAGGTGACGTTGTCGTCAATAGGAATAACAGGGCGAGGCATGTGTATCCAGTCGAACCTTGAGAGGATGGGGCTGGTGAGGCCGGGGGCGTCTACTTCCACCACCTGTTCGTGCTTGAAGAATTCATCGAACCCGCCGCGGAAATGGCCGCGTGACTTGACGACGACGACGCGGGCCTTGGCGATGTCGAGGCCGAAGCATTCGAGGAAGGCGGGATCGGCGCATTGCACGCGTTCGGAGATGATGGCGACGGTGATGCCGCCGATCTGGAGTGTGGCGGATTTCTTCAGGTTGATGGTGCCGCCGGCGAAGATGCCGCGGCGGGCGAGGACGGCGCCATCGTGAAGGGCGTGGACGGTGGCCTTTACCGCGAATGCCTTGGAGAACGGGTCATCGAGATTGCGATTGAAGCGGGCGGTGAAGCTGGCGCCGATGCCGAGGTCGTGGGCTTCCTCCGCCAGGGCGGGGTCGTGGATGCAGCCGATGATGGCGTTTTGCACGTTGGCATCCAGGAAGGCTTGCAGGATGAACATGGTGTTGCCACGGCCGCCACCGCCGGGGTTGTCCGCGACATCGGCGAAGATGAGGGCGGGTTTGGCTGGGTCTTCCGTCGCCTTGGCGCGGGCGGTGGCTTCCTCCAAAGAGGTGAGCCCGGGGCGGAAGCGTTGGCGGCGGGACCAGCCGGCCTGGGCAATCTCGTTGGCCAGGTTGTCGGCGGATTGCTTGTCAGTTGCGGTGACGACCACGGTGAGGCCGTTGAAGGGCGTATCCGCGAAGGCGAAGCCACCCATGACGGAGACGTTGAGGACGCGGCCGGCGTAGGGGGCCTCGCACATGCGTTGCTGGCCGAGGTCGATGAGTTCGCCGTACGGGCGTTCCGTCGCGTCCTTGCCGGTGAGCATGGTGACGGTGGGTGGGACGATGGGCAGGCGGATGCGGGCCAGGTGGGTGCTTGTGCCGGAGAGGAGTTGCCGCATCACCTGGGCGCTTTCGGCGCCCCTCTCGCGCATGTCCATGTGCGGGTTGGTGCGATAGCCGATATAGGCGTTGGTGAAGAACACGTCGTCGTCCGTCACGTTGGCGTGCAGGTCGTAGCTGGCGACGACGGGGATGTCATTGCCCCGCACGCGGCGGATCATACGCAGGATGGTGCCTTCGGGGTCGCTGTCGCTGGTGGTGAGGCCGGCGCCGTGCATGACACAGTAGATGCCATCCAGGTGGCCGGCGGCCGCGAGGGCGGATTCCCATTCGGCCATCATGCGATGAAAGAATTCGTGGTCCACGGGGCCATTGGGTTCGGCCATGGCAAGGAGGAGGGGGATGGGTTGCCAGGTACCGGATGCGTCCATGTCGGCAACGAAGCCGGGCATCTCGCCGAGCATTCTTGGCGCTGGTGATCGGGCTTCCGTGAGCATGGGTTCGCCGCGCATGAGGGTGCGGGAGGTGAAGTCGGCTTCCGTTGCCACGGGGGCGAAGCGGTTGCACTCGATCGAGAAGCCCAGCAGGGCGATGCGGGGGTTGCTCATAGTTGGATGCCCAGGAGTTCGGCGACGCGGTTGGTCGCCTTCAGGCCGGCGCCGGTGAGGACGAGGATTGTGGTCTGGTCTTCCGTTATCGCGCCTGAAGCGAGTAGCTTGGCGAAAGCGGCGGCGACCTGGGCGGAGGTGGGTTCGACATAGAGACCCATATGGGCGAGGTCCAGCGTGGCGTTGGCGATTTCGTCCTCGGTCAGACGGACAGCGCCGCCGCGGGTTTCGCGCAGTACGCCGAGGACTTCGTGCAGGCGGATGGGTTTGGCGATGGCGGTGCCTTCGGCGATGGTGGGGAGTACCTCGGCCGTCGCGGCTTCGTCGTCCGCCAGGAAGGCGGTGGCGATGGGGGCGCAGTTCTTCGGCTGGGCGGCGAAGATGCGGGGCATGCGTGTGATCTCGCCGGCGCGGAGTAGTTCGGAGAAGCCGATCTCACAGCCCAGCACGTTACTTCCGGCGCCGCAGGGGACGATGATGTTGTCCGGCGCCGTGAAACCGAGGTCTTCCCAGAGTTCGTAGGCCAGCGTTTTCGTGCCGTGCAGGAAGAACGGGTGCCAGTTGTGGCTGGCGTAGAAGATCTGCTCGGCGCGGGCTTCCGCCGCGTCGGACGTCGCCTGGCGGTTGCCGGGGATGAGTTCCACGGTGGCGCCGGCGGCGCGCATGGCGATGGTTTTCGCCGGGCTGGTGGATTCCGGGGCCATGATGGTGGCGGCCAGGCCGCCGGCAGCGGCGTAGGCAGAGACGGCGGCACCGCCGTTGCCGGAACTGTCCTCCAGCACCGCCTTGATGCTCTGGTCCCTCAGGAGAGAGAGCATGACGCTCGCGCCCCGGTCCTTGAAGCTGCCGGTGGGCATGAACCACTCGCATTTCAGCAGGACCTTGGCGCCATGCAGTTCGCGCGGCAGCAGGGGGGTGCAGCCTTCGCCCATGCTGATCGGGTCGTCCGGCACGAAGGGCAGCGCGGCGGCGTAGCGCCAGAGGCTGCGTTCGAAGGGGTCAATATCCTCCCGCTTGATGCCGGGCATGGGGGTGAGGAGGAGGGGCGCGCGGTTGGTCCCGCACCAGCGGGGGATTTCCAGCGGGAAGGTCTCGCCCGAGCGGGGGTCCAGGTAGGATATTGTCATGGCGGGGAGTTTGACCGTGTGGGGGCGGCTTCTCAACCCTTGCCGGGGCGCGGGTGGAACCGGCAATGTGGTTTGTGCAACCGCGAAGTGTGGTGACCATGGGCTACGTGGAGAAGGTGCTGCAACCGGAGGAGAGCGTGGTGTACAAGACCACGCTGCACTGGTTCGTGTATCTGCAGGCTATGGCCTGGGCGGTACTGACGGTGATCGCATTCGTTGTGTCGTTCAGGTACGAGACGACAGGCGGGAGCGTGATGCGCTGGATCACGCTGGGCCTCCTGGCGATGACGGTGCTGACCGGGGTCGTGGCGTATATTCACCGGGCGACGACGGAACTGGCGGTGACGTCGCGGCGGATCATCTTCAAGACCGGGTTGTTGAAGCGGCGGACGTTCGAGATGAACCGCTCCTCTGTCGAGTCTGTGGGGGTGGAACAAACCGTGCTGGGGCGGTTGCTGGGTTATGGGCGGGTGGAGTTGAAGGGCACCGGAGCTTCGTCCGAGCCGTTGCCGATGATTCATGATCCGCTGCGGTTCCGCAGCCATATTACCGCGGGTTAGTGACATGAGCGACGATGTGCTGGCCGATGTGACGGCGTTGACCGCCGACCTGGTGAGGATCGACAGCCGGAGCTTCGTGAGCAACCTGGCGGTGGCGGAGCGGGTGCTGGCGGCGCTGGACGGGTTTGAGGTGGAGACGCTGGACTATACCGACCCGGCCGGGGTGGCGAAGCGGGTTATCGTGGCGAACAAGGGCGGTGGCGGCGGGCTGGCACTTTCCGGGCATATGGACACGGTGCCGGATACTGGCTGGCAGGAGGACCCGTGGTCCGCCCGGATTGACGAGGCCGGCTACATGCATGGGCTGGGCACGACGGACATGAAGGGGCCGGTGGCGGCGGCGATCCTGGCGGCGCGGAGCCTGCCGCTGAGCGTGCCGGTGACCCTGGTGATCACCACCGATGAGGAGACCACGAAGCAGGGCGCACATCTGATTGCCACGAGGTCCGAACTGCTGAAGCGGGTGAAGCCAGGGGCGATTTTGGTGGCGGAGCCGACGATGCTGACGCCGGTACGGGGACATCGCAGCCATATTGCGTTCACCTGCGTGGCGACAGGGGTGCAAGCGCATTCATCGACCGGCAAGGGGCATAACGCGAACTGGGATTTGGTGCCGTTCCTGATGGAGATGAAGGACGTGTTCCAGATGCTGCGCGATGACCCCGCGTTGCAGGACCCGGCCTATGATCCGCCGTTCAGCGACTTCAATGTGATCATCGACAACCACGGCGCGGCGATGAACGTGACGGTGCCGAAGGCGACGGCGCGGATCAAGTTCCGCTATTCCGCGAATGTGGACCCAGCGCCGGTGCTGAACGCCGTGTATGCCGCGGCGGCGCGGCATGGTGTGGAGGTGTCGGAGGCGCGCGAGGGATCGCCGCCGGAGTTGCCTTCCAACCATCCGTTCGTGCGGCTGTGCCAGGCGATTACGGACAAGGCGCCGGTGACGGCGCCGTATGGCACGGATGCATCGGAGTTGCAGGCGATTGCGCCCTGCGTGGTGCTGGGGCCGAGCACGATTGCGGAGGCGCATACGCCGACGGAGAAAGTTCTGCTTGCCGATCTGGCGAAGGCCGTACCGGTGTTTGTGCGGTTGGCGGAGGCGATGGCTAAGGATAGATAAAATAACTAACTGGTGAGCGCGTAGGTCGACGTCGCCTGACCAACCAGTTTGCCGCTGGCTTCCTCCGTGATCCGCACATCCGCCGTGAACAGGCGGCGGCCGGCGCGGAGGGCCGTGGCTTCGGCGATCAATGGCAGGGTCATCGCCGGGCGCAGGAAGTTGATCGTCAGGTCCACTGTTGCCGCGTCGGCGTCGTGTTTGGTGACGAGGATGAGGGCGTAGGTGGCGACGTCGGCCAGGGCGAATTGAACGGGGCCGGCGATGGACCCGCCGGGGCGGGTGGCGTGGGCGCCTGGGTTGAGGCGGACGCGGGCGCGGTCCGCCGTGGCCTCGGCGACCTCGATGTTGAAGAGGGGGACGAGGGGGAGGCCTTCGGTGATGTGGTCGTTGATGCGGGCGAGGGTCCAGGCGTCAACGGGGGGCATGGGCGAGGGGCTTCCGGGCGGTTTGGGCGGTGGGGTGAGCGAGATTGCTTCGTCGCTGGGCTCTTCGCAATGACGTGCGCGATGCAGGTGCGGGTTAAGGACGTCGTGGA
>Ga0315912_10006053_pt1 | contig 10928 bp, 10 predicted proteins | sample VfabasoilMG_FD_204469 | JGI IMG/M metagenome (GOLD analysis project Ga0315912, IMG submission 204469) | Garden soil microbial communities collected in Santa Monica, California, United States - V. faba soil | ecosystem: Environmental > Terrestrial > Soil > Garden | place: USA: California...
TACGCCGCGGGACGCGCCGACAGCGCCCACGCCATCCCGCTCGACAGGATCGGTGCGATCCTCGAGCGGGCGATGGGCCGCGTGCGCCGCATCATCGAAAGCTTCTGCGAGAAATGATCCGCGAGGTGCTGCGCATGGGCGATCCGCGCCTCTGGCAGAAATCACTCCCTGTCGCTCGTTTCAATACGACAGAATTGAATGAATTGATTCAGGATATGCGCGACACCATGGCCCATCTCAACGGAGCGGGGCTCGCCGCGCCGCAGATCGGCGTCTTGCTGCGCGTGGTCATCTTCGGCGTCACCGCAAACCCGCGCTATCCCGACGTCGAGGAGGTGCCGGACACCGTCCTCATCAACCCGGAGCTCAAGCCGCTGTCGGACGAGGTGGAGGAGGGCTGGGAAGGCTGCCTCTCCGTTCCCGGCATGCGCGGCTGGGTGCCGCGCTGGCACAAGCTGCATTACAAGGGGCGCGACGAGAAGGGCATGCCCTTCGAGCGCACCGTCGAGGGGTTCCACGCGCGTGTCGTGCAGCACGAGTGCGACCACCTCGACGGCGTTCTCTATCCGATGCGCATCCGCGACTTCACCAGGTTCGGCTTCAACGAAGCGCTGTTCCCGGACACGGATCTCCCTCCCGAGGACTAGAGCGAGCGCAGGAAGTTGAGCAGGTCCTGCTTGTCCCGCTCCGGCAGGCGCATGAAGTTGCCGACCACGCGGTTCGCTTCCGAGCCTTCGCTGGCGTGCACCCGGATCGCGACGGTCAGATCCGACGTCCGGCCGTCATGCAGGAAGAACAGTCGCTGGCCGAGGCCCCAGAGCGGCGCAGTACGGAATTCGCGCGGGCCGGCCTGGCCCTGCGAGATGCCGTCGGCGAGCACGTTGCCCATGTCGTGCAGCAGCAGGTCCGAGTACAGGTTGACGGGCTGGTCGCGCAGCGCCGCCACGGCTGCGTTGCCGGTGCGCAGGCTCGGCGTATGGCAGAGCCCGCAACCGACCTCGGCGAAGTTGCCGCGGCCGCGGTTGATCGAAGCGGCACCGCCGGGCTGGTCGGCGGAAGGCTTCGGCGGCGCGAGGAAGCGCATGAAGAAGGCGAACTTCTCGATCGCGCTGAGCGCCGGGAGGGCGCTGCTGGCGGTCGTATCCGTGATGCTGTTCGGATGAGTCGCGAACTGGCAGTTGCGGTTCTCGTCCCGCTCGGTCTGGAACAGCTCGTTGGAGATGCCCATCTCGACGTTGTAGGCCTCGCCGGCGAAGAGCAGCAGCGACTTGTTCTGCGCCTTCCAGCCGAAGCGGGCGATGGTGCCGTCGTTGCCGTTGTTGTTGGTTTGCCCTGAAATGGCATGGAAGGGCAGGACGATGTTCGGCCGGCCGGCAATGCCGAGCGCCGCCTTCTGCGCCGCGGTGCTCGCCGCGCTGGCGCGGATCACGGCGTCCGGGATCTGCTCGATCAGACCGGCGCCGAAGGTCGGCGTCGGAATGCGGAAGATCGCGTTGCCGCGCGAGAACTCGCGCTCGAAGTCGGGCTGCGCCAGGTTGCACCCCGCTGCGTCCGAGCGGCCGGCGACGGTGAACAGCGAGTGCACGCCGCCATCGGCCGTGCCGTCGGGGTTGCGCACGAAGCGCACTTCGCGCACCGGACCGTCGCGGCGGATGAAGGACGGCACGCGATTGCGCGCACCCAGCGCGGTGGCGAAGGCGACCTGCGGATTGACGGCAGGGCTCGAGCCGCCGCTCGCCGGCTGCGAATGGCAGCCGAGGCAGCTGTCGAGGTTCATCGTCGGTCCGAGACCTTCGGGGACCGTTTCCGCCTCGTCGAATTCGTCCTTGCCGGCGGTGAAGAACGCGGCCTCGGTGCGGGTCAGCGCATCGAGCGGGCGCCCGGCATCCGGCGGCGTGGCGCGAGGTCCGGGATCGCGCGCCTGCGGATCGGCGGAATTGGCGATTTCGACTTCGTGGGTGAGGGTGAGACCTGCGAGGACGAGCAACAGCGGAACCGCGACCTTCGTGTTCATGGAAGCATCTCCCTTCCCGGCTTGAGTGCCGGTGTGTCGATGCTTTTGCAAAGTGCGTGCCACGGTCTGTACTACACGCGCGCAGCGAAAACTGTCGGGCGGCGCGGACGGAATACCGCACACAACGGCGCAAGCCGCTCTACCGTCAGGCGAATCTAGCAGTCGCTAGGCAGCGACAGGCGTGGCCTGCTGAAGCGCCAGCGCCCTGAGGAGATCCTGCTCGAGATTCAGAACCGCTCGCGAATCGGTCAACGCCGCGCCCGTGAGAAGGAAAACGTCTTCGACGCGGTCTCCGAGCGTATTGACGCGCGCGGTCTGCAGGCTGATCCGGTAGCGCGAGAGGATGCAAGCGACGTCGTACAGCAGCCCGGGCCGGTCCCCGGCGACGAGCGAGAGAACGTAGTAGGCGCCGCGCTCGTCCGGCCGGATGTCGACCGAGGGCGAGATCGGAAAATGACGCACGCGTCGCGACACGCGCCCGCCGCGCGGCGGTCCGAGCGGAGCGTCGGACTGCACGTCGATGGCCAGATCGTTCTCGATCATGCTGATCAGGTCGCGGTAGTGCGCCCCGGGTCCCTGGCCCATGACGAGGAAGGTATCGAGGGCGTAGCCGTTGCGCGTGGTATGCACCTTGGCTTCGACGATGTTGAAGCCGGCGCGCTCGAAGTAGCCGCAGATACGGGCAAAGAGGGCCTCGCGGTCGCGGGCGTAGAGCATGACCTGCAGCCCCTCGCCGAACGGCGCGAGGCGCGCCCTGACCACCGGCTTGTCGGCGTCGACTTTCTGGTGGAGGTTGCGCGTCTGCCACGCGATCTCCTGCGCGTCGTGGCGCAGGAAGTACGCGGTGTCGAGCTGCGCCCAAAGCTTGTCCTTGACCGATTCATCGAGCGCATAGAGGCGCAGCAAGCGCACCGCCTCGGCCTGCTTCTCGGCCAGCGCCGCATCGCGCGCCAGCGGTTCGCCCGTCAGCACCCGCCGGGTGGCCCGGAACAGATCCTCCAGCAGCTTCGCCTTCCAGCCGTTCCAGACTTTCGGGCTGGTGCCGCGCACATCGGCGACGGTGAAGAGGTACAGCGCGATCAGGCGGCGCTCGTCGCCCACCATTTCGGCGAACGCGCGCACCACGTCCGGATCGTGCACGTCCTGCTTCTGCGCGACGTGCGACATGGCGAGGTGCTTCTCGACCAGGAACTCGACCAGGGCGCGGTCGTCCGCTGCCAATCCATGCCGCCTCGAAAAAGACCTGACTTCCCGGGCGCCCAGCGCCGAATGATCCCCGCCGCGGCCCTTGGCGATGTCGTGGTAGAGGGCCGCGACGTACAGCAGCCACGAGCGCTCGAAGCCGCTCATCAATTCCGTGCACAGCGGAAACTCGTGCGCGAACTCGGGCATGGTGAAGCGCCGCAGGTTTCTCAGCACCATCAGGATGTGCTGGTCCACGGTATAGACGTGGAACAGGTCGTGCTGCATCTGGCCGACGATGGCGCCGAACTCCGGGAGGTACAGGCCGAGGATGCCGTACTGGTTCATGCGCCGGAACTCGTGCACGATGCCGCGCGGCTGCTGCAGCATGTGCAGGAACAGGGTTCGCGCGATGGGGTCTTTCCTAAAAGAATTATTGATCAAAGATCTCGCCCGCCACAACGCTCGCAAGGTACGGGCTGTCATGCCGCGCAGCTCCTGGTGCTGCTGCATGAGCAGGAAGCTCTCGAGGATCGCGCTCGGCTCGCGCCGGAACGTGTCCTCGCGCTTGATGTGCAGCAGCTCGCTGCGCACTTCGAAGCGCTCGTTCAACGCGCGCGGCGCCGTGTCCGGACGGGGCGCGAGGCGCGCCTCGAGGTTCTGCAGCACGATCGTGTTGAGCTGCGTCACGCCCTTCGCGGTCTGGTAGTAGCGCTGCATCATCGCTTCGCTGGCACGTCGCGTCGGACTGTCCGCATCGCCGAGCTGCGCGGCGAGGGCGCTCTGCAGGTCGAAGACGATGCGGTCCTCGCGACGGCCGGCGAGGTAGTGCAGCCGGATGCGCAGGTCCTGAAGATGCGTCTCGTGCCGCGCCAGGCTGCGGGCTTCGCCGGCCTCGATCACGCCGCTCGCCACCAGATCGGTCCAGCGCGGCCCGATCCCCGCCGCCCGGGCGATCCACTGGATCACTTGCAGGTCGCGCAGGCCGCCCGGCGCCTCCTTGAGGTTGGGCTCCAGCGCGTAGGCCGAGTCCTGATGCTTCGCGTGGCGCTGCTCCTGTTCGAGCTTCTTCGCCCGGAAGAAGGCCACCGCGTCGCGCTGCGCCGCCAGGTCCTTCTCGAGCTTGCGAAACAGCGCCTTGCTGCCGGCGAGGTGGCGGGCCTCGAGCAGGGTGGTGGCGATGGTGACGTCGCCCGCGGCGGCTTCCACGCAGCCCGGCACAGTGCGCACGCTGTGACCGATTTCCAGGCCGATGTCCCACATCTTGCCGATCAGGCGCTCCAGCGCCGCCTGCTCGGCTTCGGTCGGATCGGCCGCGAGCAGGATCAGCAGATCGATGTCGGAGCTCGGATACAACTCACCGCGCCCATAGCCGCCGGTCGCGACCAGCGCCGCGGCGCGCGGCACACCGGCTTCATTCCACAGCGTGCGTACCGTCCGGTCGATGAGCTCGGCGTGCCCGCGAAGCATCCGCCGCGGCCTGGGATCCTTGAGGTAGGCGGCGCGCAGCGCCTGGCGTGCTTCGACGAGCGACTCGCGCAACGCGACGCTCACGGCGGAGGCGGCGCGCCGGCAGAGACGGTCAGCACCTCGAAGCCGGAGGGCGTCACCGCCACCGTGTGCTCCCACTGCGCAGAGAGACTGTGGTCCTTGGTGACGATGGTCCAGCCGTCGGCGAGCTCGCGGATCGCGGCCTTGCCGGCGTTGATCATCGGCTCGACCGTGAACGTCATGCCGGCCTCGAGAGCGAGGCCGGCGCCCGGCTTGCCGTAGTGCAGGACCTGCGGCTCCTCGTGAAACTTGCGGCCGATGCCGTGGCCGCAGAATTCGCGCACCACCGAGTAGCCGTGCTTCTCCGCATGCGCCTGGATCGCCGCGCCGACGTCGCCGAGGCGCGCGCCCGGGCGCACCTGGCGGATGCCGAGCCACATGCACTCGAAGGTGACGTCGACCAGGCGCTTCGCCTGGATGCTCGGCTCGCCGACATAAAACATCCGGCTGCAATCGCCGTGGTAGCCGTCCTTGATCACGGTGATGTCGATATTGACGATGTCGCTTGCCTTCAGCACCCGCTCGCCCGGGACGCCGTGGCAGACCTGGTGGTTGACCGAGGTGCAAATGGACTTGGGGAAGGGCTTGTAGCCCGGCGGGGCATAGTTGAGGGGCGCGGGCACGGTTCCCTGCACCTTCACCATGTGCTCGTGGCAAAGGTCGTTCAGCCGGCCGGTGGTGACGCCGGGCTTGACGTGGGGGGCGATGAAATCCAGCACCTCGGAGGCGAGGCGGCCGGCAATGCGCATGCGCTCCAGTTCTTCGGAGCTCTTCAGGACAACGGGCATTCGTCTGATTATGCTAGAATTTTGGGCTCAAATCTTCCGGCGCTTTCGCAAAGGGTCCCCGCAACAGGTGGGGCTGAAACCGCCGCAGACCAACCCCTAAGGAGAAGCAAGTGTCGGTGACGATGCGTCAAATGCTGGAGGCGGGCGTCCATTTCGGACACCAGACCCGCTACTGGAACCCGAAGATGGCGCCGTTCATCTTCGGCCACCGCAACAAGATTCACATCATCAACCTGGAAAAGACCCTGGCGATGTACCAGGACGCGCTGAAATTCGTGCGCCAGCTCACCGCCAACCGGGGCACGATCCTGTTCGTCGGCACCAAGCGCCAGGCGCGCGACATCCTGCGCGAGGAGGCCCTGCGCTGCGCCAGCCCGTTCGTCGAGCACCGCTGGCTCGGCGGCATGCTCACCAACTTCAAGACCGTGAAGCAATCGATCAAGCGGCTGAAGGAAATGGAAGCGATGCAGCAGGACGGCAGCTTCGAGCGCATCTCCAAGAAGGAGGCGCTCGGCCTGACGCGCGAGCTCGCCAAGCTGCAGCGCTCGCTCGGCGGCATCAAGGACCTCTCGGCGCTGCCCGACGCGCTGTTCGTCATCGACGTCGGCTATCAGAAGGGCGCCGTCGCCGAGGCCAACAAGCTCGGCGTGCCGGTGATCGGCGTAGTCGACACCAACCATAACCCGGAAGGCATCAGCTACGTGATTCCGGGCAACGACGATTCCAGCCGCGCGATCCGGCTCTACGCGCGCGGCGTGGCCGACGCGGTCCTCGAGGGACGCACCCAGTCGCTGGAGGAGGTCGTCTCGGCCTCGCGCGACGAATTCGTCGAGGTGGAAGAGGGTGAAGGAGAGAAGTAGATTGGCCCGCATGATTCACAAAAAGGGGCTCGGAGCCCCTTTTTTTCAACCTCAGCAAGGAGCAACGCAGTGGCAGAGATAACCGCAGCGCTGGTGAAGGAACTTCGGGAGCTCACCGGCCTCGGAATGATGGAGTGCAAGAAGGCCCTGACCGAAGCCGGCGGCGACCTCAAGAAGGCCGAGGAGCTGCTGCGCATCAAGAGCGGCGCCAAGGCGAGCAAGGCCGCGAGCCGTGTTGCCGCCGAGGGCGTGATCGGCTCCTTCGTTGCCGGCGACGCGAAGCTGGGCGCGCTCGTCGAAGTGAACTGCGAGACCGACTTCGTCGCCCGCAACGAGGACTTCCTCGCCTTCGCCAAGGCGATCGCGGAAGTCGTCGCGACGCGCGACCCGGGCGCCGCCGAAGAAGACAGGCGGCAGAAGCTGGTGCAGAAGATCGGCGAGAACATCACCATCCGCCGCTTCAAGCGCCTGCAGGCGACGGGCAAGGTCGCGCTCTACGTGCACGCCGGCGCCAAGATCGGCGTGCTGGTCGATTACGACGGGAGCGATGAGACCGGCAAGGACGTGGCGATGCACATCGCCTTCGCCCGGCCTGCGTATCTGAGCAAGTCGGAGGTTCCGCAGCAGCTCGTGGCCGACGAGCGGCGCATCCAGGAAGCCAAGGTGAAGGAGTCGCCGAAGGACTCCGGCAAGCCCGCCGAGATCATCGCGAAGATCGTGGAAGGCGCGGTCGGCAAGTTCCTCGGCGAAAGGACGCTCCTCGGCCAGCCGTTCATCAAGGACGACAAGCAGACGATCGAGAAAATGCTCGCGGCGAAGAAGGCCAGGGTCAACGGCTACGCCTTCCTGGTCGTCGGCGAGGGCATCGAAAAAACGCAGCCGACGCACTGAGCGACGTCCCGCATTGACTCCTAAATACAAAAGGATTCTCCTCAAGCTGTCGGGCGAAGCCCTGATGGGGGAGGATCCTTTCGGCGTCAACCGGCAGACCATCGAAGCGATCGTCGCCGAGATCGCGCAGGTCTCGCGCCTCGGCGTCGAGATCGGCGTCGTGATCGGCGGCGGCAACATCTTCCGCGGCGTCTCGCCGGGGACCGCCGGCATGGACCGCGCCACGGCCGATTACATGGGCATGCTCGCCACCGTGATGAACGCGCTCGCCCTGCAGGATGCGATGCGCCGCGCCGGCGTCGCCAGCCGCGTGCAGTCGGCGCTCAACATCGAGCAGGTGGTCGAGCCCTACATCCGCGGCAAGGCGATCCGCTACCTGGAAGAGGGCAAGGTGGTGATCTTCGCGGCCGGCACCGGCAACCCGTTCTTCACCACCGACACCGCCGCGGCGCTGCGCGGCAGCGAGATGGGAGCCGAGATCGTCCTCAAGGCGACCAAGGTGGACGGCGTCTACACGGCCGACCCGAAGCGCGATCCGCGAGCGCAACGCTACGCCAGGATCAGCTTCGACGAGGCGATCGCGCGCAACCTCAAGGTGATGGACGCCACGGCGCTGACGCTGTGCCGCGACCAGAAGCTGCCGATCAACGTCTTCAGCATCTTCAAGAAGGACGCCCTGCGCCGCGTCATTCTCGGCGAGGACGAGGGCACGTTCGTTCACGTATGATGAGGTGGCCATGGCCCTGGTAATCGCCGACCTTAAGAAGAGCACCGAGCAGAAGATGGACAAGAGCGTGCAGGCCTTCAAGGGCGACCTCGGCAAGGTGCGCACCGGCCGGGCGCACACCGGCCTGCTCGATCATGTGGTGGTCGACTACTACGGCACGCCGACGCCGATCAATCAGGTCGCCAAGATCATCCTGCTCGACGCCCGCACCATCGGCGTTACCCCGTTCGAGAAGAAGCTCATCCCGACGATCGAGAAGGGCATCCGCGAGTCCGACCTCGGCCTCAATCCGTCCACGAGCGGCGACACGATCCGCCTGCCCATGCCGACGCTGACCGAGGAGCGGCGCAAGGAGCTGGTCAAGGTGGTGAAGCACGAGGCCGAAAACGCGCGCGTCGCGGTGCGCAACCAGCGCCGCGACGCCATCCAGCACCTCAAGGACGGGCTGAAAAAGCACGAAGTGTCGGAGAACGACGAGCGCCGTGCGCTCGACGAGATGCAGAAGATGACCGACAAGCACATCGGCGAGATCGACCGCCTGCTGCAGGAGAAGGAAAAGGAGCTGATGGCCCTATGACCCACGCCAGCTCGACCAAGGAGGTTCCCGGGCACGGCGACATCCCGCGTCATGTCGCGATCATCATGGACGGCAACGGCCGCTGGGCGAAGCGCCAGCTGCTGCCGCGCATCGTCGGCCATCGCCGCGGCGTCGAGTCGGTGCGCGACGCCGTGACCGCCTGCATCGACCGCGGTATCGGCTACCTGACGCTGTTCGCCTTCAGCTCGGAAAACTGGCGCAGGCCGGCGGAGGAGGTGACGCTGCTGATGCAGCTCTTCCAGGCCGCGCTGTCAAACGAGGCGGAGAAGCTGCACAAGAACGGGGTGCGCCTCAAGGTCGTCGGCGACACGCAGCGCTTCGGGCCGAAGCTCCAGGCCATGATCGAGCAGGCGGAGCATCTCACTGCGGCCAACCAGCGGCTGACGCTCACCATTGCGGCCAATTACGGCGGACGCTGGGACATTCTGCAGGCCGTCAACCGGTTTGCCAGGGAAAATCCAGGCGCGAAGGAGATTCAGGAGGAGCAGCTCACGCCGTATCTGGCGATGAGCTATGCGCCGGAGCCCGACCTCTTCATCCGCACCGGTGGCGAGCAGCGCATCAGCAACTTCCTGCTCTGGCAACTCGCCTATAGCGAGTTCTACTTCACCGACACGCTGTGGCCGGACTTTGACGCCGCGGCGCTCGATGCAGCGATCGTCTCCTACCGCGGCCGCGAACGCCGCTTCGGGCGCACCAGCGACCAGGTCGAGCAGGCGAAGCGGGCCGAGGTCGCCTGAAAGGCGCCCTGGCGGCGCGCGTAGCGACGGCGGCCGCCCTGATCGCGGCGCTGCTTGCCGCCCTGTTCCTCCTCCCCAGGCCCTGGTTTGGCGCCCTCGGCGCCCTGATCGTCGCGGCCGCCGGCTTCGAATGGGCACGGCTGTGCCGCCTCGCGGGGGCGAACGCATGGATCTACGCCGCCGCGATGGCATTCGCCTTCGTCGTTCTCTACAACACCGAGCCGCAGCAGCCGGCGTACCTGCTGGCGGCGCTGTTCTGGATCGTGGTCGCGCCCTGGTGGCTGCGGCAGGGAGTGCAGGGACGGGGCCTGGCGGTCGCCGGGTTCGTGGTCATCCTGCCCGCGGCGCTGGCGTTCGTGATCCTGAAGCCGCTCGAAGTCCTGCTGGTGCTGCTGCTGGTCTGGATCGCCGACAGCGCGGCGTATTTCGTCGGCCGAGCCTGGGGTCGGCGCAAGCTCGCGCCGGGAATCAGCCCGGGCAAGACCTGGGAAGGCGCGATCGGCGGAACGGTGGGCGCGCTCGTCTACGCTATCATTTGCGGAACGTTCATCGAGGGGCTTCTCTGGGTGCCGTATCTCCTCGCGGCGGCACTGCTCGCCGTCCTCAGTATCGTGGGTGACCTGTTCGAATCGGCGGCCAAGAGGCAGGCCGCAGTCAAGGACAGCGGCACGCTCTTGCCGGGCCACGGCGGCATCCTCGACCGCATCGACAGCGCGACCGCGGCGCTGCCGGCGGCGGCGTTGCTCTGGCCGTGCGTGAGGGCCCTGCCGTGAATCTCGCGGTCCTCGGCGCAACCGGCTCGGTCGGAGCGAGCACGCTCGACGTGGCTGCGCGCCACCCCGACCGGTACAAGGTCTTCGCATTGACCGCGAACGGTTCGGCGGATGCGCTCCTGAAGCTGTGCCGCATCCACAAGCCCCGCTACGCGGTCCTGTCCGGCACCCAGGAAAGCTCCGCTCTCAGGAAGGAATTCTCGAAAGAAAATACCGAGCTGCTGTTCGGCACGAAAGCCCTCGATGAAATCGCGGCTCATTCCGACTGCGACGTCGTGATGGCCGCAATCGTCGGCGCAGCGGGTCTGCCATCAACCCTCGCCGCGGCGCGGGCCGGCAAGCGGGTGCTGCTCGCCAACAAGGAGGCGCTGGTGATGAGCGGGCCGCTCGTCATCGAGGCGGCGAAGCGCTCCGGCGCCGAGCTGCTGCCGATCGACAGCGAACACAACGCAGTTTTCCAGTGCTTCACGGACCGCAGGGCCGTCCGGAAAATCGTCCTCACCGCTTCCGGCGGGCCGTTCCGTACTGCGCCGCTGGAAGCGCTGTCGGCGGTGACGCCCGACCAGGCCTGCGCGCACCCGAACTGGGTCATGGGGCGCAAGATTTCGGTCGATTCGGCGACCATGATGAACAAGGGCCTCGAAGTCATCGAGGCGCGCTGGCTGTTCAACATGCCGCCGGAACGGATCGAGGTCCTGATCCACCCCCAGAGCATCGTCCATTCGCTGGTCGAATACGTCGACGGCTCGATGATCGCGCAACTCTCCAACCCCGACATGCGGGTGCCGATCGCCCACGCGCTCG
>Ga0315912_10006054_pt1 | contig 10928 bp, 6 predicted proteins | sample VfabasoilMG_FD_204469 | JGI IMG/M metagenome (GOLD analysis project Ga0315912, IMG submission 204469) | Garden soil microbial communities collected in Santa Monica, California, United States - V. faba soil | ecosystem: Environmental > Terrestrial > Soil > Garden | place: USA: California...
TGCATCACCTTGGTCTGGCCGACGTAGACGCCGTTCGAGCTGCCGAGGTCCTCGATGTATGTCGTCCCCGTCTGATCGCAGTAGAGCCGCGCGTGCATGCGCGACACGCGACCGTCGGTGCTGCGAATCGTGCACTCCGGGTTGCGACCGATCAGGATGGGCTCGGCCGTGACGTTGATCGAGCGCTCTACGCCATCCGCGGCGTCCGTGTAGACCAGTACGGCCATGTCCCGGGACCGAACGTATCATTACCCGCGCTCCCGCGCGCCTTAGCGGCAGTGCCACTCAGCTAACGTTGACTTGGCGTTCTAGCGGGTGCCGAGCACGAGCGGGGCGCGAACATCGGCCGGGGTGCCGGGTGGGAACTCCCATTTCCAGGCGGCGGCCGCCGCACAGCGGGCAATAGAAGACCCGGGGAACTCGTCGTGCTCGATCTCGACGCTGCGGACCTTTCCATCCTGCGCGATGTTGAAGCGCAGCGTGACCGTGCCGCTGCGTTTCTTCTGCTTCGCCTCGTCGTAGCAGGCCTGCAGCTCCTGCTGGTGCGCCTGGATCACCTCGACGATCTCCGTCGGCAAGTCGGGGCTCGCATCGGCATAGTGCTCGACCCCGAAGTCGTACGGTGCCGGCGCGCCCGGCGTGGTCAGGAGCCGCCAGGCCACGAATCCGCCGACGCCGGCAACCACGAAACCAAGCGCGGCGGCGAGCGGCCATCGCGAGCGCTTTGGCGGTGCCAGCTCGGCCTCGAGCGCGGCAAGCAGCGCAGCAACCGACGGCCAGCGCGCAGCCGGATCGACCGCGAGAGCGCGCCGCAGAATTTCCTCGAGCCGAGGCGGTACCCCACGAACCACCGGCGGCGCTTCGATCGCACCGTCACGAATTGCAAACGTGAGCGCGGCGAGCGATTCGGCGGAGAAGGGACGCCGCGACCAGATCGCTTCCCATGCGGTCACGGCGAACGCGAACTGATCGGAGCGTGTATCGGCGCCCTTGCCTGCGTGCTGCTCCGGCGCCATGTACGCCGGCGTACCGAGCACCGAGCCCGTCATCGTCTCGTGCATCGGCACGCTGTCATCGATCGGCGCGGACGTCATCTCGGCGCGCGCGAGCCCGAAATCGGTGACCTTGACGCGACCGTTGCCGTCGACGAGCACGTTCTCGGGCTTGAAGTCGCGGTGGACGACACCCGCATCGTGCGCGGCCACCAGCCCGCGCCCGGCATCGATCACGCCGCGCAACCGATCGCGCCAGGTCAGCGATGCCGTCTCGAACCACGCACGCAGCGACGTTCCATCGACGAGCTCCATCGCGAGGAACACGCGCTCGCCGTCCTGGCCGGCATCGAACACGGTGACGAGATTCGGGTGGCTGAGCTGCGCCATCGCCTGCGCCTCGCGCAACAGCCGAGCGGCGCGCAGCGCGGTGTGGTCGCCCCGCAATACCTTGATCGCAACCGCACGACCGAGCTGCGGATCGCGCGCGCGGTAGACCACGCCCATCGCGCCCTCGCCGATCGACTCGACGAGCTGATAGCGACCAACGCGTTCGCCTAGCGGAGCAGTAGCGGCCGCGGCCGGCACATGTCCGTCTTCGTGCGTCGCCTGGTCATCCGGGCTCTTGCCCACTATGGAGATCGTCTCACAGGAAGGCAGTCACGAGCCAAGCGCCTGCTGTAGCAGACGGCAGAGTGGCGTCACCGTCGGTCCTTCCGTTCCCGCCTCGACGAGCACGACCACCTCGTCCCCACCGCGCATGCGTGCGACAAGCTGCACCGTCGGTCCCCCGTATCGCCCTCGGTCGGGAGTCTTGCGCAGCTGAAAGCGATCGATGTCCGCACGTGCCAGCCGCAACGACGGTGCTGAAGGAATCGGGCGCACCCCGCGCCAGAGCGACTCATCGTCCAGCACGATCAATCGATGACTCGTGAATCGCACGAGCACGAAATACGACAGCAGCGCGCTGACGACGACTGCGAACGCGACCGAGTACCAGACCGGAACGAATACAGCGGCGAGGATGCCCGGGAGGCTGAACAAGACGGCCGCGAACACCACTGCGCCGCGATCGTCGAATGGCCACACGATCCGCAGCCGATCGCCGTCCCGCCCGACGCTGAGCGACTCGGGCAAGTCACCGCGATCGAGCTCGCGCCCGGACGGACGCAGCACCTCGCGAGGCGTGAACACCAACGTGCACGCCTTGCACGTGATCATTGGCTCACTCGGCGGCGGCGTCTTCTCGCCACACCGAGGGCAGACCGCGTCGACTGAAGTCAGGGCCCGCAGGGACGCTCACAGACCGGCCCCTCGGCGGTCATGATCGTCGTACCGGCAGCGACCTTCTTGCGGCAGCGCAGACACGTGATCTGCATCTGCGCAGCCGGGATCGCGGGCGCCTGCGGAGCCGGCCTCGGGAACGCTTCCTCCATTGCCGCCTCCAGCCGCGCGTCGAGCAACTGCTCGTCGACGACCTTGGTGTCCTTGAGCGTCTGCGTCAGCACCGTCAGTGCAGTGCGGAGCATGACGACCTCGCGACTGAGCATCGCGACGCGATTACCGACCTGCGCCGATGCATTCGCCGCGTCGTACGCGTGCGCCTGCGCGATGTCGGCCGCGTCATGAGCCTCGTTGATGCGTTGTGCTTCCCAGTAGGAAAGTTTGTCGTCGAGCAACAGCTGCCAAAACCCGATCCGTCCCATGCGGGGACGCTATCATGATCAGGTGGAACCGCGTCGCACCGCGCTGTGCATGGATTGCCGTACTGCGCTCGCTCCGGGCGACACGTGCGACGCGCATCCGAAAGCGAAGACGCTCGATCTCAACGACGCGAACCAGCGCCGACGCGCCGTCGATCTCGTGTGGGGACCGCCGCACCTCCGGGGGCGCCAGATCGCGAAAGCGGGCAGCGTCGGCGGTGGTGCCGGCGGGCTGTTCGAGGGCTGCCAGGCCTGTGACATTGGCGGTGACATCGGCGGTGAAGCAGCGGTCGCGATCCTCGTGATCATTGTCGCCGCGATCGCTGCGGTGCTGCTCTATTACCTCGTGAAGTGGATCGTGCATGCGATTCGCAATTACCGAGCGAGACCGCGACCTGCCGGTAGCGCCTGGAGACCGCACCGGCCAACTCGTACGCTTCGCGGCAAGATCACCGAGGCCTCCCAGGTGCGCGCGCCGCTGACGGACCAGGCGTGCGCGGCGTGGGGCGTCACGATCACGCACGACCGCACGACCGGCGGCCCGGTCATGTTGCGCGACGGACGCACGGCCGGCATGACGCTGCTCTTCGACGACGGTCGCACGGTCAGGATTCCCGAGGGTCGGGTCCGGTTCGGCGTGCTCGGCTCGGAGGAGAAGCCGCGGACCGACTATCTGCAGCGGATCGATCCCGAGTACAGCGAGAACGAGGAGCAGCCGGTCATTCCCGTCGACGAAGCGCACGAAGTGCGGCTCGAAATCGGCGATACCGTCGAAATCATCGGCGGGCTCGAGGAGAAATTCGACGCCAACGCTCCGGCCGGCTACCGCGATGCACCGCCGACACAGCTCGCGGTCTCGGGAACGCCCACGCTCGTCCCGGTGTGAGACGATGGCGCCGTGCGTGCTGACACGGTGCAACGGGCCCTCGACCCGGCATACGCGGCGCTAGCGCTCGAAGGCGCGACCGATCGCGAGCGGATCATCGAGCTCGTGCTCCGCGCGGTACGCGCGCAGACCCGGTTCGCCGCGCTGCTCAGCGTGCATCCCGATTCATTGCGTGGTCAGCGCGCGATCGCCGATCCACGATACGACGCCAGCAAGGTCGAGTCGCTCACGGTTCTGCGCAACACGGTCCCCGCGTTCGAGACGGCGATCGCGAGCGCGGTGCCCAGCGTCGGATCGATCGCGACGAACGAACCATTTGTCGACGGCTTACTCGAGCTCCTCGGAGGCCGAGCACTCACGGCGGTCGTCCTACCAATCGCGGTCGCAGGCGCGACCTGCTGGCTCGTTGTCGGTCACCGCGGCAGCGCGGGGCTGAAGCCCGAGGACGTGCCCGATCTGCTCCCACTCGCGGCCGCGAGCAGCGCTGCGCTCGAACGCCTCCGCCAGGTGCGCGTCCGCGCCGCGACCGTTCCGCGCCACCACTCGAAGAATGACGCATCGGCCGAGCTCGAGATCACGTTCGAAGGCCGCCGCTCGTCGCTCAGCGACCTGCGCACCGCCGAAGCATGGAACGATCTCTCCGATTCGATCCGCGACCTCGTGCTTCGCGGGATGCAGACGGGACAGCCGGGCGAAGAGGAACAGCGCGAGCTGCTGATCGAGCTCGGATATATCGAAGCGGACCGCCTCGGTCGCGTCGACCAGGCGATCGAGGCCTGGCGCAGCGCGCTGGCGATCGACGCTCGCGACGAGCGGGTGCTCGACGCACTCCAGACCACGCTGACGAAGCACGAGCGCTGGCTGGAGTGCTCGCGGCTGCTCGAACAGCGCGTCGCACTGGCCGACGCACCCGTGAAACGGACAGCGCTCTTGCTCGAGCTCGCCGCGATCTCCCACGAGCGGCTCGCCGACGACGAAGGCGCCGTGGCGGCCTACGAGCGAGTACTCGATCACCAGCCCGACAATCCGAGCGCCATCCGTGAGCTCGAAGCGCTGTACGCGAAGAACGGCCAGTGGGAAGCGATGGCGGCGTTGCTCCTCGATCGCGCGTCGCGTGCGGCCGATATCGAACCGCGTGTGGCGGCGCTCGAGAGTGTCGCTCGCCTGTACGAAGAGAAATCGCGCGACCACCGTGCCGCCTTCCTCGTGTGGACGGCAGTTCTGCGCAACGCACCCGAGCGCACCGACGTGATCGATCAGCTGGTGCGGCTCGCCCCCAATGCCGGCCCAGACGCGATCGTCGAGGGAGGTGCCGTTGCGGACGAGATCGAGCCGGTGCACCCCGAGCACGCAGCAGCAATGTGGGCATTGGTCGCGACGCTGCTGCGCGGCGAGCGGCGATGGGGCGAGCTCGTGTCACTACTCGAGCGACGCAGCGAGCGCGAGTCCGATCCGGACCGGCGCAGCGAGCTCGCGATCTCGCTCGGCGAGCTGCACGACCAGATCGGGTCGCCACCGGGAGCGGCGATAGCGGCATTCGAGCGCGCACTGGTCGACGAGCCGGAGTCGATGAGCGCACTCGTATCGCTGCATGCACTCTATCGACGCACCGAGGCATGGGCACAGCTGGCCGACCTGCTGCCGCGCCGGATCGCAGTGACCGACGGCTGGCCGAACGCCGTCGTCGAGCTGTGGATCGAGCTCGGCAACGTGCTCTCCGACCGCTTGCAGCGACACGACGACGCGTTGCGCGCGTTCGCGATGGCGCGCAGTCTCTCCCCCTCCAATCGCGCCGCGCTGCAGGGCAGCGCTCGCGTCTACCAGGCGACCGGCCGCACCGAGGAGCTGCTCGATGCCAAGGAAGGCGAGCTCGACGGGGCGACCGGTGTTGCGCGCGCGACGGCGTATGGCGAGCTCGCGTCGGGGTGGGAGGACCGTGGACGCCACGATCGCGCCGCCCGTTGTCGGCGCAAGCAACTAGCGATCTCGCCGCTCGACGTAGCGGCCCACGAAGGCCTGGTGCGCGTGCTGCGGCTCGACGAGCAATGGTCCGCACTCGGCGACGCGATCGGCGCATTCCTGCCGCTCGTTCCGCAAGCCGAGCGCATGCCGCTGCTGCTCGAGCTCGCGGACATTCGCGATGTGCGTCAAGGCGACGTCGACGCAGCAATCGCGGCGTACAGCCAAGTACTCGCGCTCGACGCCAACCATCCCGCTGCGCTCGACCGGCTATCGGTGTTGCACGATCGCGCGGGGCAGTTTCAGGCCGCGCTCGAGATCCTGGGCCGCCAGCTCGCAACGACGACGGCGCCCCGCGCGCGTGGCGAGCTCTTGCAGCGCATGGGGCAGGTCTGTCTGAACGCACACGATTACAAGGCTGCGCGCGTTCACCTCGAACAGGCGCTGACCCTCGACGTGTCGAATGCAGGGGCTCACGAGGGCATGGCGTGGCTTCATGTTCAGGATCAAGCGTTGCGCCAGGCCGGTGACGCTCTCGTCCGTGCCGCGCAGCTCTCCGACGACCGCCAGGACCGCCTGCGTCGTTACCTCGACGCAGCGTGGCTGTACTGGCACCGCCTGCGCGATGCCGAACGGGCACGCACGTGTCTAACGGCAATCCTCGCGATCGATCCCGAACACACTGACGCCAAGGCCGCGCTCACCGACCTGCTCGCCGATCAGCGCGAGTGGCAGGACCTGTGGCCGCGCCTCGAGCAGGAGGTCGCGCGCTCGGAGTCCGATACCTCGCTCGCACCGGCCGCGCGCGCCGAGTTGCTCACCCGCGCCGCTCGCTGCGCACTCGAGCTCGATCATTTTGACAAGGCGAACGCACTGTTCGCGCGTGCGTGCGTGCACGATCCGTCCCCTGCCCTGCTGCTCGAGCGTGCGGATGCACTTCATCGCGGCCGCTCGTTCGAGGAAGCGGCCACAGCGTACGCAGCGATCGTCGAGGGAGGTGCAGGTCTCGACCGCGCGCTTCGCGTGCGCGTGCACCGCAAGCTTGCCGAAATCGCCACATCTCTCGGCCGGCCGGCGCAAGCCCGAAAGCACCTGCTGGACGTGCTCGGGCTGGAAGCCGAGCACGTCGAGACACTGCGTGATCTCGTCGAGATCGACCTCGCACGCGGTCAGTTCGACGATGCGCTCGTCCACCTCAAGCTGCTCGCAACCTCGGCCACGACCGAGCAACGCGTCGGCTACCTCGAGCGCATCGGCGACATCTACCGCGAGCGCTTGCACAACGCGCCCCGCGCGATCTCGACGTATCTCGAAGCGCTGGAGCTCTCGAAGGGAAACCGGCGACTCCTGCAGCGCGTGCTCGACGTTCAGACCGAGACCGGACAGTGGCGCGCCGCTGTCGACACGATCCGGCGCTTTGTCGATGGCGAGACCGATGCGCAGCGACGCGCGTCGTATCACCTCGCCGAAGCCGAGATTCGCCGAGCCGAGCTACGCGACAAGCCGGGAGCGCTCGCCGCCTACGAACGCGCGCTCGATGACCTGTTCCACGAGCAACCGCCGGCCGAAGGAGCACGTCGCCGCGGTCTCGACACCTTCCTGATCGTCGACGGTCTGATGACCGCCGATGCCGACTGGCGTGCGCTCGAGAAGGCGTACGTGCGGATGATCAAGCGGCTGCCCAAGGACGACCCCGCTCTCGTCACGCTGTGGCACGCACTCGGCGAGCTCTACCGCACGCACATCGGCAACGACGAACACGCACTCGCGGCGTTCGAGGTCGCGCACTCGCTCGACCCACGTGCGTCGAGCCTGCGCGCAAAGATCCTCACCGACTTGCGCGCCAAGCTCGCGCCACCTCCTGCTCCGCCGCCGCCTGTGGAGCCCGAGCCTCGTGCGGTTACCGAAGAACCAACGCCGCTGCCCGCGCCAAGACCACCGACGCCAACGCCAGCTCCGGTACCGTTGCCACGAGCCGCAACGCCCATACCGGCCACCCTGACACCGACGCCGGCACCGAGCGGACCACCGGAACGACCGTCGGCACCGCTCGGCCTGGATACCGCCGAGACCTATCGGTCGATCGCACGCGCGAGCGCCGCCGCCGGGCAGATCGACGAGGTCTGGTGCGTCGCGCGCACGCTCGTGCTCACGCGTCGCGCGACCGATGAAGAGCGAGCGTTCTACATGGAGTACCGCCCGCTCGAGCGCCGCGAAGCAACCGGCATGCTCGACGAGGATGCATGGGCATTCGTCCGCCACGCCGATGAGGACCGCACGATCAGCGCGATCTTCTCTCAGATCTGGCAGAGCGCTGCGTTGCCGAGCGCGCAGCCCGCAGAGGGCTTCGAGCTCAAGCCCAAGGAGCGCGTGCACGTCGACGATGGCGGGCGCCTGATCGCGCGCATCTGTCGCTACGCGGCCGGCGTTCTCGACGTCGCGCTCCCCGAGGTCTACATCCAGCCCCGCCGTGGCGGGCGCCTTCTGCTTGCAAACCGCGTCGAGCGCGGCCGGCTGTTGCCGACGATCATCGTCGGCCGCGATCTGATGAGCGCCTACAAGGAAGGCGAGATCACGAGCGAGCTCGCCGCGATGATGGCGCAGCTTCGCCCCGCGTACGTTCTCAACGTCGCGCTGCACACGGTGCCCGAGCTCGAGGCCGCGCTCGGTGCTGCGGCCGGCTTGGTCGGCCGTCCCGACCTCGTGCCGCTCAAACCGTCGACCGCGCCGCTACGAGCGGCGATCACGACCGAGCTACAGAATCGCCTGCTCGGCCCACAGCTCGGCGCCTTGCGCGGCCTTGTCTCGCGTCTCGAGCGTCCCGACCTCACGCGCTGGCGCAACGCTGTCGATGCAACCGCGCAGCGCGCTGCACTGCTCGTGTGCGGAGAGCTCGTTGCAACCGCGCGCATGGTCGCGACCGATCCCGCTATCAGCGATCCTGACCTTGCCGGCCGTCGCGTCGAAGATGTGATCGCGTACTCCGTTTCCCCAAAGTACTTCGCCGCTCGGGCGCAGCTCGGTGTCTCGGTCGTATCGTGACTACACACGGAATGTGATCGTAACCGTCGTCGCGCCGAGCACGAGCTGATCGCCAGTGTGGAGAACCTGCTTGGTGACGCGCGTACCGTTCACTAGCGTTCCATCGCGCGAGCCGAGGTCGATGATTGTCGGAACGTCCCCTTGGGCGATCTCGATCACGGCGTGCATACGCGACACGCGGTCGTCGTTCGGAATCTGCACCGCGCACATATCTGCGCGACCGATCTTGATGACCTGTAGCTGCGTGCGGATCTCGCGATAGACGTCGCCCGGAGTTTGGATCCCGAACAGGATCTCCATCGGCTGCGGCGACGGCGGCGCCTTGCGAGTCGGCACGCCGGCGGCCGCGGCACCGTGCACCGCCGGATCGGCAGCGCGGTTGAGCGCCTGCTGCAGCTTGTCGGTGTCGCACCACACACCGTGCTGCTTCGTGCAGCGCTCGAGCTCGATGCCGTACATCGACACGCACTCCATCTGTGAGCCGCACGACGGGCACGCACCCTCGCCGCCGCCACGATGGAAGCCCGCATCGCCTGCGTGAGAAACGGGTTTGAGTGTCAACGCCGCGACGACACCGGGCGGGACCATCTCGATCACCATCTCGGCGAGGATCGTCTCGAGCACCCACTGCCCGCGACACGAGTTGCAGGCACGCACATCGCCGGCATCCTCGAGCGCGGTCGCACAGCGCGGACAGCTCTCGAAGTTCTCGCGATACGCCACTACAGACCGCCGAGCAGCTCGATCTTGCCGAAGCCACGCGTCTTGCGCAGGAACTCGCCGATCTGCTTTCCGTCCTTCGGGTCGATGTTCTTGATACCGGTCAGCAGGTAGCGCACGTACGCCTCGACCGCATCCTCGGGCGCCCCACCGGCTTCGAGCCGCCGCGCGTCGGCGAGGAACTTGGTGCGGTAGCTCTCGTACATCGCCTGGACCTTCTCGCGCAGCGTCGCGATCGTCATCTTGAGCAACTCGCCGCGAAGCTGCGCCTCGTTCGGCAGGCTGATCCGATTGCCCTGCTGCGGGCACGTAGCCGGCCGCGCGAGCCATCCCTCGTCGACGATCGGCGCGACGTTCTGTGGAAAGACCTCGTCGTCGAGCAGCGTGGTCTTGTCCTTGATCGTCTCGGCGCGCAGCTTGAGCGTCACGGTCGCGTCGATCGATCGCGTCTCCACCGAGTAGTTCTCGCGCTCGTGGTGCGGCTCCTGGATCGTCGCCGGCTCGTCGCGCATGCGCCGATTTTCGCGTTCGAGGTCCTGGCGCGCGCTGTTCTTGCGATCGTTGGCAGACGACACGCGACCACGCGCGCTCGTGAGATAGCCACGCGCTGACTCGACGCGGCTGCGCATGTTGTCGACATCGCGTTGGGCAGACTCGACGCGATACTTCTCCGAGCTGCATGGCGACGACGACGACGAGCTCGAGCTGCTGCTCATGCAGCGGTCGTACTCGTTGCGCGCCTTGTCGAGGTCGCCTTGCTTGCGCTCCTGCTCCTTCTGAACGTCGTCGAGGTCGCGCTGATAGCGATCGACATCCTTCTGCTCGCGATCCACGTCCGACTCGGCGGACGCCAAGCGCTGCTCGGCCGACTTCACCTGGCGCTCCGCATCCTCGCGGCGCGGGTTCGGCACGGTGTCGTAGCCTTTGATGTACTCGCACGACGCATTCCGCTGCGCCGACTTCGCGGGCCCGAACCGGTATGCCGACAGGCCGCCGGTGACGCGCACGCCGCGCGAGTCCTTGGCCGGAAGTGCACCGACGACCTTGAGCAGGATCCGTTCGTCGAACGCCTGCCCGACGAGCTCGGGCTTCATCTTGGCCGCAATATCCGACTCGCCGCTCGCAGCGGCGGTGAATTTGTCGAGCTGCACGTAGAACATCAGCTCGGTCTGCAGCTGCAACTTGACGTCGCCGATCAGCGCCTTCGCGTCCTTGTAACCATTGCGATACGTGACGCATGCGGCGAGCTCGATCAGCGCGTTGCCCTTCTTGCCGGCGTCGCGAAACGCTTCCGCTTTGGTGTACGACTGCTCGGCGAGTGCATCGCGAACCTGCTCGTCCATCGCCTTTGCGCGCGGATCGTTCGGCGAGCCTGCGAGCACGAGCTGCGTCAGCTCGAAGCTGCGCCGGGATTCGGGCGTCGACAGCAGCTCCTCTGCCTTCTCGAGCACGGTTTCGTTCGCCTCGGAGAGCGCACGCTGCGCCTCCGTGCTGTCGGGTGACAGCTTCGCGGCCTGCTGGATCACCGCGAGGCCCGCTTCGAGCTCACCGCGCGCCATCAGTGCCTTGCCGCGAGCCAGATGCTCGTCCGATTGCTTGCGCGAGATGTTCTTGAGCTTGATCTGA
>Ga0315912_10006055_pt1 | contig 10927 bp, 9 predicted proteins | sample VfabasoilMG_FD_204469 | JGI IMG/M metagenome (GOLD analysis project Ga0315912, IMG submission 204469) | Garden soil microbial communities collected in Santa Monica, California, United States - V. faba soil | ecosystem: Environmental > Terrestrial > Soil > Garden | place: USA: California...
TGCGCCGCATCGGCCCGAGGGACCTGGACCCGGCGTAGGCCGTCAGCCGTACGACGACGCTTGGCGCAGCGCCGAGCGCTTCGGCCCGATCAGCGATGCCTGTCCGCCAAGTGGTACCTGCGATTTGGGCGGAATCCACGCACTCGATGGGACAGGCACACTCGCTAGCGCGTGTAGAATTTTCTTACACTCAGGTACCGCGCGCATCAGCCTGTTCATCGGTGGAGCCGCGTTCGACGACCACGTGAGAGCGACGAAGAGGTAGACAAGCGGGCCGATCGAATGCGGCACAGCGATGACTGCACTAGGCTGACTCCCGAAATGCGCAGGTCACTCGACACGCTCAGGAGGCAGCCATGGCATCGCTCAACGGCAAGGTCGCCGTCGTCACCGGCGGCAATCGCGGCATCGGCCGCGGCATCGCGGAAGCGCTGGCCGCCGAGGGCCTGACCGTGGCGCTCACTTCCCGCAACGCGGAACATGCCGCGACCGCGGCCCGCGAGATCGGTCACGGCGCACGCGGCTACGCCTGCGACGTGCGCCGGCATGAGCAGGTGGCCGCGATGTTCGCCTCGGTCGAGCGCGACCTGGGCGGCGTGGACGTGCTCGTGAACAACGCGGGCATCGGGCTGTTCGCCCCCGTGGCCAGCATGAGCCTCGAGGACTGGCACGCCGTGATCGAGACCAACCTGAACGGCTTGTTCTATTGCACGCGCGAGGCGATCCCGCGCATGAAGAAGCGCGGCGGCGGCTACATCTTCAACCTGTCGTCGCTCGCCGGGCGCAACGCGTTCCCGAATGGCGGTGCTTACTGCGCCACCAAGTACGCGGTGAACGGGTTCAGCGAGGTGCTGTTCCAGGAAGTGCGCGACGACGACATCCGTGTCACCTACCTGATGCCGGGCAGCGTGGCGACCGAGTTCGGCCGCGGCAGTGCCGCGAAGCAGGGCTGGGCACTCCAGCCGGCCGACGTGGGCGAGATCGTCGTGGACCTGTTGCGCACGCACCCGCGCGCGATGAGCAGTCGCGTCGAGATGCGCCCCTCCCGGCCCAAGAAGGGCTGAGTCCCCGCTCTCGCGGGCAGCTCGGCCGCCCGCCTGCCGCGCCCGGCGCTCCGCTGGCCGCGCCCGGGGTGCGGCGTTTGTGGCGCCCGGCGGGCGGCGGCTAGCCTGCATGGTCCTAGGAATACCCTGCCGCCCGGGCGCCCGCCCGTGGCGGCCTGAAGTCACAAGCCTGCTCCCCAGGAGAACCCATGCGTCCCTTCCAGCCGCTCGGCCGCCTCATGGCCGCTGTCGGAATGCTCACCCTCGTGGCGTGCGTCGCCGTCGCGAAGTCCGGTGGCGGCTCTGCGCTACCCGACGACAACGCTCCGTTCTTCACCGGCAACCCCGACGCGGCCGCGATCAAGGCCCGCACCGAGAAGCGCCTCGAGCTGGCCAAGGCCGCGCTCGACAAGACGCTCAAGGCCAAGGGCAAGCGGACCGTGGACAACACGCTGGTGCCGTTCGACGAGGTGTTCCGCCAGCTCGACATGGCCGGCTCCCAGAACGGCCTGATGGAGGAGGTCAGCCCCGACTCCGCCACGCGCGCGACCGCGGAGGCCATGTCGCAGGAGATCTCGAAGTTCGCCACCGACCTGTCGCTCAACCGCAAGCTGTACGACGCGCTGGTCGCCATGGACATCAGCGGCGTTGACGCCGAGACCAAGTACTACGTCGAGCGCACGCTGCGCGACTTCCGGCTCTCGGGTGTGGACAAGGACGACGCGACGCGCGAGAAGCTCAAGAAGCTGCAGGAAGATCTGGTGCTCATCAGCCAGGAGTTCGGCCGAAACATCCGCGAGGACAAGGGCACGGTGAGCTGCACGGTGGCCGAGCTGGACGGGTTGCCGCAGGACTTCATCGACCGCCACAAGCCCGGCGCCGACGGCAAGGTGACGCTGACGCTCGAGTACCCGGACTACATCCCGGTGATCTCGTACGCCAAGAACGACGACCTGCGCCGCCGTATCTACATGGCGTACCAGAACCGCGCCTACCCCAAGAACATCGAAGTGCTCGATCGCATGCGCGCCAAGCGCCACGAGCTCGCCCTGCTGCTCGGGTTCACGAACTACGCCGACCTCGTCATGGCCGACAAGATGACGGGCAAGGCCGAGGTCGCGCGCTCGTTCATCGACCGCGTGGTGGCGGCCTCGGGTGAGCGCCAGAAGCGCGAGTACCAGCAGCTGGTGGCCGAGAAGGCCAAGTCCGTTCCTGGGGCCACCGACGTCCAGTTCTGGGAGGCGACGTACTACTCCGAGCAGGTGCGCAAGACGCAGTACGACTTCGACTCGCAGCAGATGCGTCCCTACCTGCCTTACACCGCGGTCAAGCAGGGCGTGTTGGACCTGAGTGCCAAGCTGTTCGACGTCGAGTTCCGCCGCGTGAAGGATGCGCCGGTGTGGCACCCGCTGGTCGAGTGCTACGAGATGTACGACCAGGGCAAGCTCATGGGTCGCTTCTACCTGGACATGCATCCGCGCGCGAACAAGTACAACCATGCCGCGCAGTTCGACATCCGTGGCGGGCTCAAGGACCGGCAGATCCCCGAGGCGGCGCTGGTGTGCAACCTCCCCGGCGGCGATCCCGGTGACCCGGGCCTATGCGAGTACAACGACGTCAACACGTTCTTCCACGAGTTCGGCCACCTGCTGCACAACATGTTCGCCGGTCACCGCCGCTGGGTGGGCACGAGTGGCATCCGCACCGAGCACGACTTCGTCGAAGCCCCGTCGCAGATGCTCGAGGAGTGGATGAAGAACGCCGACGTGCTGGCCACGTTCGCGAAGGATCCCAAGACCGGCCAGCCGGTGCCGGCCGAACTGGTGAAGCGCATGAACCGCGCGAACGAGTTCGGCAAGGGCCTCGCCGTGCGCCGCCAGATGGTGTACGCGGGCATGTCGCTCGGCTGCTACGACCGCGACCCCGCGGGCCTCACGACCGACCAGCTGTTCGCCGGCCTGGTCAAGAAGTACCAGCCGTTCCCGTTCGTGGACGGCACGCACTTCCAGTGCGCGTTCGGCCACCTCGATGGTTACTCGGCCGTGTACTACACGTACATGTGGTCGTTGGTCATCGCCAAGGACATGTTCTCGACGTTCGACACCAAGAACCTCATGGCGTCGGGCGCGGCGAAGGCCTACCGCGAGAAGGTGCTGGCCGCGGGCGGCTCCAAGCCCGCTGCCGCGATGGTGAAGGACCTCCTGGGCCGCGACTTCAACGAGCAGGCCTGGAAGGCGTGGCTGGACAAGGACGAGTAGTGATTGTCGCCTGACGCGTCGCGGCCTCGAGCCGCGAGAGCCAAATGCGAACGGCCGGCGGGGCGACCCGCCGGCCGTTCGTGCTTCTCGCCAGGAGGCTCGCTTTCCTGCTGAATGCATCCTGCGCCGCGCGGTACTCTTGAGGCGCCCTGGCCTGCCCTGACCTCTCACAGGAGGCCGCTTCGATGCGCCGATCGCTCTTGCTCCTCGCCGCTCTGATGCTCGCCGCAGGCCTGTCACGCGCTGCCGATTGCACGCAGACTTCCACCGGACGCATCCCGCTCAACGACCTCGGCGCCAACCTGTACCAGGGCGTGCCCGGCGGGCTCTACCCCGGCGGCGTGAACTCGCGCCCGGCCGCGCACGAGGCTGCGGGGCTCGCGATCGCGAACGCGATGGTGCCGTTGGACACGCTCGGCCAGCCCGATCCCGTGAACGGCCGTGTCGTGTTGATCTCGATCGGCATGAGCAACGCCACGCAGGAGTTCCGGCGATTCGTGCTGTTGAGTGACGCCGATGCGCTGCGCCGCGCCACGACGCGTGTGATCGATTGCGCCATCGGGGGACAGGCGGCCAACGTCATCGACGACCCTGCCGTGCCCTACTGGGACTCAGTCGCCACTCGGCTCCGCGGACGGGGCTCGTCGCCTCTCCAGGCGCAGGTGGCGTGGATCAAGGAGGCCGACAGCGGGCCCACAGGATCGTTCGCGGTCTCCAGCGAATCGCTGGCCGTCCACCTCGCTCGCATCGTGCGCATCTTGAAGGTCAAGTGCCCGAACGTGAAGCTCGCCTATTTCACCAGTCGTATCTACGCGGGCTACGCCACGACCGCACTCAACCCGGAACCCTATGCCTACGAGTCGGGCTTCGCCGTGCGCAACGTGATCGAGCGGCAACTCGCGGGCGATCCCGAGCTGAACTTCGACCCGAACGTCGGCCCCGTCGCGTCCCCGTGGCTCGCGTGGGGACCGTACCTGTGGGCCGATGGCCTCACGCCGCGCAGCGATGGGCTCACATGGGCGTGCAGCGAACTGCAGGCCGACGGCACGCATCCTTCCCCCACGGGCCAGATGAAAGTCGCCGACAGCCTGCTCGCGTTCTTCCGCTGGGACGCCACGACCGCGCCGTGGTACCGCGTTCCCGGCACGCTCGCCGCCTGGCCTCGAGTGCCGAGTGGCTTCTCGCTCGCTGCAGCGCCGAACCCGAGCCGCAGCGGCTTCACGCTCACCGTCACTGCACCGGTGAGCGTGCGCTGGAAGCTGTCGTTGCTCGATGCCGCGGGTCGCGTGCTGATGCGCGAGAGCCGAGTCTCGGCTGGCACGCCCAGCATGATCCGGTGGGACGGGCGCGACGCACGCGGAGCCCCCGCCGCAGCCGGAGTGTATTGGGCCGAGCTCTCGGCGGCCGGACGGCGCGAGGTCCTGCGGCTCGTGCGGCTCTCGCCGGGAGACTGAGCCCGCGGCACATTCGCCGGATGCGGGTATCCTGCGCCGTCCACTCGCCGCAACGGGTTGACCCGCCGCACCGGGTGTGACAGAAGCGCGGTTCCCGGAGCCCGCCGCCATTTCTCGACCCCTGCGAGCATCGATGCCCAGACGAGGCCCACGCCCAGACGGCAACGCCCGCCGAGCCCGGCCCTCGGCGGAGCCGAGCGCGAGTCGTGCTCCGCGTGCCCCGGCGAGCGATGCCGTGGCTGCGCCGATCGAGCTCGGCACGCCCCGAGCGGTCGCCGCCGTCAGCCTGCTGCTCGGCGCGCTGCTGTTGGCACTTCACGGCGGCGTGCTCCGCTGGCCGTTTCTTTCGGACGACTTCATTTTCTTGTCTGCCAGCCGGAGCCTGTCGCAGCTCTTCTCGTCGTTCGACCAATTCCCCAATTACTTCCGGCCCATCGGCCGCGAGCTCTACTTCTTCCTGGGCCACCAGCTGTTCGGCAATCGCCCGCTTCCGTTCCACCTGCTCAACTTCGCGATCCTCTGGAGCATCGTCGTCCTGGTCGTCCTGCTCGGGAAGCGCCTGGGTGGACTGCGCGCCGGGCTGCTCGCGGGCGCGGTGTACGCGTCGCTCTACTCGCACCGCGTGCTGATGGCGTGGGTGTCGTGCTCGCAGGACCTGTTGGCCACGCTCTTCGCACTGCTGGCCGCGCACGCACTCCTCTCCGGGCACCGCTGGCGAGGCGGCGCGTGGCACCTGGCCGCACTGCTCTCCAAGGAGAGCGTCGCCGCGCTCCCCGTGGTCCATGCCGTCTGGCGGATGGTCGATGCGCCGCCGGGCACGCCCTGGCGGACGCGGCTCGAAACGGCCGCGCGCGAGGGCGCGGGGCTCTGGGCGGCGACCGCGGCGTGGGGTGTCGTGGTCATGGTCGTGCGTGTCTTGAGGAATGCCTGGGCGAAGAGCCCGTCCACTTCGATCGCCGATGTCTCGCTGTCGGCGGGCGCGCTCTGGGAGGGCATGCGGTCGGCGCTGCTCTCGTACGTCGCGCTCGAACAGCCGCTGTCCGTGGTGCTCGCCTCGCTTCGGGATCCTCGCCAACCGTGGGCGGCGCTGCTCGCCGGTGCGGCGTGCGTCGTGCTGACGGCGTGGATCTCGCGACGGTTCGCCGCACCCGTGCGCGGCTCACGCAGCCGACCGGACTCGATGCTCACGCTCGGCGCGTCGTGGGCATTGCTGGGCGCGCTCCCGGTCGCACTGGCGGGACATCACTTCAGTGCGTACTACGTCACGTTCTCGGGCGTCGGCTTCGCGTGGTTCGCCGGGCGACTCCTGGCCGGCATCCGGTTCCCCATTGCGATCGCCGTCCTGCTGGCCCACGTGACGCTCGGGCTCGCGGCGAATCGAGTGGAGATCTTCAACCTGACGCGGATCGACCCGGTGGCCGGTGCCTCCTACATCACGATCCGGAGGCTCGACCACGAACGCGTGTTCCTGGACTCGCTCCAGTCCGCGATCTTCCGCGTCCGGCCGGAGCGCGGCTCGGTCGTCTACGTCTCCTACGCGCCCAAGTACATGACGTTCGCCACGTCGGACAACCGCGCGCCTCGCGTCTGGCTCGACGATCCCACGTTCGATCTCCAACTGATCGGGCAGTACCCCGCAGGCGGTTCGTCACGGTCGCATGCGTTCCTGCGCTTCGAGGCGGCCACGCGCGGGTTCGTGCGGATCCCGAACCAGGTCATGACCGCCGACATGGCATCGGAGACGGCGATGCGCGCGGGGCGGCCCGACCTCGCGCGTGCCCATATCGAGCGCGCGCTCGCTGCACTCCCGGCGGACGGCCCGACGATCGTGCGCGTGGACCTGCTCGGCAACCTGGGCTCCGCGTGTGCGGCACTCGGCGACACGGCCACGGCGAGACGCTCGTGGGAGGCCGCACTGAAGCTCGATCCCAAGGCCGTGTTCCCCACGCTCAACCTGGCGCGCGTGGAAGCGGAATCGGGCCGGCTCACGGAAGCACGCCAGCGCCTGATGAGTCTGTTGGAGGCGACGCCCGATGCGACCGATGCGTGGAACATGCTGGTCCGCGTCGAGCTGGAGCGCGGCGACATGACTGCGGCCCGGTCGGCATGGGACCGGTTGTTCGCGCTCGACCCCGCACAGGCCGAGAAGCTGCGGGCCGCTCCGCCTGTCGCAGCGCCCACGCCAGCCACAGCGCGCTAGGCGCCGCCGCAGGTGGCGCCACCGGCGCGGGACCGCTTCAGCCCGCCTTGCTCGTCTCGCCCGGTTTCACCGTTCCCGCCAGCAAGTCGGCGTGATAGCTGGAGCGCACGAGCGGACCGCTCGCCACACTCTCGAAGCCGAGCGCCATCGCCTGTTCCCGCCAGCGCTCGAACCGGTCCGGGTGCACGTACTCCACCACCGGCAGGTGCATCTTGGACGGGCGCAGGTACTGGCCGATCGTGAGCAGGTCGCAGCCGTGGGCCAACAGGTCCTCGAACGTGGCACGCATCTCGTCGTCGGTCTCGCCCAGGCCCACCATGATGCCGCTCTTGGCCTTGATGCCGGTGTGCGAGTCCTTGACGCGCTTCAACAACTCCAACGAACGGTCGTAGCGCGCGCTGGGACGCACCACCGAGTGCAGCCGTTCGACGGTCTCGATGTTGTGGTTGATGACCTCGGGCCGGGCCGCGATCACGCGCTCCAGGTCCTCGAGCGAGCCGCGGAAGTCGGGGATCAGCACTTCCACGACGGTTCCGGAGCGCTTGCGGATCTCCTCGATGACCATGGCGAAGATCGTGCTGCCACCGTCCTTCAGGTCGTCGCGCGCCACGGACGTGATCACGGTGTGGCGCAGCTTCATCGCGGCCACGGCCTCGCCCACACGGCGCGGCTCGTCCCAGTCCACGAAGCCATTGGGCCTACCCGGGGCGACGGCACAGAAGCCGCAGCGGCGCGTGCACAGCTCGCCCAGGATCATGATCGTGGCCGTACCGCGTGCCCAGCAATGGCCGAGGTTCGGGCAGCGGGCCTCCTCGCACACCGTCACCAGCTTCTTGTCACGCAGCAGCGCCTTGGTCTCGGTGTACTCGCCCTGACCCGGCAGCTGGATCTTGAGCCACGGCGGCAGCCGCCGGAACTCGCCGGGCTCGACACCACCCAGACTGCCCGCACCCGAAGCACAGCCTTTCGTACGCGGCGCCAGCGGCACGCGCTCGGGGACAGCCGGTCGCGGCGCACCGTAGACGCCGATGTGGGGCGTGTCGGGCGTGTCCGCCGCGCTCGCCTCGCCGATGTTCACCAGTTCGTCGAAGTCGCTCATCTCAATCCTTCGCCAGCGCCAGCTTCTCGGCGGCCGAGGCGCCCGCCTTGAGCGCCAGCATGCGGTCGAGGGCCTTGCGCGCGTCGCGCTTCACGGCCGGGGGCACACTCACGCGATTCACGACGTGCCCCTCGACCAGGTTCTCCAGCGCCCACACCAGGTGCGCGGGGTCGATGCGGTTCATGGTCGCGCACGGGCAGACATTGGTCTGGAGCGAACGGATGCGCTGGTCCGGGTGTTCCATCGCCAGCCGGTGTACCAAGTGGATCTCGGTGCCGATCACCCAGCTCGTCCCGGGCTGCGCGGCGCGCACCTGGTCGATGATGAACTCGGTGGAGCCCACCAAGTCGGCGCCCTTCACCACGTCGAACGGGCACTCGGGATGCACCAGTACGCGCACACGAGGATCCTCGGCGCGGGCCTCGTCGATCTGCTGCGCGGTGAACTTGGTGTGCACCGAACAGAAGCCGTGCCAGAGCACGAGCCGCGTGTCGGCGTCGAACGCCCGGGCATTCGTCAGTCGCGGTTTGGGCGCGCGCCAGATCCACTCCGCCATGTGCTCCAGCGGCACGCCCATGCGATAGGCCGTGTTCCTCCCCAGGTGCTGGTCGGGCAGGAACAGCACGCGCGGCTTGCGCGCCCATGCCCACTCCAGCGCCTGGCGCGCGTTACTCGACGTGCACACCGCGCCGCCGCGCGCGCCGCAGAACGCCTTGATGGCGGCACTGGAGTTCATGTACGTGATGGGCGTGATCGTGTCGCCGTGCTCGGAGACGAGCTGGTCCCACGCGTCCTCGACGTCGTCGAGCGTGGCCATGTCCGCCATCGAACAGCCCGCCTTCAGGTCCGGCAGGATCACGATCTGGCCCTCGCGGGCCAGGATGTCGGCGGACTCGGCCATGAAGTGCACGCCGCAGAACAGGATGTACTCCGCCGTCGGCTGGGCCGCGGCCAGCTGCGAGAGCTTGAACGAGTCGCCGCGGAAGTCTGCGAATTCGATGATGCTCTCGCGCTGGTAGTGGTGTCCGAGCGTCACGCAGCGCTTGCCCAGCGCGCGCTTCGCGGCCCAGGTGCGCTCGCGGATGGTGTCCGCGTCGAGCGCCACGTAGTCCGAGAACGGTCTCGCCCCCGCCGTGGGAGGCCCCGCCACCATGCTCATCTCACTCCAGCCCGGCTTCCTTGATCTGCTGCCGGCCGGCGAAGCCGTCCTCGAGGGAGTGCCAGTGCGACACGTCAGGCTCGTTCACCTGCCAGCACAGGTAGATCAGCCGGTCGCCCATGAGCGAGTAGAAGTCCACGAGCCCGCGGTCGAGGTCCTTCACCAGCGCGCCCTTGGCGTGCAGTTCCTGCACACCCTTGCCGATGGACTCGCCCAGCCGGCGCCGCTTCTCCTCGAGCGAACGCAGCTCCCGCGCATCCGGGTTGTCGGGCGCGGCACCCGACGTGGCCACGAGCAGGATCTCCATCCTGCGCTCGAGCCGGTCGAACTCGCGCTTCTTCATGACCAGGCGCTCGAGCCGCGGACGGATCTCGCCCGCCACGCGGTTGGCCTCGTCCACGGTGAACAGTTCGATACGCACAGCAGCCTCCCGAGAACGGCTCAGTGGGTCTCGAAGGACTTGCCGCAGCCGCACGAGCGGACCGCGTTGGGGTTGCGGATCGCGAACCCGGTGGCCTGCAGCGACTCGACCCAGTCCACCTCGACGCCCTGCAGCACCGGCGCGCTCTCGGGGTCCACGAACACCTTCACCCCGCCGAACTCGCCCACCCAGTCGCCTTCCTGCTGCGCCTCGGCGAACGACATGCCGTACGAGTAGCCCGAGCAGCCGCCCTGCTGCACCGTGAGGCGCAGGCCCACCACTCCACCCTGCTGCTGCAACAGTTCACCGAGCTTGCGGCTCGCGGCTTCCGTCAGCGTCACCATGCGGGGATCCCTCTTGGAGTCACGGCCGGGGGCGCCATGCCCGCGGCCTCAACCTTGGATGTATCGGCGCTCGGGACGATGTCCGCGAGTGCCCAGACGTCGCCGGGAGGAGCCTCGGTGACGCCGTCATAGCCCAGTCTTGCAACGAGTTCCGCCGTCACATCCGACCGCATCCGGGCCAGCGACGGCGCGCGCTCCCCGAGGGCTTCGGCCATGGACGTCATGCGGATGTCGTGGAAGCCGCACGGGTGGATGAGGCCGAAGTGGTCCAGCCGATTCGCGACGTTGAGCGCGAAACCATGATAGCCGACCCAGCGGCGCACGGCGACGCCGATGGATGCGATCTTCTCGCGTTCCGAGAGCCACACCCCCGTGCGGCCCGCGATGCGACGGCCCTCGAGCCCGTGCCGCGCGAGCGCCCCGATCAACGCGTCCTCGATCGTGCGCAGCCAGCGGTGCAGGTCGCGGCCGACGCGGTCCAGTTGCACGATGGGATAGCCCACCAACTGACCCGGCCCGTGCCACGTGACGTCGCCGCCGCGCGGGACCTCCACCACTTCGACACCCGCCCGTTCGAGTGCCGCCGCATCCGCGAGCACGTTCCCCTCGCTCGGGTTGCGCCCCACGGTCAGCACGGGCTCGTGGTCCGGATAGAGCAACCAGTCGCCGGTCCGCTCCTCGGCCCGCGCGGCCACGAGCGCGTCCATGAGCGCCATGCCGTCGCGGTAGCGGACGGCACCCAGCGCACTCACGTTCAGCGTGTTCACTCGGGACCTCGCAGGCAGGCGGCTCAGGCGTGGAACCACAGCAACTCGGGCTTCTCGATCAGTTCGCAGAAGCGGCGCAGGAACTTCACCGCCAGCTCGCCGTCCACGACGCGATGATCGAACCCGATCGCCGCGTTCATCATCGGTGCGATCACGATCTGGCCCTTCTTCACGACCGGCCG
>Ga0315912_10006056_pt1 | contig 10927 bp, 10 predicted proteins | sample VfabasoilMG_FD_204469 | JGI IMG/M metagenome (GOLD analysis project Ga0315912, IMG submission 204469) | Garden soil microbial communities collected in Santa Monica, California, United States - V. faba soil | ecosystem: Environmental > Terrestrial > Soil > Garden | place: USA: California...
CTTCCTCGTTACCCCTGCTGACAGTCCATACGTTGTACGTTGGATTAAACTTGTTATCTTTAAACTGAAGCGTGTGGGATACCCTTTGAAGGTTTGAGTTGGCGAACAGTGGACCGAAATGAAACCTATTTGGTTTAGAGACTATAAAGGATTTAATTCGAAATTAAAGTTTAAAAACTCATTTGAAGTGTTCAAGCCCTATGTCTTCCCAAGTCTGACCCGGAGTTTGACGTTCCTGATCGCCTTGCTGGCTACTTCTATAGTATCCGCACAGAACAGTAATACTCCTCAGCAGTTTTCACATCCGGCCTTACAGGAAATTAATACACTCGTTGCGGCAATGCGGTATCAACAGGCAATCGATCAATCATTGCTCAATGCACGCAAAATGAAAAAAGCAGAGAACTGGGAAGGATATATTTTCTTTATGCTGCGGGCTGCTGAGATTGAAACGTTTGAAGTATGGAAAGCACGAGGTTTCCCGGAAATCAAAATATCCCCGGACTATCTCCGGCCGCTGGCTTACCTGGATAGTTTAGAGCGGTTCGGTGCCAGGTACCTTGATAAGTTTCCTTATCTAAAAGCAAACACGCTGTTTACAAAAGCGGTGGTCTATGATTGGCTGAATCTCCCTGACGCTGCGGAGCGTCTGCACCTCCAGGCCTTAACTATGCGGAGCGAACTTTACGGCAAGGATTCCAGAGAAGTTGCAGACTCTTACCTTTGGCTCGGAACGATGAACCAATGGGGATTTAGCCGCAAAGACTTAGCCAAGCTTTATTATCTAAAGGCCATGCCGCTTCAGTTACAATACATGCCCTCAAGCCGCTATGCACTGGGTAGTGTTTACTACGGACTGGCTACTCTTGCGCAGGAGAATTTTGAATTTGACGAGGCAGAATCCATGGTAAAACAATACTCGTCGCTCTATCATGACGTGCCTTACGAGCAGGCATTTGCTCAGGGGGTACTTGCCAATAATTATTGGTATCAGGGAAATTATGAGAAATCTCTTCAGCACCGAATGCACGCTCTGAAAATTCTTGAGTCATCCGGTTTTAAACAGAATCTCATTCTTGAGTACAGCAATCTTTCGAGTGTCCTGAAAGGGTTAAAGCGTTACAGAGAATCGAAAGAAGCTTTGAAAAAGGGGCTTAAAATTCTGGAGGCGTCAAAAACCTCGGACCCATTCAATATCAGAAATATCTATGGAAGCCTTGGCGAGCTGTACCAGGCCATGGGTAAGTCCGACTCTGCCCAAATTTGTTTTGACAAAGCAATCCAAATTGCAATCGAAGCCTACGGCGAACGTAACGACGCCGTAGCAAAGTCCTTTATTTATCGCGGCAAATTGTTCATTGACAAACGGATGTACCGGTCTGCACTCGAAGATTTTCAACGTGCCCTAATTTCAATTATTCCCGGTTTTGAGGCCAACGACAACTTCGCAATACCGGATATCCAGGATGAAAATTCTCACTTCCTGACAATCATTGCTGCGCATTTTTATAAGGGTGATGCCTTATTAGCCTGGTATAATCTTGAAAAAAATCCGCAACATCTGGAACACGCCCTAAGGAATTATCAGGCCGCTTATCAGCAGCTCATCGTGACACGGAATGCCATGGGCGATGAGCTTTCGAAACCGTTTCTAATGGGCAGTTTCCAAGAAAGTATGGAACAGAGTATCTCCTGTGCCCGGTTGATGTACGAGTCAACCAATAATCCTCGGTATTTTCAGGATGCCTTTCATTTTGTTGAACTTACCAAGTACCTGAATGTTCTGGACGCCTTGCGACGCGCCGAGCGCGCGAATAACTCGGGTATCCCGAAGAATCTTTTGTTCGACCTTGACAATGTGAGACGTGAATTAAGCGGACTTCAAAATGCTATCCTTATGGCTTCCAAATCACCAAAAGATTCCCTCGCGAAACTTAACGAAGCTGCCTTGAATCTGATTAACCGAAGACGGGAACTGATGGCTGAAATATCGCGGTATCCGGACCAAATGATTTCGAGTCTGGATAGCATGTTATTGCCGACAAACGAAATGCAAAAACAGCTCGCCGGTGACGAACAACTTCTGGAGTTCTTTTGGGGCGCCGATAGCGTCTATGTGTTTTCGGTTACCAACGATGATACCCACATCTACTCCATTCACCACGACACCCAAGCAGATAGTTTGTTTTCCATGGTCAACCAATTTATGAACGGTACTCCATCCTTTGAACAACAGCAAATCAGTAACTACAGCCTCTGGACGTCTGCGCTTTATAAGAAGTTCTTTAGCCCTTTCATGAAGCGGCAAAAATTAATCATCATTCCTGATGGTCCGTTGAGTATGATTTCGGCTGAAGCGCTTGTTGTGAATCACAAACCTGGGAAATTGTCTTACAATACACTCGATTATCTGATCCACCATGCTGAAATATCGTATGCCTATTCGTCCAGCATCCTCTTCCGAAACACGCTTAAAGGGGTGAAAACCGTTAACAATGTTCTGGCTTTCAGTTATTCGGGAGGGCCCGGCGTGCCTACGATTGCCACCCGTGATCAACCGGCCGAATTACCCGGAACCTTTAAGGAATTGGAAGCACTTTCACGACTGTTTAGTCAAGTAAGACGGTTTACTGAGCAGGACGCGTCGAAGTTTAATTTTATTAAGAATGCTGCGGGCTCGGATATTATTCACCTCGGTGTTCATGGTATTGGAGATCAGCAATCGACCGACCTCTCACGGCTGATCTTCCGCCGTGATTCATTGAATGATGCTGAGTTGTATGCGTATGAGATTTACAATTTAAAACTTGACGCCGGTCTGGTCGTCCTCAGCGCTTGTGAGTCTGGAATCGGACGCAGTCAGATGGGCGAAGGCGTATTCAGTATAGCACGCGCTTTTACCTACGCGGGGTGTCCCTCGTTGGTGATGAGTTTGTGGCAGGTGCGCGACGTGTTCACTTCGGATATCATGATCTCGTTTTATGAAAATCTGAACGAGCATTTGCCTGTAAGCAGTTCGTTAAGAAATGCAAAGCTCAAATTTCTGAGAGAATCAGATGCCTACGCTTCTCACCCAGCCAACTGGGCAGCGTTTGTAGTTAATGGACAGGATCTTTCGTTTGAAAAAGGATTTGGCAGTCGCGACTGGATATACTTCACCCTGGCCGCTATGGCTATTTTAGTAGTAGTCTTTTACCTGCAAAAGCGCATCAAACTTAGTCGAGCAAGAAACTAAGGTAGTCCCATACCTGCTTCAATGTCGCTCCTACCTATTTCATAACTATCCTGACTGTCTAACCAGCCGCGATCTTCGGCACTGAGGGAAGGATCCCTTGTAAACAATTTCTGGGTATACTCGTTCAGTTTTTTTGTCAGCGGCGTCGTTTTCAGATGATCAACTACGAGTATTTCAAGTAATGCAGCGTTAGGGTAGTTGGTAGTAATCAAATCCAGGTCTCGGTTAATCTCGACAACGAGTGGAGGTGGTAAATTACTAAATCTTGCCTTTGCCGCAGCAAGACTACTTATCCTGTTTATTGTTAATACGAATGTCCCTCTTGTTACAACATGGGAAAGTACATTTGTTTTAATAAAGATGCATAGTTGGTCAACCTTGAGGTCTCCTTTCGGTTCAGTGTCCTTGTCAATGGTTAGGGTTCCCCACCATCCGTGTTTGTTTTGTCTGGGATTATCTACTGGCATAACTTTATGGTTTAGATTGAATAGTTTGGTTTTTAAATAGAAGGTTCAAGAACCCTGATCCTACTTAATCTTCAGGGCTCTATCAATTTCACTTTTTTTAATTTTACCCTGATGAGTTGTTTTCCAACCTTCGTTTCTAAAGAGTTCATCAGTTTTCTTGTTCAACTCATCTGCCAGTGGCGACTTATCACCAAATTTTATCACTTCGACAAGTGGACACCAATGGTAAACAGGTTCTATCCTGCCCAAGTCATCTTTGATCGCATCACGATCACCTTTGTCTAATCCCGATACCGAGTCAAATCGTTCTTTTGCTTTACCAAGGTCACTAAAAACCCTCACAGTTTTAATTTCTGTACCCGTATTCACAGTATGCGATTCCCATGTGGTCTTAATGTAAACGCAAAGAGGGTATTCGCCATTCGCACCTTTTGGAATCAAAGATCCAACCTCGAATTCCGTATTAGGGTCAATCGTCAAAGTCCCCCACCATCTGTGTTGATTTGGTTTTGAATTTTCTACTGGCATAACTTTATGTTTAAGATTGGATAGTTGACCATACCTGTGGCTCGGAGTTGAAGAAACCCACAACTTCTAAGTTATACGTTTTGTGACAATTTTGTTTTCAATTCATCACTATTATTATCCTTGGAAATCGCAAACATCGGATTTGTACACAAAGTTGCCTGACATTAGCTACCTGAATAGCGGTACCTGATCGTTATTGTGTTTCATAATGGATCGATTCATGGCTCCCTGCGAGCATCTGCACACGGCAAAAGAAGGCGTAATTTTCGTACATTTAATCATCAACCCTAACAACAGACCATTCAAAAAAAATGAACTACTTTCTCAGATTTACCGCCACCCTCCTGCTCGTCATTATTGCATCAGCCTGCCAGAAAAAGCCAGCTGAACAAAATTGGGTCACCCTCTTTAACGGAAAGGATCTCACCGGCTGGGATACCTACCTCGGACCTGCCTATGATTCCGTTCAAAACCGTTTCGATAGCCTGTCAGCATTGGGATTAAACAACGATCCAAACGGAGTGTTCACTGTCGTTCCTTTGGATGGCGCGTCAGTCATCCGGATATCCGGAGAAGGATTTGGAGGTATCTCGACACAAACAGAATACGAAAACTATCACCTGAGGGTGGAATTCAAATGGGGCCAACAAAAATTTCACCCCAGGAAACAAAGTAAACGGGACAGCGGAATATTGTACCATGGCGTAGGCCCTCAAGGAGCCGGCTACGGAAACTGGATGCGTTCACAGGAGTTTCAGGTACAGGAAGGAGACTGCGGAGACTACTGGAGTATTGATAACAGCACTATTGACGTTCCAAGCAATGGCCCGACCAAGGATGAATATGTTTATGACCCTGCCGCCCCGTTGCGAACCATCAGTTATACATCCGAATATGGCAGGCGTTGTATAAAAAATCCCGATGCTGAAAAAGCTTCTGGTGACTGGAATACCGTAGATATTTATTGCTTTGGCGACAAAAGCATTCACATGATCAACGGAACGGTCGTCATGAAACTTTTTAATTCCCGCCATCTCATAGACGGAAAAGAATTACCCCTTACCAAAGGAAAGATTCAGATTCAAACAGAAGGTGCTGAAGTTTATTATCGCAACATTCAGCTGGAACCTCTTAGTGAAACCGAATTCAGCAAAATTTAGATTACTCATTTAACTTAGTTTTGAGGCGCATTATTGTGTTTCATAATCATCGATCAGATGAGAAACTCCAAAAAGATCTTAAGGTCTGTTACTACCCTGATTGTCGTAGCGTTCAGCGGAACGCTTACGTATGCACAGATTGATTCCGATGTAAGTGAAAAGACCATAGCCTTGTACAACAATCTGAAAATGATTCAGAACAGTGACCAGTTCCTCTTTGGTCAGGAATTTTTCAATAGTTTCAGATATAGTTCGAGTGGTGCGCACGGAGATGAAACGTATTCAGACAGCAAGGAAGTTACAGGCGCACATCCTGCGGTGCTGGGGTCAGACTTTCACTACTACCTCACCAAAGATCCTGGCGAAAGGAGCTTTCATACCGAAGCGGTTAAGTGGGCTTACGAGAAAGGCTATGTGATCACCTTCGACTGGCATTTAAGCGGAAGAGGAACCAATACGTATCAGTTCGGAGAGTCCACCAAAGACCTCGTTGATAGTATTGTCGCCTACCCTGGCGGAAGTGACAGAGCCTGGTTATATGCAGAACTCGACAAAGTCATTTCGATCATCAATGATGACCTGGTTGTCAATGGCGAAAGGATTCCCATTGTATTCCGGCCGTGGCATGAGATGAATGGCAATTGGTTCTGGTGGGGCAGTGCGGCAACCACTCCCGCTAACTACAAAGAATTTTACAGGCTTACGGTGAACTATGTTAAACAGCGAACGAACAGCGTATTGTTTTGCTGGTCGCCTAACACGCCCACTAATTTTAGTTATTATCCCGGCGATGATGTTGTCGATGTTCTCGGTGTTGACTATTATGAAATTACCCCGGCCAGCTTACGCCAGCAGCTCGCTCCTATTGTCGATCACGCACAGGCTAATGACAAAGTCGCCGTGTTCTCGGAGACCGGCAACAGGGTTACGTCCGGAGACAATGCCGCCACTTACTGGAATAACACGGTATTGCCCGCGATTGTAGATGACCCCACAGGAAAGTCATTGAAGATCGCTTGGGTCCTCACGTGGATAAATGCGAGCTGGTCGTACGCCTATGTGCCCCATGCTTCCAGCAGCGAAACTGCCAAGCAAAGTTTTAAAGCATTCAGAAATTCATCCTATGTTTTGTTTGGTGATGAAATTCAGAACATGTATTCACCCTGGATTACTGTATCCGTAGAAGATGAACAGGTGGTGGACATCAATCTGTTTCCGATACCGGCCAAAAAGGTACTCACCATAGAATCAGTCGGCCTTCAGCTTCCCCTAACTATCAACATCTTTGATTTGACCGGAAAGCAAGTCTTCTCACTTGAGACAACCAGTGACAGGACAGAGCTTGACGTTCAGGGCAGGATGTCGCCGGGGATCTATCTTGTCGGGGTTTCAGACCGGACCAGAACCATCCGAAAAACACTGCTGATTAATTAACCCAGGCTTCCTAATCACCCATGAGCCCTAAGTCAGCCTGAAATGGCCTGATTCGTTTATGGAGGGGCCCAAGCCCGATCCGCCTGTAAATATTTTATCGTTTGGTAACAAATGTCACATATCGCCAAAAGGCAATCGGCTACCTTTCACCTATCAACCCTTCTAAACAGAATAGGTTTCAAAAAATCCAACAAGAAATAACATGAAAAAGAACATGGGAAATGTTGACCGCGCTATCCGAATTGGACTAGCTGTCATTTTTGGTGCACTTTATTTTACAGGCACCGTTACTGGAACTTTTGGCTATGTACTCCTGGCTCTGGGTGCTGTTTTTGTACTTACCAGTCTGGTCAGTTACTGCCCCCTTTATTCCCTGGTGGGTTTAAGTACCTGTCCAACGAAGAAAGTTTAGCATATTAAAAACACAAAGGACCATTTCAACAATGGTCCTTCTGCTCCTCTATTGTAGTCCGCCTGGAAGGCCGACGACCATCCTGCGTGATTCGAAAGCTATTAGTCTACTCATTTACCTAAAAAAGTCTCTTCATTCTAAATGTCATCGCAAAAATTACCATTGCCAATAAGATGAACAGGTGGATTCCAAAAAAGATGAATGCGAATATTCGCAGCCCACTTGTCCATTGCTTTGAAACTATCGCATAGATTGAGATTCCAACCACAATAGCTTCAAATAATAATGCTGCCCATTCCCTCATTTCAAAGATATGATACTCGATTCGCAGTTGCTTCTGAACCCAATAAAGGAGAATCGATAGGCCGGTGATCAGATTGACCATCGTAGAAAGGAAAGGGAGTCTGTGGGTAGTCAACCCAATAATCAGCGCCATAACGTATATGAGTATACAGGCACAAAGTGCGATGGTGACCCATTGATCTGCTTTGCTCATACCTTTGCTTTATTGGTGATAGATCCAATAAAAACAAAGTTAATTGATATTCACGACAATACGCGGGCCTGCTCCACCCCCCTCACCGTCTTGTAAATAGTAAGAAGGTCATTGCTATACCGTTCAAAATATACCTTCAGATGATAATCCAACCTGGCTGCCAAATGATAGTCATCCTTATAGAGAAATTGTAAGCCTACCCGGTGTTTGCCATTCTTATGGGTATCCAGGATGATCTCCTTCAGCAACTGAAGCGTATCAGACATAAAGTTTTTATTATGATGGGCCGTTATTCCGTACAGCTGAATCCGGCTGTAAAACAATTTGTCATAACCGGATCCGGGAAACAAGCGATCAAAAAAGTCAGCCTGGTAGCGAATACTTTTTCTGATTTTGGCATCCCGATCCGCATCTTTTCTGGTGGATAAATAAAAATCCAATTGGAATAGTAAAAAAATTGAAAGTTCAATTATTGTCCTGTCAGTGTAAATGGAGTTAATACAACGATTCTCCTCTGCAGGTTGCCGTGGAACAAATTCCGTTGCAGAAGCAATTAGCAACCTGGCCGAAGAAGTGACCGGATCGGCGTCTGCTATTGCCATCCTTGCAGAATCTCTCTTGAGAACCGGAGTCTGTACTATTGGCGCCCTCGGAGTAAACCAACCTTGTTGTATAGCCATTTTATGAATCAGTTATGGTCTTCTTATACGTTCTGGAAAGACAAGTTTTATGCCACTCCGGAACCAGTTGTTTTTACCCCAATCCCGCTGCCTTCCTCACTAGTCTAATGCCTATGCGTATAAATTACCAATCGGGTTGGGGAAAATGTCCAATTTTTTCCCCACTGTTGAGTCCTCATTCCATTATTTTTTGATTAACACATCCTGTCCGAACCGATGTACCATATCAAGGCTTCAAGCGTTTTCACGCGGTGTTTTCCTTTTCCGATACAAGAGGTTAGACAAAACCATTTAATAGCAGCTTTGGTGCCAGGCAAGCGCGTTAAAAAATGTTTGCTGAGTTGGAACAGGATGGCAAAATGAGCAACAACCAACGGTACCGATATATCAATATCAGTTAAAACCCTTTATCTGATCGGTTTCCCTTACCGTCCGGTAAATATTGATAAGATCCTTCTGGTGACGCTCAAAATATATGCTCAGGTGGTAATCCAGCCTCGCCGCCAGGTGAAAATCGTCACTATATGAAAAACGTAAGGCAATTCTGTATTTCATATTCCTCTGCGTGTCAATGATAACTTCTTTCAGCAGCGTCAGCGTATCTGTCATGAAGTTCTTATTATGGTAAGCCGCCTTTCCATAGAGTTCAATCCTGTTGTACACCAACTCTTCATAATTAAATCCGGGAACAACTTTGCCGAAAAAACGGACATAGTGATGAATTACCTTCCTTATTTTTTCGTCACGATGCTCATCCTTCTTGGCAAACAGATATAGATCCAATTGAAACAAAAAAAAGATGGACAGTTCAACGATCGTTCGATCATTGTATACCGTATTGATACACCTGTTCTCTTCCACGCGTTCCCACGGAACGAATTCTGCCGCTGTAGAAATCAATAATTTGGCCGACACTATTATGGAATCAGGATCGGCTATCGCTGTATGGGCTACAGTTCTCTTGAGTATGGTTTCCTGGACTGTCTCGGGCATTGTTTAACGACCAGACTATCTAAATGGTCGGTATAAGGTAGAAATTTTCTGTAAGATAACCTTGGCTTCCGTATACTTTTTTGATTAACCGTACGGTACATTTGATTGTAAACGGCGTTTTCTTTTCACAATGCACTTTTATTCAGGATGGGATGGAGTGGCATTTGATCGCCATTGTTAACGCGAATATTGCCTTGCCTTAATTACAACATGGATTGAAGTAGCGAATGGTAAATTGCTCATGGTGAATAGTAAACATGGTCTATTTTTTTCGTTTTAAACAATATCGAAATATGTCCATTGCGAAAACACTTCAAGTAACACTTTAGATGATAATTCAAGCGTAATTTAATTTTGACGTTCAAGTAAGCCATGCGAAAAAAATTCAAGAATCACCTAAGGTTTATACGTTCCCTTATTGTCCAATCTTCGTTCTTCAACACCCTCAAGTGTAGTTTTGATAGGTTGGATGGTACCATCTTCATTGAAAAACATCCGGTCAATACAAGTAACCCGGTGGTCGCGGTCCTTGTTGGGAATGGGTCTACGGTGATAGACAACATACCAATCGTCGGTTCCGGGAAAGTTAAGTACGGAATGGTGCCCGGCACCTGTTGCCACAGTAGTGTCACTTTGTAACACAACACCGACCTTAGGATAAGGGCCTGACACTGACTTTGAGCGCCCATAGGCCACCCGGTAGGATCCGTCGGTCCAGTTACCCTCCGACCACATCAGATAATACCAATTCTTGCGTATAAAAAGCACCGGGCCCTCCACATAACCTTCCGGTGTGATTTCCTTCACCATATCTCCCCCGGCAAATGGGACAAGTCCACTGAAGTCGGCCTTAAGTTTGCCAATGTTACAACGTCCCCAGCCTCCATAAATAATATAAAACTGTCCGTCGACATCCTTAAAAACGAATTGGTCGATAGGCTGTGCCCCATTGAATACTTCACCGATGAGAGGTTTGTTCAAAAAGTCCTGATAAGGTCCTTGCGGATGATCCGCGACGGCCACGCCGATGCCACCTACATCATCGACACTATTAACCTCGGGATTCCACCAGGGAACTTCCGGTGTCAGCAAATCATTAGCTCCAAAGAAAAGAAAGTACCGTCCATCCTTTTCCACCACACAAGGAGCCCACATGGCTTTTTCTGCCCAAGAAACACGGGCCGTATCTAAAATCCGTTCGTGCTTTTGCCAGGTTATTAAATCTTCTGATGAGAAGGCATCGAAAAAAACCTGTTTTTCAAAACGGTTGGAGTAAGTAGGGAAAATCCAATACTTACTTCCGAAGACTGCCACTTCAGGGTCGGCATACCAACCGTCAAACAGCGGATTGCCCGAAGTTTTGGGAGCTTCTTTGGGTCCGCTGCAACAGATGAACAACCAACAGCAGCAAGATAGGAGGATAGGGAGGCAGGGTTTCACAGAGTTATGAGTTATGAGTTATGAGTTATGAGTTATGAGTTATGAGTTATGAGTTGGGGCATGATGGCGGGTTTTTGGCTAA
>Ga0315912_10006057_pt1 | contig 10927 bp, 6 predicted proteins | sample VfabasoilMG_FD_204469 | JGI IMG/M metagenome (GOLD analysis project Ga0315912, IMG submission 204469) | Garden soil microbial communities collected in Santa Monica, California, United States - V. faba soil | ecosystem: Environmental > Terrestrial > Soil > Garden | place: USA: California...
CCTGTACGCGAGCGGCGGCAACGCCGAGTCCAGCCCTTCCAACGGTGGAACGGCGGCCTGGAGCCGCGGCAGCGGTGGCACGAGCGTTGGGCCGAGAGCCGGCGCGCCGACTGCTGGGGCGAGCCAGGCGGGAACGACGTCGTCGGGCGGCGCCGCGAGCGGGGGTGCTCCGTTCATCGATCCGCGTTGTCCCGCGGTCGACCCGCCGCCTCCGATCATCGAGTGCGATCCGCTGAGCAGCGTGTCGCGATGCGCGACCGGCTTCGGTTGTTACCCCTACGTGCAACATCCTTTCGGCGATGGCTGCGACGTGGAAACGACCGGCGCGGTGTGTCTTCCGGCGGGCAGCGGCACCCAGGGTGCCTTGTGTGGCGATGGTCGGGACGAATGCGCCGCTGGCTTCATCTGCGTGATCGGTGCGCACGCGGGAGCCCGCTGCGCTCAGCTGTGCGCGTTCGCGGGCGGCAACGAGTGTCCGCTCGGTATGATCTGCGGTGATACGGACATTGAGGGCTACGGCGTCTGCGACTGAGCGAGCGAGTTGTGCATGAGGTGTTCCGCGCTCGAATGGGGTGTCGCCTGCTTCCTCCTGCTTGCACCGTGCGGCTGTGGCAGCCGTACGGAGCTCGCGCCGCCGGACGGCCTTCCCAACGGGGCCGGCGGCTCACCGCCCGTCGTGGCCTGCACCACGGACACTGACTGTCCACCGGCCAACGCCTGCGGCAGCTTCCGCTGCCTCGCGGAGCGCTGTGAGTTCGAAGCGATCTCCTGCGACGACAAGACGCCCTGCACCGAGGACACGTGCGATCCCACGTCCGGCTGCGAGCACCGATTTCTCTCGCTCGACATGGACGGCGACAAGCACCGAAGTCCGCGCCCCGGCTTCGAGCCGGGCACCGACGTGTGTGGCGACGATTGCGACGACACGAACCCGAACGCATTCCCGGGCAACACCGAGGTATGCGACGGCGTCGACAACGACTGCGATAGAGTGGTCGATAACGGATTTTCCTATCAACGCTCGGGGGCCATGCCGGTGCGCGTAGCGCCCGCCGCCGCCAGGCGCTCGCGACGCGACGACGGCGGCATCACGGCCACTCCAGAAGCCTTCGTCATCACCTACTCGAGCCTCGAAGATCGCTGGATAAGCCGCTTGCAAGGCCTGAGCTCGAGTGGCGCGCCGCTCTTTCAATCTCAGGTGTCCGAGGTCAACAGCGACACCTTCGCCGGCGCGTTGGCGTGGTCGGGTAAAGACCTGGCGACGGCGTGGAGCGACGCACACCAGGCGGGCGACTACGAGATCTATTCGCGCTTGTTCGACGCGCGGGGTAACAAGCAAAAGCCTGCGCTGCGGCTGACCGAAGCCGAAGGCTTCTCGCTGCATCCGAGCCTCAAATGGAACCAGTCGGAGTACGTGCTCGCGTTCGACGATCGGCGCGGGGTGGGCGACACGCAACCCAGGATCTTCGCGCAGCGCTTGGCTCCCGACGGCAGCCAGCTCGGTAGAAACATCCTGCTGGTGGGCGATCACTTCACGAGCGAGTACCCGTCGCTCGCCCTGAGCCCGCGCCGTGTCGGGCTCGCCTACTCGTTCACGCAAGGGCCCGATGACCACGCCCACCTGGGCTTCCGTGCGTTCGACGCGGCGCTGAGCCCCATCGGGAACGAGCCCGCGCTGGTCGGCGAGAACGTGGACACGCTCACCTTGGTGTTCGTCAAGGATCGCTTCATCGCGCTCTGGGACTTTTCCGATGGCGCGACGCAAGGCAACGCAATTTGGGGCGCAGCGTTCGACGAGTCGGGGACGCTCATCTCGAAGCAAGCGGTCACGAGCGGCGCTGACTTCGCGCGCTCCGTGGCAGCGCTGTCGCTCGGTGATCGCTTCCTGATGATGTGGGCCGACGATGCCGATACCGCGCCGGGCTTCTTCGAGCTGTATTTCCAGGTGCTGGACGCCGCCTTCCGCGTGCTCACGCCGCGTCAGCGTTTCACGTTCTCGAAAGAGGGTTCGCTGATGCCTGGACTCAGCGCCGGCCCCGACGGCAAGATTGGCGTCGCGTTCGAGAGCTTGGACGGCCCGTCGCGTCACGTGTATTTCAGCACGCTCCAGTGCGCGCTGACCCCCTGAGCGCGTCGGGCGTTAGGGGCGTACGGACGCGGCGCGCAAGATGCGCGGCCCCGCTTGATGCACCTTGCCGGGCAGGCGACGCCCGATCACTCGTTCTGCTACGCGCCCCGCCTCGATCAAAAGATCCAGGTCGATACCGGAACGCACGCCCATTCCCTCGAGCATGTAAACCAGATCCTCGGTGGCCAAGTTGCCTGCGGCGCCGGGTGCGTAGGGACATCCGCCGACACCCGCGACCGAGGCGTCGAAGTCGCAGACTCCGAGCTCGAGGCCGACCAAAGCGTTGGCGAGCGCGGTGCCACGAGTATCGTGGAAGTGGAGCGCGAGCTTGCTGCTCTCGATCTCGCCGAGGAACGTCTTGAGCAGCTCGCGCGTTTGCAGCGGCGTGCCGACGCCGATCGTGTCTCCTAGCGACACCTGGTAGCAACCGAGCTCGAGCAAGCGCCGGGTGATGCCGAGGGACACGGCCGGGTCGACCTGCCCTTCGTAGGGGCAGCCCCAAACCGTCGAGACGTAGGCGCGCACGCGCATGCCCGCGACGAGGGCAGCCGGCACGACTTCGGCGAACGTCTCGAGCGACTGCTCGATGCTCTTGTTGGTGTTCTTGCGGTTGTGCGTCTCCGACGAGGAGAGGAACACCGCGACCTCGCTTAGCCCGACCGCGCGCGCCCGCTCGAGCCCCTTGGCGTTGGGACACAGAGCGCTGAGCACCACGCCGCTCGGTGCGCGCAGAGACTGCGCGAGCTCTTCGGCGTCGGCCAGCTGGGGTACCCAGCGCGGCGAGACGAAGCTCGTGAGCTCGATGCGCGTGAGCCCGGCCGCGATCAGCGCAAGCACCAGCTCGCGCTTCCCTTCGAGCGAGATGGGCGCGGCTTCGTTCTGCAGGCCATCGCGGGGCGATACCTCGTAAATCGAGACTTCGGCGGGCAAACGGTCGAGCACGAGGACTCCGTCCTTGAGCGTACCATCGGCCGCCTTGCTGCCCCAATCTTTCACGTGCGTGGCCATCCCCGCGCGCAGTTTCGTGCGGGCTGGTATCTTCGGGGTGGGAGTCGTTTTGGGGGCGGGCCTCAAAACCTGAGGGCGGGAGCTGTGCTCCCGACAAACCAAGGCTAGGGCTCTCGCCGCGGAGCGGCGCCTGGCGGAGCCAGGGTCTCAGAAGTAACGACTGCTACTTCTGAGACAGAGTACTAGATGTCGAGCAGCCGCATCTGCCGCGCCTTCGGCGGCGGCGAGAACTCGACGGGATACTCGCCGGTCCAGCAAGCGTGACAGAAGCTTTCGAGCGGCGCCGTTTGGATCATGGGCAGCGAGCGGCCGTGCCCGTTTTCGTGAGCGTGGAGCGCAGCCGGTTCGCCCGGCTTGGCCACGCCGTTCGCGTTCGCACGCGCGGCTACCACCGCCTCGTGCATCGCTTCGAGCGGCAAGTAGGCGAGCGAGTCGCTCGTGATGTACTGGTTGATCTCCTCCACGCTGTGCGACGAGGCGATGAGCTCGGCGCGCGTCGGCGTGTCGATGCCATAGTAGCAAGGCCACTTGGTGGGCGGGCTCGAGATGCGCAAGTGCACCTCTCGCGCACCCGCGGCGCGCAGCATCTTCACGATCTTGCGACTGGTCGTGCCGCGCACGATACTGTCATCGACCACGACGACGCGCTTGCCTCGCAGTACGCTGCTGATCGGGTTCAGCTTCAGGCGCACGCCGAAGTGGCGGATGCTCTGCTGCGGCTCGATGAAGGTGCGACCCACGTAGTGGCTGCGCATCAGCCCGAGCTCGAAGCGGATCCCCGAGGCTTCCGAGAAGCCGATGGTGGCGGGAACCCCGGAATCCGGCACCGGAATCACCACGTCGGCGTCCACCGGATGCACCTCGGAGAGCTTGCGACCGAGGTTCTTGCGAGCCTCGTAGACGCTGATGCCGTCGAGCGTGGAGTCGGGCCGCGCGAAGTAAACGTACTCGAAGATGCACATGCTCCGCTTGGCGGGAGCAAACGGGAACGCGCTCCGGAGCTCGTTGTGAGTGATGACCACCATCTCGCCCGGCTCGATGTCGCGAACGAACTCGGCGCCGATCAGATCGAAGCTCGAGGGTTCACTCGAGATGGCGTAGGCACCGCCGCCCGGCATGCGCCCGATGCTCAGCGGACGGAACCCCATGGGGTCGCGCGCGGCGATCATCGACGTCGGGGTCAGGCACAGGATCGAGTAGGCGCCCTTCACGTGGCTCAAGGCGTCCGCCAGGCGATCTTCGGGCGACCGCTGGCGGCTCATCGCCACCAAGTGGACGATGGCCTCGGTGTCGCTGGTGCTCTGAAAGATCGAGCCCCGCGCCTCGAGGTTCTCGCGCACGCTATCGGCGTTCGTGAGGTTGCCGTTGTGGCCGATGGCGATCGAGCCGCGCGAGTACTCGACGGCGATGGGCTGCGCATTTTTCAGCATCGAGCCGCCCGCGGTGGAATACCGCACGTGCCCGATGGCGTTGTCGCCTTTCAGTCGCGCCAGCTGCTCGGGAGGAAACACGTCGATGACGTGCCCCATGCCGCGATGCAAGCTGAGCTGCTGACCGTCACTGGTCGCAATGCCAGCGCTCTCCTGACCCCGGTGCTGAAGCGCGTGCAGCCCGAGGTAGGTGAGGTTGGCGGCCTCTGGATGATTGAAGATACCGAAGACACCACACATCGGAACACACGGAGGGGGGGGACGACGCGGAGAGCGCTGCCACGGATTTTCATCGGCGGCCAGTCGGGTTCGGTTAACGCGGTCGGAACTCTGGCCGCTGTTGAGGCATCGCGCCATGAGCGAGACGAGCCGGACGCCGGTTCGGCGTTTCTGGCCCCCGGTGTGGTTGGTTCCCCTCCAAGTTTCAGCCCGGCTGTCGAATCTTGCCTAAGACCCCGCCATCTCTAGGTATTGTAAGGAGCGTATGGGCGCGCTCGAGGATCTCCTCGCCACCTGGCGAAACAATCCCAGCGCCGACGCAACGCTTCAGATTTGCGGACGGCTCGGAGCCGCTCGGCGCCCGGAGTGGGTTCGTGAAGTCGGAGCGGTGGCCGAGACGTGGTACCTCAAGGATCGCGCGGTCATGCTCGCCGTGGGGCGCATGTATCTCGAGGCGGGCTTGCTCGATGAGGCGCAGACCGCCTTCGTCGGCGCGAGCAAAGCCGACTCACTTGCGCCCGAGCCGTTTCGTTGGCTCGGCGAGGTGTTGCTACGGCGCGGCGACGCCATTCGCGCCGAAAAGGTGCTCGCGAGAGCGCTCGAGCTCGGCGAAGCCACGCGCGTTACGTTCGAGCTGCGCGATCGGGCCCACGCGCTCTCTCAGTTGCAGCAGCGCTCGGGTTCACAGTCCGTCGCGGCAGAGGTGGCGCGTGCGCTGCCAACGCAAGCCATCGCCGTTGGCGGGGGAGTAGTCATGGAAGCCAAGAGTCGACCAAGCCGTCCACCGAAAGCTCCCGTAGCCCGAGTGGAAGCTCCGCTCCCGCGCTTCGACTCCGATCTCGAAGTCTCGGAGGTTTATACCCTCAAGAACGGCGCTCCGAAGCCGCCCCCGACCCGCAGCGGCGTCGCACCATCTCGCGGCCCGCAGCGTTCGCTGCCCGGGGCCCGCGCGCCCCTATCACCGCTCGCGCCGCCTGCGCGCCCGCCGGAGCCCTCCGCGGACGACGTCACCGAGCTGGTGCAGACTGCGGGGATCTTCGATGACGACGAGCAGCCGCCGCTGCCGAGCTTCGATGACGTTCCGACGGACGTGAAGCGCCCTGCCGCAGGCTTCGCGCAGCCCTTGCCGGCTCCGAGCGCGCGGCCCGCTTCCCCGGCCTTCGCCTCGCCGGTTCCGCCTCCGCTGGCGTCGCCGAGCGCCCGCCCGCCACTGCCCGCGTTCGCGCCCGCTGCGCCTGCGTTTGCTTCAGCGACTCCGCCTCCGCTCGCCCAAGCACCCGTCTCCGCTCCGAATCCGTTCGCCGTCTCGCGCGAGCCCGCACCGTCGATGGGTAACATCGCGGAGCCGCCGCCTGCGATCCTGCTCGAGCACCTCGCGCGCGTCGGCGTGTTCGAGCCGGGCGGCGGTGCTGCACCTGCCTGGGAAGCCGCACCCCGTCAAAAATCGCGCGGCGTGATCCCGCTGCTCATCGGCATCGTGCTGGTCTCCGGCGGCGGCGTTGGCGGTTACGAATACGCGCGCCGCATGAAGGCCGAGAAGGCCCAGCAAGCGGTGCTGCTGACGAGCGAAGTCGACAAGCTGTTGCACAGCGGCCGCACCCAAGATCTCAAGGCGACCGATCAGAAGCTGAGTCACGTCTTCGATCTCGACTCGCGCAGTCAGCGTGCAGCGCGCCAATGGCTGGAAAATCGCGTGCTCGGGGCGCTGCTGCTCAGCGAGGAGTCGCGCGGCATCGACTCGGCCGTGCACCGCGGGCGCATCGCTGGCCTCCGGGAGCGCGAGCTCGCGGTCGGTCGGGTGGCTTCGTTCTGGGTCGATGGAGATCTGGCAGGGGCTGCTGCGCTCTTGCCCAAGTGGGACGCCGAGGCCGCTCAGGATGCGATCTATCAGCTGACCGCAGGTGCGGTGCTGCAGCGGGCAGGCGATCCGCGCGCGGCCGAGCGCTACGCCGCTGCGCGTGCCCTCGACCCGAAGCTGGTTCCGGCGAGCATGCTGCTCGCGCGTCTACTCTTGCTCGAACAGGGCGTGCAGAAGGCGCGCCCGCTGCTCGACGAGATCGAGAAGGCGGTGGGGCCGGACGATGCCATCGTGCGCGCGCTCGAGGCGCTGGCCTGGATCGTGGATCCGGGGCGTGCCGCGGAGCCGCCGGAGAAGGCGCGGTTGCGCCCCGAAGACGTCGCCAAGCTCCCGTATCCCTTGCGGGGGATCCCGCCGAGGGTGGAAGCCACGCTCGCGCTCGGCAAGAACGACCTGCCCGCGGCGGCCAAGGCCCTCGACGCGGCGCTATCGCTCAGCGACGGCCCCGCCATTGCCTCCAGCATCGGCTTCGTCGCCATCGACGCCGGGGACGAGCAGCTCGCCCGCAAGGCTGCCTTGAAGGCGCTCTCGTTCGCGGCGATGTACCCGCGCGCTCGCACGTTGGCAGCGCGCGTCGCGTTGCTCGGCGGTCGCCTCGACGAAGCTCAGAAGGCGGTGGAAGAGCTCGATCCGAAGTCGAACGACGTGGCCGTGGTGCGCAGCGCCGTCGCCTACGAGGTCGGCGATTCGGCGGAGCTCCAAGGCGCCCTCGCGCTGCTCGGCGATGCTCGCAACGATCCGTCGTTCGCGGCGTTGGCAGCCGGCCCCGGTGTTCTTCAGGGCAGCCGTTACCCCGACCCCCAGAAGCTCCAAGCGCTGGCGGTTCCATCCATCCCGTGGGGAGAGATCGTCGCCGCAGATAGCGCGCTCGACACGGGCAACCTGGCGCTCGCCGAGCGCGTCCTCAGCTCACGCATGGCGGCCAACGCGGCGCCCGTACATCTCTTGCGCGTCGCGCGCCTGCGCCGCTACCAAAAGCACCTCGACGATGCGCTGGCAGCCAGTGAGCGCGCATTGGCGGAAAAGCCGAGCGCGCCGCTCGCCATCGAGCGGGTGCTCGAGCTCGTCGAAAAAGACAAGGCGAGCGACGCACGCGAATTCGTCGCGCGTCACCAGAGCGCGCTCGGAGCAAGCTTTGGTTGGCTCTCGGTCGTGCTCGACATGGCCACCAATCAGCCCAAGCTCGCGATCGGTCGCCTGGCTCAGCTCGAGCCGCCGCCGGACGAGGCGCCTGCGTACTTGCGCTTGGTTGCAGCCCGAGCGCTGGTCAGCGCGAACGACAAGCGCGCGCGCGGCTACGTGGTTCAGCTAGTGCGTCGGCTGGGCAAGCACCCCGACGCGCTTGCGACAGCCGAGCTCCTGAAGGGCCACTGAAAAAGAAAACGGGGAAAACTGCGCGTTTTCCCCGTTCGGTAAGCAAAGTCAGGCGTCCGAGCGACGCTCTGCGATCACCAGTTGTGCACGAAGCTGAAGCGGCCGCCGAGCTTGCGATCGGTTGCGCCGGAGGCGCCGACCTGCGCCTCCTCCTTGGTTTCGTAACCAAGGAACAATTGCAACGTACTGTTGGTGCCGTAGCTGAACAGCATGGCGTTGCCGCCGACGAGGAAGCTCTTGAGACCGGAGTCGCCGTTCAAGAGGAAGGTCGGCTCGATCTCGGGGCCAATGCCGATGAGCGGGCTCAGCTTGTAGTCGACGAACAAGCGCGTGTAGACCCAGGTGCCGCCGCCATCCGTGAACAGCTCGTTCAGATAGTTCTGAAACCAGAACTCCATGTAGATCGGATCAGGGCCGCCCGTAACGTACAGCTGGGGCACGATCGCGGCCGATTTCTTTTCGGCGAAATTGACCTGGTAGCCGAGCATCGGTGTGATGGTGAATGGACCGCCGGTGATTGCCGGACCGATATCGAACTCGGCGAGCGAGCCCGGGAACGCCAAGTAGATATCGGTGGCTAAGCCGATGCCCTCGCCCAGGGGATGCGTGGCGCCTGCCCAGAGCTGGTAGCCGGAGGCGTCCGCGTCGATACGGAACCAACCAGCAGGACCCGCTGGAGCGGCTGCAGCTGGCTCAGCAGCAGGCGCAGCCGGAGCGGCTCCCTCGGCCGCAGGTGCCGGCGCTGCTGCCGGAGGGGGAGGGGGCGGAGGCGGAGCTTCCGCTGGCGGGGCCGCAGGAGCGGCCGCCGCGGGGGGCGGGGCTGCTGGTGCTGGTGCGGGTGCCGCTTCTTGCGCCCAGGCGTTTGCCGTCATCAGCGCTGCGGCGCACGAAAGCAGGGTCACGTGAGTACCAAGCAGGGTCATGCGCATCTTCTGGATCTCCGGGGTATCGGGAAGGTCCGCGCTTCTGGGTCGCGGAGGTTGCCGCCTCGACTGATCGTGGGCGGCTGGCGGATGACCTATCGCTCTCGGGGTTGCGCGTGGATTTCTCAATTGTTTCCGGTCATCGACAGCGATCCGGTAACTGGAAATCATCCAGACACATTTGGAAAGATGGGGCGTCTTGGTAAATGGCTAGTTAAGCAGCTGTAATCACAAGTAAAATCAATCGAACTTGCACGGGCGTGCAAACGCATGTCGGGGGCAGCCATAGAGCCGCGTCGCCGTGACGAAACGTTCGGGACATCTCGAGAACCGACAAAAATCGTCGAATTTCGCCTGGCCGGCTTCGGCAAATTTTCTCGGCGAGCGCTTTTGCGCGTCTAACCGCGATTCGGGTTCAGCGCCCCGGCGCCGCCCGCCACGCGTCCCTCGATCATCGAGCGGAGCTCCTCGCTGTCCATGGAGCGGCCCATAGCTTCTTCGAGCGTGATGAGGCGCTTCGAGTAGAGCGAGAAGAGCGACTGGTTCAACGTCTGCATGCCGTGCTTCTGCTGACCCACCTGCATCTGCGTGTAGATCTGATGCACCTTGTCTTCACGGATCAGGTTCCGGATCGCGGCGTTTGGCACCATGACCTCGAGCGCCAGCACGCGCCCAGGCGCGCCGGCCCGCGGCAGCAAGAGCTGACTGATCACGCCCTCGAGCACGAAGGAAAGCTGCGCGCGCACCTGTGACTGTTGATGCGGCGGGAACACGTCGATGATGCGGTTGATGCTCTGGATCGCCGAGTTCGTGTGCAGTGTGGCGAACACCAGGTGGCCGGTCTCGGCGATGGTGAGCGCCGCCTCGATGGTCTCCAGGTCGCGCATTTCACCGACGAGCACGACGTCTGGATCCTGACGCAGCACGTACTTGAGCGCGTGCTTGAACGTGCTGGTGTCGCTGCCCACCTCACGCTGATTGACGATCGAGCGCTTGTGCGGGTGCAAATACTCGATCGGGTCTTCGACGGTCATGATGTGCTGACGCGTCTCGGAGTTGATCTTGTCGATGATGGAGGCGAGCGTGGTGCTCTTGCCGGAGCCGGTGGGTCCCGTGACGAGCACGAGCCCGCGCGGCTTTTGCGCAAGCTCGGCGACCACTGGGGGCAGCGCTAGCTCCTCGAAACTCAGGATCTTGAAGGGAATCGAGCGGAACGCGCCGGAGACGGCGCCGCGCTGCAGGAAGATATTCGCGCGAAAGCGCGAGAGCGTCTTCACGCCGAAGGAGAGGTCGAGCTCCTTGCTCTTCTCGAACTGGATCTTCTGTTCTTCGGTCAGCACCGAGTAGCAAAGCTGCTTGGTCTCGATGGGCGACAGCGCCGGCAGCTTCAAGGGCACCACAGCGCCGTCGATGCGCAAGAGGGGGGGCGCGCCCGTCGTGATGTGCATGTCGCTCGCGCCCTTCTCGATCATCGCGCGCAGCAGCTGATGCAGGTTGACCTTGACGCCCTCTTCACCGTTCATGCATGCCTCGCTCTTCGAAATCCATGGCGCGCGCTCAATCCGCCATCGTGACGCGCATGACCTCTTCGCCCGTGGTCACGCCTTCCAGCATCTTGCGGATGCCGGCCATGCGGAGCGTCACCATGCCGGCCTTGATGCAAGCGGCCTTGAGCTCGGCTGCCGACGCGCCCTGCAGCACCATCTCCTTCATCGAGTCGTGGAAGCGCATCACCTCGTAGAGCGCGACGCGACCCTTGTAGCCGGTGTTGTTGCAGGTCGCGCAACCCATGCCGCGATACACCTTGGCGGTGCGGATCTGTTCCTCGGTACAGCCGATTTCGACCAGCGCCTCGGGCTCGGCGTCGGTTTCGCGCTTGCAATCCCCGCAGATCTTTCGAGCGAGACGCTGGGCGAGCACCAAGTTGACGCTGGCCGTGATGAGGAACGGCTCGACCCCCATGTTGAGCAAGCGCGAAATGGTGGCT
>Ga0315912_10006058_pt1 | contig 10926 bp, 7 predicted proteins | sample VfabasoilMG_FD_204469 | JGI IMG/M metagenome (GOLD analysis project Ga0315912, IMG submission 204469) | Garden soil microbial communities collected in Santa Monica, California, United States - V. faba soil | ecosystem: Environmental > Terrestrial > Soil > Garden | place: USA: California...
CTTTCCTGGGCTGGAATCCAGGAACGGAACAGGAGCTGTTTACCATGGACGAACTTATCGATGCTTTTAGCCTTGACAGGATTGTAAAGGCAGGTGCGAGATTTGACATTCACAAAGCGCAATGGTACAATCAACAGTATCTCAAAAGGAAAACTGACGAAGAGTTGGTTCCGTACCTGCAGGAGGCACTGCGATCGGCTGGTCAGCCGCCGGTGTCAGACCCGGCAGGCCTGAAGATTGTCCGGGCGATGAAGGAAAGGATTACATTTCCGCAAGACATTTTTGAAAAGGCCAGATTCCTGTTTGCTCCTCCAGTTGCGCTTGACCAGCAGGTGATGTCAAAGAAGATGACTCCCGAAGCAGTTGCAGTATTGTCTGCTTTCGCGGATGCCATTGCAGCCACGAAGAACCTGACCGCTGATCAGGCAAGAACAACGCTCGACGAGACGGCATCGAAGCTTGGTGTAAAGACCGGACAGGTGTTACAGGTGCTCCGGGTTTCCCTTACGGGAGAAAGTTCAGGACCCGATCTCATGCTCACCATCGAAATCCTCGGTGGTCAGGAGGCTTCGAAAAGGATACGGAGCGCTGTGGCAGCGCACGCATCGAAAGTTGTTTAACTTTGTTGCATGACGAAAAAGGCGGCAACAAAGAAACCTCTCACTAAGGAGGGCCCGAAAGCCAAGGTTCATCAGGAACTGCAGGGCTTTGAAGTGACCATCAACGAATTTGGCGAGATACGTGCCAACATGAAAGTCGAAAAAATCAATGAATTCCTGAACAAGAATGTGGAGGACAAGAAGTTGATTGAGAAGGAAGAGGTTGAGAATCGCAGGAAGAAGAAAAAGGGCAAGGATTAGACGCGGAATCTCAACCTGACATTCAGGCAAGTTGACAATTGACAATACCCCTGAAGTGAGCGAAGCGCTACTTCAGGGTCAACCGTCAACTTTCCCGAAACTCAGTGACTCTTCCACACGTTATTTACCTCTATCAAAATCCCCCGCATGAATTCCCACGTGATAGACTACCAGATCAAAGGCGAGAGTATTCAAATCGTTGAGATTGAACTTGACCCGCAGGAAACGGTTATTGCCGAAGCGGGTGCCATGCTGTTCATGGAGGATGGCATCACGTTCGAGACGAAGATGGGTGATGGCTCGAATCCCAATCAGGGGTTGTTTGATAAATTGCTTTCCGCCGGAAGTCGCGTTCTGACGGGTGAATCTCTGTTCATGACCCATTTCACCAACCACGGAAGGAAAAGGGCCAAGGTGGCTTTTTCCGCTCCCTATCCGGGAACCGTGATTCCCGTGGACCTGGCGGCGCAGCGAAACAATGAGTTGATCGTGCAGAAGGATGGGTTTCTTTGTGCGGCCTATGGAACAAAACTTACTATTGTTTTTAACAGGAGAATTGGCGCCGGACTTGTAGGCGGTGAAGGGTTCATCTTGCAGAAGCTGCAAGGTGATGGAAAGGCGTTCGTTCACGCCGGCGGTACGGTAATCGAGCGTACGTTGAACAATGAAACGCTTCGTGTGGATACCGGATGCGTGGTGGCCTTTGAGTCTCAGGTGGATTTCGATGTAGAGACCACTGGAAGTTTGCAATCCATGATCTTTGGCGGTGAGGGTATATTCCTGGCCACGCTCAAGGGCACCGGCAAGGTCTGGCTGCAGTCAATGCCGATCCGCAAACTGGTTCAGGCACTTTCGCCATACGGTCGCAACGCCGGAAAAGAGGCGAGCTCTATTCTGGGGAGCTTTCTTAAATAGCGGCCTTTCCCGCCGGAAAAAAGTTCTGAGGAAATCTGGGGCAAACCTGTTTCTTTTGCCGGCATTGCATCCTGTCGCGATTTATGTTGCAGGATGGATCAGTTAATTCTTGAATAGACCAATGCCCTTTTCAAAGATCGGCTTGTTGCGCGAGCGCAAGTCACCACCGGACCGGCGTGTTCCCTTTACTCCTGCCCAGGTTATAGAAATCAGGCAGAAGTATCCGAACGTAACTGTTGTTTGTGAAGAGAGTGCGATACGGTGCTATACAGACAACGAATATGAAAACTCCGGTACAGGGATACAAGCCAGCCTTTCGGATTGTGATATCCTGATGGGGATCAAAGAAATCACGCCTGAGGATATCATACCCGGCAAGACCTACATCTTTTTCTCACACACCATTAAGAAGCAAGCACACAACCGGAAGTTGCTGCACACTTTCCTCGCGAAAAATGCTACGCTTATCGACTATGAAGCAATGAAGGACTACCAGGGTAACAGGCTGGTGGCATTTGGCAGGTATGCCGGACTCGTGGGTGCATACAACGGTCTCCTTACCTATGGGCAACGCTTTAAATTGTTTTCGCTACGGCGCGCGTTCGAATGCTATGATGTAAACGCACTCAAGATCGAGTTGCGCAAGTTGCGGCTTCCCGCCATCAAGATCGCCCTGACCGGATCGGGACGCGTGGGGAAGGGAGCCATGGAAACTCTTGACACGGCAGGCATCAGGAAGGTGAGTCCGGCGGATTTTCTCCACAGGACATATGACGAACCCGTGTATACACAATTGGGCAGTGGCGACTATCACTTCCGGAAGGAAGGTGGTGCGTTCAACCGGGACGAGTTTCATCAGCATCCTGAACGCTATGAATCGGGATTCAGGGAGTTTACACGGGTTACCGACCTGCTGCTAGCCGGCGCCTTTTGGAATCCGAAGGCTCCCGTGCTGTTCACCAGGGATGAAATGCAGGCTGCAGACTTCAGGATCACTGTCGTCGCAGACATCACCTGCGACATCGGAGGCTCAATTCCCAGCACAAAAAAAGCCAGCTCCATCGTCGATCCCATCTACGACTACGATCCGGCAACCGACGCTGTTCAACCGCCGCTTTCCTCAGAACGATTCGTGACAGTGATGGCCATTGATAATCTTCCGTGTGAACTGCCCCGCAGCGCTTCCGAGGAATTCGGTCACGACCTGATCGACCGGATTCTCAACCCCCTGCTCGTGGAGGATACCGAACATATCATTGAGCGGGCAACCATCGTATCCGGCGGAGCCTTAACCCGTCATTTTGAATACCTTCGCGATTACGCCTTCGGGAAGTGATCCCGCGAACCTGGCAGTAAGCAGATGCCGTTGCTGATGAAGGTATTTTTTTTCGTAAAGAGACCGCTTCACTTGTTACTGTGTCTTGGCGGCTGCCTGTTGCTGCGCACCGGGCTTTCGCAGGAAAAGGTGAATAACAAATTCGAGCTTCACATCCGTAAGACTTTTGAGGAAATTTTGATAGACGGAAACGGCGATGAGACATCGTGGACTGACGCCGACGTCGCCACGAACTTTTACATGGTACTGCCGATGGACACAAGCATGGCCAAGGTGCCAACCGAGGTGCGAATGACCTATGACGACAAGAATATTTACATGCTTGTAATATGCCGGCACTCAACGGATACGAAATACACCGTCGAATCGCTGAAGCGGGATTTTGCTTTTGGAAAGAATGACAACTTCCTGGTGTTCATCGACACTTTCGACGATCGCACAAGTGGATTTTCATTTGGCTCAAGCGCCGCCGGCGCTCAGTGGGACGGAAGCATGTATGAGGGAGGCAAGGTAGACCTGAGTTGGGATAACAAGTGGGTATCGGAAGTTACAAACCATGAAGACAAGTGGATACTTGAAGCATCAATCCCGTTCAAGAGCATTCGATATAAGAAGGGCATCACGCGCTGGGGAATCAACTTCAGTCGTTTGGATTTGAAAACAACAGAGAAGTCAAGCTGGACGCCCGTTCCCCGGCAGTTCCCGACGGCTTCATTGTCCCATACGGGATGGCTTGTTTGGGATGAGGCGCCGCCGGCTCCATCTGCGAACATATCGCTGATACCGTATGTACTTACCGGTGTGAGCAGGAACCATGTTAACGGCGAGCCTTCCGAGAGCAAGTTCACCGGCGGCATGGATGCAAAAGTTGCGCTCACCAGTTCAATGAACCTTGACCTGACGGTTAATCCCGACTTCTCGCAGGTGGAGGTGGACAGGCAGGTGACGAACCTCGACCGGTTTGAGCTGTTCTTTCCCGAGCGTCGCCAATTTTTCCTGGAGAATGGCGACATCTTCGCCAACTTTGGCTACGCGACGATCAGGCCTTTTTTTTCAAGACGAATCGGACTGGGTGTGCCGATCGATGCCGGCGCACGCCTGAGCGGCAGAATCAACCGCGACTGGAGGATTGGCGCGATGGATATGCAAACCAGAGAAGTTGATGAAGATGCGCTGCCGGCTCAGAACTTTGCCGTCGCTGCTATTCAGCGAAGGGTATTCGCGCGATCGTACATCGGCACAATTTTCATAAACAAGGAATCCATCAATTACACGGCACCAACAGATCCGGCTGCGCCGGTGTATTCTCAATACAACCGGAATATCGGCCTCGAGTACAATCTTGCATCTACGAACAATCAGTGGACCGGAAAGGCGTTGGCCTTCAAATCATTCAGCCCGGACCAGGATCCGGCTGCCGACAACTGGGTGTACGCCGGGCACCTGCAATACTTCAGCAGACATTGGCTGGCGCTTGCCCAGTACGAACGGGTGGGTCCCGATTACATTGCCGAAGTAGGATACGTGCCCCGGACGAACTTTGTAAGACTGGGGCCGCAGCTCTCCTACTTGTTCTTTCCGAAGAGCAAGCATGTGCTGAGTCATGGACCCAAAGGCGTCACATCTGTTTTCCTGAACAGCAATTACGAGCGTACAGATGATGAGTCGACAGTGTCCTACGTCATCAACTTCCGCAAGCTTGACGTGCTGAGCGTCGGGGTTTCATCGAACTATGTGAAGTTGCTCGCGCCGTTTGATCCCACACGATCCGGACTTGACTCTCTGCCCGCGGGAACCGAGGCGTATTACAAAACAGCAGGGGTTGATTTCACGTCGAGCCCGCAAAGGCTCCTCACCTATACCGGGGCGATCCGTTATGGAGGGTACTACGAGGGCGGCACCAGGTTTCAGATGGCAAGCGAAATCGGATATCGCTTCCAGCCATATGTAAACCTGGTATTGACGACATCCTATAACAGCATCCGCATGCCGGAGCCCTGGGGTCACGTGCCCTTTTGGCTGATCAGTCCTCGTGCTGAAGTAACGTTCACCAATAAACTTTTCTTCACCACATTTCTTCAGTACAACGAACAAACGAAGAACGTGAACATCAACACGCGACTCCAATGGCGCTTCCGGCCCGCGTCAGACATCTACCTTGTCTATACTGACAACTACTTCCCCGAGACGTGGGATGTGAAGTCGAGGGCAATTGTGTTGAAGTTTACCTACTGGTGGAACCTCTGAGACCAGTTGACAGTTGCCAATTGCCCTGGATTGCAGCGCAGATCCCTGAGCGCACGATTGTCAACTGTCAACCGTGTTGCCAGACTGGCCAATGTATAATCCAACCAGTACCAGACACGTTCCCGCAGCCGTGTACCAGGTAAAGGGTTCATCCAACAACCAGGTGGAGTAGAGCAATCCGAAAATAGGGCACAAGAACAACCACATCGATGCTTTCACCGCATCTTCTTTAAGCAGATACAGCCATAGCTGCACCGCCCCAACAGAGACAGGAATTATCAGCCATGCGATGGATAACCAAAAGCGGGAATCATAGGTGGTACCGCGCCCTTCAAAGAACAAAGTAAACGGGAGCAACAGCAATCCACCAATGAACACCTGCCATCCATTTATAACTGACTTGGGCAGACTCCATTTCACAGAAGAGTAATACACTGAGCCAATGGAGTAGGCCACCATGCTGAGACCCAAGAGAATCATGCCGGTGGTGGTTGCGTGCCCGCTCAGCAACAAGGGATAAGTGGCGACTGTAACGCCGGCAATGCCGACAAGAATACTTATCCATTCAAGGGGAGATGTCGGTCTCTTCATCCACATTGATGAGAAAACGCTTATCATGAGGGGATTAAGCGCAATGGCGAGCGCTGTTATTCCCGCGGCAACGTCTTCCAATGCAATAATGAAGATGCCCAGGTAAAGTGTGGTGTTGAAGGCGCCAAAAATGGTGAGCTGAATCCACTCCCTGCCGGTGGGTATTCGGCTTCGCGATGTGATTACCGCATAACTCAGCAGCAAGACTCCGGCGAGCAGGAACCTTAACGTGAAAAGAGTCAGGGGCTCGGACGACATCAATCCAAACTTGCCCGCGACCGAAGCAGAGGCCCAGAGTATTGCAAATGTGAAGCCGGCAATAACGAAACGGGAGTTGTAAGGCAAGGAAGGAAAGGTGAATTACAAATGTAGTTTGTTTTCGGGCAATGAGTTTGAGCGATGAAACCCGGCCGTCACCTGTTTCCTCCGGCGTAAACAACATTTACTTTAGCCGTGCCCGAGAATGGCCGTCCGTCCAAAGTTAGTCCCAGTATGCTGACCGTGACCGGCCCGGTGTCATCGGATGCATAAAAGGAAATCGTGGCCTTTCCTGCCTTATCAGTTTTGATGGATGGGTTCCAATAGAGCGTGGACCTGAAGTCAGGAGCATGCGAATCAAAATCCCCTGAGTGATCGATTGTTTTCAAGGCGATCGGCCTGGAGACGCCTTGCGCCGCTATAAAGTGGCTGCTCGCCCTCACTCTTGCCGGGTCGGGAGTTTTTGAATGCACGAACACAATGCCATTGGCCGCGATCGGTCCCATCGTAGTCAGTTTGTTGAATTCTCTGATGACTTTGATTGTGATCAGGTTTGATGGTTTCAGACTCATGAAGTATTCTGTGTCGCGGGTCATGAGCCCGTCGATTACGTAGAGGGGATCAGCTTTACTGTCATAGTCTGAGCCGTACAGGAACACCCGTACCTGCGACGTGCCCCCTTGCTTTCGTTGGGTCAGCGAGGGTATGATCTCGCGGATTACCTCTTCCATGTTGGGGAAGGCAATAAACTTGTCGATCGTTACGACAACGTCGGCGCCGCCGGCCTCATCTTCCAGAACTTCATTGGGATCTGCGGGAGCGGCTGAGGCTTTTTGACCTTTGTCATAGAATGAGTAGGATTGATTGATCACCCGCGCCTTCAGGGCGAAGTCTGCATATGGATCAACATCGGTTCCATTAACAGCCCCTGACGACGGAGTGAATGAAGGTGTCATGTCCTCCCATCTGACCTCTACGTTCTTAAGTGGCTTGCCCTTGTATTCTGCGTCGTAGAAAAATTCATCCATGCCGGCGAAGTCGGCTATCAGGTTCAGGTCGAAGACGCCGTCGAATACCATGCATTCATAGGGCGTCGTGCCTTTTTGCAGGTACAGGGCAATGCGCGTGAAATCGGGAACTGCTACCTGTGTTGTTTTGTCGATTGCGTGTCCCTTGAGATGCAGCAGCATGCCAGCGGGGCGGGAAACTTTTGTCGGTGCAAGCACTTCGGTCCATAGACGCGCATTGGGTTCTGCTGATGCCAGGCGCAGATCAAGTAGCTCCCGTCTTTCTGTGTTGCTAGCGTCGGCGTGAAGCGGGTGACCGCCCGGGAAGGATGCAGAACCTGCGACGTTGCTGCCGGGAAACAGTTTTTGGTTGATGGCGGTAACAGCAAATTCACCAACGACCGGTTTGCCGGAATTGTCTGCAAGACTTACTTCAACATCAATCTTGTCGCGCTGAATTATCGTTTTGGCGGCAGGCGTCAATCGAGCCTCTACCGGTTCGTAGTTTTCCACGTAAAAGCTTCGCTCCGCAATCAACTCGAGTCTGCTTGAGAAAATACTCAGGGTTGCAATGCCCGACGGCATGGATGATTTTGGAAAGGCAAACTGCGTGAATTCCTTGTCGCCCAGGTTTAGTCCGCCGGAATAATGAACGTTACCATTGCTGGTGAGAATGGCCTGCAGGTTGTCTTCGCGATATTTTGACGCGGCAGGGGCAGAAATGATCACGCGTATGGTTGCGATCGAGGTCCCCGGCGTGACCAGGATTCCTATGCCGTCATTTTCTGCCTGCGGAAGCGCATACGTTTGGCCGTTGCTGCGCACGGCATAGGGCCTCTCGTCTTCCGGCTTGATATGAAAAGATCCAAGTCCCTCACTGAGTTTGAAGGTCGTGATAACTTTTCCCGAGTTGTCGACCAACTCGCAAGCGCCGTTGTTGGCGACACCCGTCGCTGTTACAATTATCCTGTTGGTAATTCCGCGGACAAATGCTCCGCCCTCTGCGGCAAAGGTCATTGATGCAATTGGTTGTATGGACTGTTTTCTTACCACTTCGAATTCCTGCTCAAAGACAACTGATGACGGATTGTTAACCATGTGATCGGTGAAGGCGACAGCGCGATAGAGCCCGGGTGAGAGTGAATCGGGCAGCACAATCTGACTGTGCGACCGGCCGTATTGAACCCTTACATGGGCAAGGGCCACCTGTCGTGCGTGCCGGTTGACGATCGCCACGCTGGCGATTGATGAGAGCCTGAGCAATGAATCGCTCTCAAACAGGAACACCTTGAAGTAGGCAGTATCGCCCGGCGAGTACCTGGGCTGGTTGAAGAACACATAGGGCCGCAGAGATGGATTACCCTGGCTCCAGCTCACAAACTTGTCTGCAGGCGACTGCGCAAAGGTGCCGACGTGAAGAATAAAGACAATCAATATGGTTGCTCTTTCTTTCATCACCAGAATGACGGCCGTTTGAGTGTCGAGTTCTTCAATGCGTCGCATTCTATAATCGGGGGAACCGGCGGGATGACATGATATGGCAGATCGGAGCGGGTGATAAAAATACCAACATTGGCAACGCCGGCCGCCCAAAAAAGTCCCTGTACTTCCTCTTCACCGTTCGTCCTGGTGATGTTGCCGCGAAGTTTACCCGATACCGGCTGGAACAAGCTTGTAGCATTTTCCTTCTGTGCAGTAATCAATCTGAAGTAGTTGAATGCACCTTTGTTCAGGGACATTTGTGATACCGACACGTGGTACCTGTCGAAAAAAAACTTGCCGTCGACGGGGACGGCAACCACAGCCTTCCTCCTGAATTCCCTTCCGTCAATGAATTCGTTATCGGAGACCAATGGCAACGGCTCATAGTTGCTGACCCAGCAAGTACAGCAGATGCAGCCCGCGATTTTCACCAACTCAAAGTTTCTGTATACATATCCGCTGCATTGTGGAGGATTGGGAATCCGAAGCGGAGGCGGGAACGGGTTGGATCTCGTCCGAAGTTCCGGTGTTGTTTCTATTTGATATGTGCCCACTGTCCTCCAGCGGATATGATTTTCTTCTCCTTCGGCCATTGTGGAGTTCAAAAAAACATTGAGACGGTCTTCGTTAAGTTCCTTGTCTTCGACTTCTCGCCGTCTTTGTTCGTACTCGAACCAGAGCGAATCAATGTGTCCCGGCGGCTTGATCAACTCTGGCTCGGATTCGTACGTCTTTCCATCGTCAGTTCGGATGTGAATTGAATACGATCTTCCCACCACACCCTGAATGTCTTTAGTCGTGTAAATTCCGGCGCCTTTGTCAGTGAGAGTTTCCTCCTCGCCGGCGTCGCTTATGATATGTATGCTGGCACCGGGTACAGGCAGCCTGTAATCAAGATCTGCCTTGAGGGCGCGGGTGCGGAACAGCGTCACAGTGTATGGACCGGGCTCATTCGTGATGCTCCCGTCGACGACCAGTTGCAAGTCAGGTGAAGCCGCGTCAAAGTCGATCGGGTCAATGCAGCCGGCGAGCAGCGAAAAGAACATTATCCAAAGCACCTTGCGCAATCTCATAAGCCGATCTTGAATCTGTTTGCGACAGACAAGGTTGAATTACGATTCCCCTTCCCGACAAGATAGAGCGATATGGTCACCCGGCATCTCATTTCCAAAATGAAGGTTTGGTCGCTGTTGAGTTCTTCAACACATTACACTCGATAATAAAGGGAACTGGCGCGATGACATGGTATGGAAGGTCATCGTGTGTAATAAATACGCCCACATGGGAGACACCTGCCGCCCAAAAGAGCCCCTGTACTTCCTCGTCACCATCGGTCCTCGTGATGTTGCCGCGAAGTTTGCCGGACACAGGCTGGAATAAACTTGTTGCATTTTCCTTCTGGGCCTTGATCAACCTGAAGTATTCGAACGCACCCTTGTTCATCGACATCTGTGACACTGACACGTGGTACTTGTCGACGAAATACTTGCCTTCGATTGGGACAGCGGCAACGGCCTTTCTCCTGAATTCGCGTCCTTCAATGAATTCATTGTCGGAGACCAACGGAAGAGGTTCGTAATTGCTGACCCAACAGACGCAACATGTGCAGTTAGCGGCTTTTACCAGCTCAAGGTTTCTATACACATACCCGCTGCAAAGCGGAGGATCAGGAATGCGAATTGGAGGCGGCTCGTTCGGGTTAGCTTTGGTCCGGAGCTCCGGGGTGGTGTGGATCTCATAGGTGCCCACCACCCGCCAGCGGATATGGTTTACTTCCTGCTCGGCCATCGTGGAGTTCAGATAGACATTGAGGCGGTCGTCATTTATCTCCATATCGTCCACCTTGCGCCGCCTTTGCTCATACTCGAACCAGAGTGAGTCGATCTGTCCCGGTGCCTTGATCAATTCAGGTTCAGATTCATATGTCCTTCCTTTGTCAGTTTGAATGCGGATGGAGTACGACCGGCCCACCACACCCTGGATGGATGTCGTGGTATAGATTCCACCCCCTTTGTCAACGAGAGTTTCCTCCTCACCTGCGTCGCTCATGATCTGTATGCTGGCGCCCGGAACCGGCAGCCTGAAGTCAAGGTCCGCCTTGAGGGCGCGGGTACGAAACAGCGTTACGGTATACGGGCCGGGCTCATTCGTGATACTGCCCTCGACGACCAGTTGCAAATCGGACGAGACAGCATCAAAGTCGATCGGGTCGATGCAGCCGGCGAGCCGG
>Ga0315912_10006059_pt1 | contig 10926 bp, 11 predicted proteins | sample VfabasoilMG_FD_204469 | JGI IMG/M metagenome (GOLD analysis project Ga0315912, IMG submission 204469) | Garden soil microbial communities collected in Santa Monica, California, United States - V. faba soil | ecosystem: Environmental > Terrestrial > Soil > Garden | place: USA: California...
ACCATTCTGCGCGACCTCCGGGTGCATCGGGCAGGTGTAGACGGGCGGTGCGCCAGCACCTGAGTTCGACGAGGCGTTGCGAGCTAGATTGGACATTGGGGTCTCCCGAGCAGAACGCTCGAGAAAAACAGAAGCACCGTGCGTGCCAGCGGTGGCTTGTGTGCGACCCTGGCCGCTGGTGAGCTGCGTTACGCGCGTTTTCTTCGAAAAGCTTCTCTTGACCACTGCAAATTCTGCGTGGCGAGCCGATCGGGAGCGCAGCCCGTTCGCGAAGAACCGATCTTGAAACGATCGGCAGCATTCTGGCTTTTGAGCTACCGCAGCGGAGCGACGTCGATCTCGCCCATCATGCCGCCTTCGGCGTGCTCGAGGATGTGACAGTGATACATCCAGCCCCCCGGTTCGTCGAAGCGGGCTGCGAGCTTGAGAGTCGACATCTGTGGCACGATCACCGTGTCCTTGTTTGCGAGTCGCTCCGGGGCGGTCGCTTCGCCATTGGTGGTCAGCACTTGGAAAAACGTGCCGTGCAGGTGAAAGGGATGATCCATCTTGCTGTCGTTCTGCACTTCGATGCGCTGCATTGAGCCCGCAGGGACGTCGATCAGGGGCACATCCGGGAACGTGGCGTCATTGATGGTGAACACGAGCTCGCCGTTGTGCAGATCTTCGTTCAGCACGAGCCGTTGATCGACGGTGCCATCTTGCAGGCGCTCGAGCTTGGGAAAACCTTGAGGCAGAACGCGTCCCGACAACGGCGCTTCTCCGGTTACGATGAAGTCAGCCACAGGCATCGGGTCTTCCTTCCCCGTGTCGTGCCCGCGCTCGTATGGCTCGTTCACTAGTGTTACGCGTGTGCCAGGTTCGCCATGGACCACGAGCAGGACGTCGTAGCGTTCCCCCGGCGAAATTAGGAGCCTCTCGGTGTCATAGGGCTCCGGGATCAAGCCGCCGTCGGTGCCGATGACGCGCCAAGTGTAGCCGGGCAGCGATAGGTTGAAGAACCGACCGTTGGCGACGTTGACGATTCGAAATCGATCGAGCGAACCTGCGCGCCAATGCAAGATAGGCGACGCGGCGCCGTTCACGAGGAGGGTTTTTCCCTGGCGCCCGAGCATCTTGGATTCATCGTCCAGGTAGGTTGGGAGGGACCCGTCGGGCATCACGTTCACATCGTCGAGCACCAGGATAGACTCGCGGTCGCTCGTGGGCTCGTCGGAGCCACCTACTCGCACGACCCCATACAATCCCTTCTCGACCTGTTCGTCGGAGCGAACGTGCGGATGGAACCAGAACAACCCAGGGTCTTTGAGCGTGAAACGATACTCGAACGTGCCGTTCGGCGGCACGGGGTCTTGCATGCGTGGTGTCCCGTCCATTGCGGCTGGCACTCTGACGCCATGCCAATGGATCGTGGTCTCCTCCGGCAAGGAGTTGTGAAAATGGACCACGAGCTCATCGCCTTGCTTGGCGTCGAGCAGCGGACCGGGGACGGTCCCGTTGTAGGTCCAGACGGCCGTTGACGGGCCGGAAATGTAGCTCTTCCTTGCTTCACGCGCTTCGAGCGACACCTCGAGTTGATTCGGTTGGGTACTCTCGTTCGGGGCACGGACGAGCTCCGGCACTTCGACGGCACCTGCGTCAGCCTCAGCCCCGGTCGAGCTGCAGCCCGCGCACACTAGTGCGAGAGTCAGCGCGAGCGCGAGCGCGCAGAAGGTTCGCCTCAACCGCCTGCCCCAGCGCTGTCATGTGTCGGATTGGCCATCATTTCGTTCGAATAGTCCGAGTACTTGTCGCCCTTCTTGCAACGGAGGCGATACGTGTAGTCCATGTCTTCGGTCGCCGTTCCGTCCATCTTGTTGTCGACGCTGCCTGGGACCGAGAAGACCATCTCAAATGGATTGCTGTGCATCTTCCGCTCGGCTTCCACCGAGTCGCAATCCTTCTGCATGTTCATCCATTCGAGGTGCAGGGCGCCTTCCATCGGCATGCACTTCATCAACATCGGGGCCTGCAGCGCATCTGAAGACGAACCGGTCATGTCGTCGCTGCTCGAACAGCCGACGGTTGCAAGCGTGAGAAGTAGGAATGCTGCTGTGCGTTTCATGGGCCCTCCAGAGGCAACTTGTGGACCAGTTACAGGTACGCCAAATTAGCAGAAATTCTGCGGTCCGCAGCAGTCTCACGTGACCAAGATGGCCACTTGTAACTCGGCGGGTCACTCAGCAACGCGCGCGAGAATGAATTTTTGCTGGCGGGCGGTCACGGTGGGCATTGGACGCGCCCACATAGGCATGATCTCACTACGCCTGCCTCGATATTTCGCCATCCTCGCCTTGACCAGTACCGCTTTGGCCGCGTGCGGGTCAACCAAGACCGATCAGCCAGAGACCACGAAGACCGAGTCGAGAACAGACTCGTCCATCGGAGTTCAAGCGAACTTGACGCTCGTCACCGACGTCAGCCAGGTGTGCATGGTGAACAACCATTTCATGGGCAGCTCGCAGATCCCTGTGCAAGTCGAGGGGAAGACGTACTACGGCTGCTGCGCAATGTGCAAAGCTCGGCTGGAAAGCGATGTGTCGGCGCGTACCGCGGTTGACCCTGTGAGTCACACGCCCGTCGACAAGGCCACGGCCACGATCGGGAAGACGTCGAATGGCTCCGTCTTGTACTTCGCCAGCAGGGACCATTTCGATAGCTACGCACGGCAGGCGCAAACTCTGTGATCTTCAGCGTTGCGGTCTGCCGCCGGTTTCAGGCCGGCATCCGATACCGGAACGGCTCGTGACCGCTCCGGTACTGCGAGTGACCGCTCGTCACTTGGCGACGGGACCAAGCGCCAGCGTGCGGCTCTTGATCTGCTCGACGGTCTTTTCGTCGTCCGATGTAATGGTGACCGAAAAGCCATTCCCGGTCGATGCGACCTTCGCCTTGACTCCTTTGATCTCCAGCGGGCAATAGTTCATTTCTGGCATGTCGAAACCGGCTGCAGCGGCCCGAGCGAGGTGGCAGTCCACCACGCGCTGCAACCACTCAGCGGTCATCCCAGGCACCGCGCGGAACACGACGGTCGCGCCAAGTTCCTTGGACACCGAGCCTCTGCCAAGATTCACGTTCTCGCTGTAGGGGGCAACCGACTGAATGTCGTCGCGATGGTCGAAGGGACTAGTGTCTCGATCGTCGTCGGAGATTCCGATGCATGCGCTTGCTTCGGCTTTGACCAACGCCGCCGATGCTGCCCGATGCTTCTTGGCTAGTTCACGGTGCTTCTCGGCATCAGCCGCATGTTGGGCGGTGGGGTTCGAGGTCGAGGTCCAGCAGCCACCTTTGCCCGAGCAGGTGGTTTTCCGCTCTTCGGCGTTCGGGTCATGTTGCGCGGCGTGGGCCTCGCTCGATTGATCTTCCTGCTTTGCCATTGCCTCGTGCTGAGCCTGGCTCATGTCGTGCGGTTGCGTGCCCGGATCGGCAGCGCAGCCGAACATGAGGGCGGAGTAACAGGCAGCCAAAGTGATGTGCGCGAGTTTCATCGTAGCGACTCCTTCCAACGGGTAGTAGCCGGTCCTTCGCAATGTGCGTGCCAGCGCGACACGAGGGCCAATGTCCGGTCATTTCTGGCGACGCGCTCGAGCGCTGTAACTCAGCGGGATACAAGCAAAAGGCACCGACACGTGCATGTCCTGCGCGTGAACGAAAATCGTGCGTGTCTTCAGCGCTGTCGTGGGACTCGTCTTCGCAGTGGATGAAGACCAATCGAACTAGTGCCAAGCATTTGCGTCAGCTGGCGCAGCTTCGCGCTCCGTCGTTCCACACGATCGCTCGTCAGTGCGCCGCAATCAAGCTGGCGACCATCGCGCCGTAACTCAGGCCTGGAGGAGCGGACGCGCGACGGCTTCTACGGCGCGCAGACCCTCTCCAAAGCGTGCCATGTGCTGTCGATTGTTCTCGAGCTCGCTGTAAGGGAGAAACCGCATCCCCTTGTCGGCGACACCACGGAACGCAGGACGACTGACCTGCGCTCGCACGTCCTCTTCGCGAGCATCAGGGGCGACCAGGTAAAGGCCGCGCACGGCTTGCTCCGGAGCGCCAAGCGCCAGGTCCAAGAGCCGAACGATGCCTGAATAGATCGAGGTGGTGTGCTCAACCTCGAACGCCGCAACCACCCGCCCGGTCGCCGTGTCGAGCCAGAGCACGTCGATGAGTTTGATGGCGTCAGCGCCAGGGGTATTCATCAAGACCTCAGGCAGAGCGTCGAGGCAACCTTCTCCGAGCTTGCCATCTGCATAGGCACGGCTTTTGTCGTTCGAGGCGATCCAGACCGAAAAGCTGAGCGCCTTGCCCAGATCTCGCAGCCAGCCCTGAATCCTGGTGTGCGTCAGGTCACCGTCGCGCTCGGCCTGATGCTGCTTCCGCTGTTTTTCGCCCTCTTCACGCACTCGATTCAAGTCAGCGAGCCAGCTTGCCTCGTGCGCAGGGTCCTGGTCCAGCGGCGGCGCTTCGTAGCGACCGGAGCCGAGATCGAACAACAGCGCGGCAATGGCGCCGAGGTCGTTCGATAGCAACGTCCGGTGCTCGGCGTTGATGCGGAGCAATCCCTGACGCATGGCTAGATACTCTTGCCAACTTCCGAGCTTCACTTTTGCGCCCGTCAGCGCGTTGTATCCCTTGACGATCGCCGTGTTGAAGGGGGGCACGATGGTCGGGTGGAGGAAATACAAGAGATTGGCAGCAGCGGGCCCGAGCCCTTTGATGCTCTTTTCGTCGAGCTCCCGAACGGCAGCCAGCAGCTGCTCTTCGGCTTGGCAGCACAAGCAAGCATCGAGAAATCGACCAAAGGCGCGTTGGTTCTCGCTGCTCTCGTAGATATCGGGGATTCGCAGCTTGGGCTTCCACAGCCAGGCATGGTCGGCTCCCTTGAACATCTGGCGTTGCTCGGCGATCGAATGCACAACCGTTTCGAGCGACGAGCCACGATAAGCCGTTCCGAAAGCGCCCTTGCCGATCTCTTCGACGACGATCTGGAGTCCACGTCGGATCGAACGGAAATTCTTGAGTCTCTCCTCCCAAAGGAACCATGTGCGGTAGGTGCCTAAAGCGTCCTCGCGCCAGCGCGTAATCAGCTTTTTCCGGGATTCGGTGGACATCGACCATCCACTTTGCCACGAATCACAGCGACGCTGGTAGCAGCGTCCTAGTCAGAGTCGTCCGGCAACGGCGGCTTCGAATCCGACGACGGAGGAATGCTGGCCCGACCGTCATCGTCCTTCACCCTCGCGCCGAATCTTCGCAGGAGCCGATAATAACTCTCCCGTTCCACGCCTGCGTGGGCCGCGGCGTTGGCTACGTTTCCGTCGTGCCGGCGTAGGACTTCTTCCAGGTAGTATCGGGCCGCGCTCGCGCGTGCTTCGTTGAGCGCGTCGTTCCAAGAGAGAGCGGCCAGGTCCACCCCGGAACCGATGGGGGGCGGTTCACTCAATTGCAATGGCAGATGGCCGATGTCGACCCTCTGCCCAGCGCAGAGCAGACTCGCTCGCTCAATCACGGCCCGCAGCTGCCTGACGTTGCCGGGCCAAGCGTAGCCGTTGAGCGCTGATAGTGCGAGGCGCGTGAACCCCGGCGCAGTGTTGCCTTCTTTCTCGCAAAACTCGTGCAAGAACTTCGCTGCCAGCACCTCGATGTCTTCAGGGCGCTCGCGGAGCGGCGGGATCCTGATGGTGGCGACGTTGAGCCGGTACCACAGGTCTTCGCGAAAGGTCCCCGCACTGGCCATGGTCTCGATGTCGCGATGCGTGGCTGCGAGGATTCGGGCCTCGAAAGGTCGCTCTCGTGACTCTCCCAGTCGTCGAATCGTGCGCTCCTCGAGCACCCGCGTCAATTTGGCCTGTAGCGCCGTGGGCATCTCGCCGATTTCGTCCAAGAAAAGCGTGCCGTCCGCGGCCTCTTCGAAGAGGCCGGCTCGGTCCTTGGTTGCACCGGTGAAGGCGCCTCGAACGAATCCAAAAAGCTCGCTTTCGAGCAACTCAGAAGGGATCGCCGCGCAATTGACGGCCACGAATCTGGCCGATGCGCGGGGGCTCAGCAAGTGCATGGCTCGAGCAATCCGTTCCTTGCCAGTGCCAGTCTCGCCGAGCAGCAAAGCTGTGGCTTGGCTCGGCGCAAATTTCCGCACCAACTTGGCGACATCACGCATCTTGGCCGAGACACCGATCATGCCGGGCAAGAGTTCGTCGCCGACGTTAGCGGCTGAACCATGGGCTTTGCCGAGCGCTCGCAGCACCGCTTCGCGCGCCGCTTCTGGTTCGAACGGCTTGGTCAAGTATTCGAAAGCCCCTAACCGAAGGGCCTCGACGGCAGAAGGGACAGAAGCATACGCGGTCATCAAGACGAGACCCGCGTCAGGCTGTAGGCGCTTGCAGGCACGCAGCACTTCGAGGCCGTCGATCTCAGGCATGCTGAGGTCGGCGAGGACCACGTTCACGATCTCGCGCGACAGGAGCTCGATCGCTTCGCGTCCGCTGTGCGCCGTCAGGACACGGACATCCGCGCTCAGCACCTTGGTCATCAAGCGAAGCATGTTGGTGTGGTCATCGACCACCAAGACGACCGGCTGATTAAAAGCGCTCATTGCGTCACCGCCGGCGAGCCAGGTTCGAAAGGCAAGGTGACGCGAAAGGTGGCTCCTCCTTCGGAGCGATCTTCCACGGCAATGCCACCACCGTGCGCGGCGATGATGCCGTGACAGACGGCGAGACCAAGCCCGGCGCCGCCGTCCCGCAGCGAGAAGAACGGTTCGAAGATGCGGACCTTGTCGCCCTCGGACACTCCAGCTCCGCGATCGGAGACGGCAAACTCATAACTCCGTCCGTCGGTCGACGGGGCACCGATCACCTCGATGGCCTGCTCGATGGGTCCCGCCTGAACCGCGTTCCGCAACAAATTCAGAAGCACCTGCCTGATTCGGCCCGCATCCGCAAAGAGCTCCGCCGCCGTCGCGGCGACTTGTATTGTGCGCCCCTTTGCTTGACCACTGTCCGTGAAACGTTCCGCGGTGGTGCGGAGGAGCTCGTCGATCGCGACGCGGGTTCTCTGCACTTGCCCGGGACGAGCGAACGCCAGCAGATCTTCAGCAATGCGCTGACAGGCAGCCGCTTCATCATCCAGGATCTTGAGCTCCTCACTGAGCATTTCCGGCGACTGTGAAGGTTTCATCGTCTTCAAGTAGCCGCGGATCACTCCAATCGGGTTATTCAGCTCGTGCGCGATGCCGGCTGCGAATTGACCTACCACGGCCATCCGTTCCGCGTCGATCAGGCGCCTCTCACGCTGCTGCAACTCATGCACCATGCGATCGAAAGCGTCAGCCACGGCTTGAAGCTCACCTTCGCCGACCGCGCCCACGCGCTGTTCGAATTCGCCGCGCCCGAAGCGTTCAGCAGCGGCTGAGAGCGACGCCAATGGCGCAAGCAGCGATTGCCGCAAGCGGCGAGTGTATGCCACTGAAAGTACCGTGATCAGCACCATGCAGGCCGCCCCCAAGAGTAAGCCCTGTCGACTAGAGCGCATGGCACGAAAGTGCTCGGTGACCATGCCTGCCTCGGCAGCTCGAGCGAGTGCATCGGCCTGTTCCACTGCGTGTGCAGAGAGCCGTTGCAATGCGTCGTGGTGCTGGCGGAGGAGATTGTCCAGATCGGGCCGTTGGATCGCCGGCAGCAATTGCGTTCGAAATAGTTCGTCGAGCCGGCGGCTGTCCTCCAGGACTTGGTCGATGCGCGCATGTTCGCTGCTGGGTAGCCGCGCGCGAAGTGAACGGGCCCTCGATTGCACGGCCTCGAACGCCTGCGGGTAGTGATCCATGTGACGGACTGAGCGCTCGATGAGCACATGGGCCTGATGAATGTATTGTTCGCGCACCGCCGTCGCGAGCGCCAGCCCGTCGCGAATGGCTTCTTCTTCCGACTGCATCGTCTGGACTGACACCTCGACTGCCCCGAGCAAGACGTCCAGTGCAATGCACATGGCGAGAGCAATCAGACTCACCCAGGCGAACCCGGCCGCGAGGCGACGCGAGAGCACGTTGGAGCCCGCCACCCTGGGGCGCGTCGAGTCTGCGGATGGGGGGAGCCTCTTTGTGTCCGAGTGAGTTACAGGCATTGGCGGCGGCGGTTACGAGTCTAGGCAGCACGCGGCGAAAACGTGACGATTCGGTCGCGCGGCCCGCTGATTCCGCCATATCTGCACGGTTCGGGCCACTCACCCCTTGAGCCCGCCCGCTCCGTTGCCGCCCTCCGCTGCCGCCTCCCCTAAGCTCGCCGGCCAGAGAGGCCTTACTTGAGCATCTCCTGCATGTCGCCAATCTCAGTCGCTTGCGCGTCGAACATGTCGTCCGCGAGGGCGCTCAGGTCGCTATCCAGAACGTGCGGCTTCGCTCGGTGACTCGTGGGCAGCGCCGAGGCGTGATGTACGATCATTTCCTGAAGGAACATTCGGTCGAGTTCCGCGCCTGATAGGTTCATCATTTCAGCCATCTCTTTGGTGGCGTGAGGATCTTCCGGCATCGGTCCGGGCTGCGGCGCGCCAGCGAGCCCCGCTCGTTTCATCTGCATGAGCTCGACTTCTTTTGTCTGGGACTGCTTCATCGCTTTCGCCATGCCGACGACGTCTGCGTCTTGTCCGTGCGCGCTCTCGTGGTCGGCCATCATGATTGCCATCTGATGGTGCGGAACGAAGAAGTCGACGAATTCGGCGTCATTGCGCGGGGTGAGCGGCACGCGGCGGTCACCGACGAGACCGAAGTCTGGGCGATCGCTAGTGTCGGTCGCCAAGTCTTCCCCCGCGCCACTCGCTCCGATGCCACGCAACTTTGCGTGCATCATTCCGATCTCCTCCGCCTGCGCCTTGACGATCTGCCCCGCCATTTGCTTTAGCTCGGAATTCTGCAGATACGCCAGCGCTCGATGTGCGGCGGGCAGCGCCGAGGCGTGATGGGGAAGCATTTCGAGCAAGAAAAGGCGATCGAGCTCCGCGCCCGAAGCCTGCATGGCTGCATGCATCTCCGCATCTGCATGCGGATCGCCCGGCATATCAAGCACGTTGCCGGAAAGTTCGCTCTTGATCCGCTGGAGGGTTTTGACTTCGGCGGTTTGCGCTTGAATGACATCTCGTGCCATCGCGACGACTTCCGGATCATCGCCGCGATCGACCTCTTCCCGCGCCATGTCGATCGCCATCTGGTGGTGGCTGATGAAGAACTCAGCAAACGCCAGGTCGGTGGTTGGCGTGAAGGGGACGCGCCGATCGCCTTCCACTTGCAGCGCTGCCGGCAAAGAGCTTTCGCCCCCGGCACCAGCGGCAGAACCGTTGCCTCCGGCGCCGTTGACGCTGGACGAGTCGTCACTACAGCCGATCGCCAACGCGGATGAAAAGACTGCGCAGAGCGAAAAACAACGTGCAGTCCTCCTGATTGACCTGGACGGCGTGGGTACACACTGACGCGAGCGAGCAATGATCATTTCCTTGTTCTCCTTTCTTGGAGCTTGCTCGACTGTGAGTCGCGGGCAAACGAGGCAATTAAGAGCCACCGCTCGAGACGGCGGGTGACCAAACTGTCTCGGGCATTCCTGGTGTCTGTGCCGGTTACAGCGGCTATTCCCGATGTCTTGTGAACCGCGGAACGTTGCTTGCTTGAGTGCCGAGTCATCGGAGGTGCTCAAATGGAAAAGCAACGATACGACTCGTGCATCGAAGCTTGTATTGACTGCGCCGCCGCGTGTGACCGCTGTGCCTCGGCTTGTCTCAACGAGCCGAACACGAACACGATGCGCGAATGCATCCGGTTGGATTGGGATTGCGCCGCGATCTGTCGACTAGCTGCACAGCTCATGGCAGGTGGCAGCCGCTTTGCTGACGAAGTGTGCGCCTCTGCGCACGCGCCTGTGAAGCTTGCGCCAAAGAGTGCGAGAAGCATGAAAGCGACCACTGTGTGGCATGCGCTAAAGCGCGCCGTACCTGCGCAGAACACTGCGAACGCGCGGCTGTTTGATGCGTTACCGTGGCGCTTCATTTGCGGCGGTCACCCAACGAAAAAATGCTCGCGGGGTGTCACGCTGAGTCTGCGTGGCGCCCAGATAGGTGAGCGACGAAGAAATCTCGCTCGTTAGGAGAATGAAGTCATGTTTGCCAAAAGAATCGCTGCCGTGGTGCTGATCGCCGCCTCGACCTTGTCTGCTGTCGCCGTCGCGGCACCTACCGGAGCGCACCCCTCGGATTGTATCTTGGCCCAGCGTCGCGTGCTCCAGGTTCAGCCGCTGCACGTGAGTGAGCGCTACGGTCGCGTCACGATGGAGCGGGTCGCGGGCGCGCGAGTATTCGTTCAAGCGGAGCCGGGCCTCACTGCCGAGTGGCTGCAACTCACCCTGCAGCGCCACATGGCCGCAATGAACGGCTCAATGGCCAATTGCGCGCTCGACGCGAAGGATGTCCAAGTAAAGGTCGTCTCCGCCGGGCAAGGATTTTCTGTGCAGATCACTGGCAAGAGCGCTGCTCAAGGGCAGGAAATCTTGCGTCGCGCCCAGTTGCTCGTTCGCTAGGGCCTAACATTGCGTGACGCCCGTGCGTACAATCGCGAACGGCACGTATGAGCAACGTCCCGAACGCCGAACTCGATTCCCTGCTGGCTCAGCTGGCAGATGGGGATCGAGCGGCGTTCACCGACGTGTTTCGGTTGCTTTGGCAACCGGTGCTGCGGCTTTGCACGAGCATGTTGAGGCACGAAGCGGACGCTGCGGATGCAGCTCAGCAGGCGCTCGAAAAGATCTTGGTACGCTGCACTGATTACGATCGAAAGCGCGCCGCGCTGCCTTGGGCCCTCGCGATTGCCGCGTGGGAATGCCGCACCCTGGCTCGGAAGCGCACTCGCCGACGCGAGCTGCC
>Ga0315912_10006060_pt1 | contig 10926 bp, 11 predicted proteins | sample VfabasoilMG_FD_204469 | JGI IMG/M metagenome (GOLD analysis project Ga0315912, IMG submission 204469) | Garden soil microbial communities collected in Santa Monica, California, United States - V. faba soil | ecosystem: Environmental > Terrestrial > Soil > Garden | place: USA: California...
ATCGCGCTGGAGAACGGCGCGAAGGCCAGCGCGCGCTTCCTCATCACCGCGATCGGCGCGCTCTCGGCGCCGACCTTGCCGCGCATTGCGGGCATCGACCGGTTCAAGGGGCTGTCCTGCCACACCTCGCGCTGGCCGAAGGAAGAGGTGCGGTTCGAGGGGCTCCGCGTCGCCGTGATCGGCACCGGCGCGACCGGCGTGCAGACCATCCAGGAAGTGGCGAAGACGGCGAAGACTCTGACCGTGTTCCAGCGCACGCCGAACTGGTGCGCGCCGCTGCACAACGCGAAGATCTCCAAGGAGGAGATGGAGAAGATCCGCGCCGGCTATCCGGCGATGTTCCAGCGTTGCCTGGAAACCTATTCCTGCTTCCTGCACACGCCGGACCCGCGCAACACCTTCGATGTTTCCCCCGAGGAGCGCGAGAAGTTCTGGGAGGAGCTGTACGCCTCCCCCGGCTTCGGCATCTGGCTGGGCAACTTCAAGGACATGCTGATGGACCGCAAGGCGAACGCGGAAATCTCCGCCTTCGTCGCGCAGAAAATCCGCCAGCGGGTGAAGAACCAGGAGGTGGCGGAGAAGCTGATCCCGAAGAACCACGGCTTCGGCACCCGCCGCGTGCCGATGGAGACGAAGTACTACGAGGTGTACAACCAGGACAACGTGACCCTGGTGGACATCAAGGAAACGCCGATCGAGCGGATCACCGAAAAGGGCCTGAAGACGTCCGCCCAGGAATACGAGTTCGACATCATCATCTACGCCACCGGGTTCGACGCGATTACCGGCAGCTTCGACCGCATCGATATCCGCGGCGTGGGCGGGCAGAAGCTGAAGGACCGCTGGAAGAACGGGCCGGAGACCTACCTGGGCATGGTGGTGGACGGGTTCCCCAACATGTTCATGCTGATCGGGCCGCACATGGCGCTGGGGAACATCCCGCGCACCATCGAGTTCAACGTGGAATGGGTGGCCGACGCCGTGAAGGCGCTGCGCGAGAAGGGCGTGAAGCGCGCGGAGGCCGATCCGAAATTCGTGCAGGAATGGACGGACCACGTGAAGTCGCTCGGCGAGGGCCTGTTGCTGAACGAGGTGGACAGCTGGATGACCGGCGTGAACCGCAACGTGGAGGGCAAGAACGTCCGCATCGTCAACCGCTACAGCGGCAGCGCGCCGGACTGGCGGGCGAAGTGCGATGACGTGGCGAAGAAGGGCTATGTGGGGATGACCCTGGCCTGACAGCGCGCCTGACACCTGCTTGCTTCATGGCCGGGCCGCAAGCCCGGCCATGTTGCGTTCGGGGCCTACTCGATCTTCAAATTCTGCAGCACTTCCTCCAGTTCCTGAAAACTCGGCATGTGCTCGCTCGGCACCAGCTTGCGCCCTGTCTCCACGCTCACCTGCGGCGCGTTGCCGTGCAGATGCGCGACAATGACACCGCGTATGACCTCGAAATATTTCGCCTCCTCCTCCACCACGCCCTTCAGCCGCGTCGCGATCGGTCCCACCACGCCATAGGCCAGTAGCACGCCCAAAAACGTGCCCACAAGCGCACTGCCGATCATTCCGCCCAGCACCGCCGGCGGCTCGTTGATCGAGCCCATCGTCTTGATTACGCCCAGCACCGCCGCGACAATGCCCAGCGCCGGCAAGCCATCCGCCATGTTCTGCAAGGCATGCGACGGGTGCTGCTCCTCGTTGAACATCTTCTTCAACTCCCGCGCCATCACGTCCTCGATCTGGTGCGGGTCATCGGCATTCATGCCGATCATGCGCAGATAGTCACACACCAGCGCCGTCGCATGGTGGTTCGCCAGAACCTTCGGAAACCTGCGAAACGCCGCACTGTCCTCCGGCTTCTCGATATGCGGCTCCAGCGCCATGTTCCCCTTCGTCGCCGCCAGCCGCACCAGAAAATACAACAAACTCAGCAAATCCACGTAGTCCTGCTTGTGGAAACTCGCCCCCTTCATCGCCTTGCCGAAGCCGCCCAGCGTGTGCTTCACGCCATGCATCGAATTGCCCATCAGCAACGCACCCGCCGCCGCGCCACCAATCGCCCAGAACTCAAACGGCAAAGCCTTCAACACCGGCCCCATGCTGCCGCCATGCACCAGGTAACTGCCGAACACACACCCCAGCAGCACCAGAAACCCGACAACGATCAACATGTGCCGCGCGGTCCGGGGGCAGTGGTAGTTGGAAGGAAGCAAGGCAAGGGGGGCTTTGCCCCCCTTGACCCCCCACCAGGGAGCCGTGCTCCCTGGACCCCCATCAATTGAGCCTCTCTGAGAAGAAGGGGCCGACAAAGCCGCCACCACCGCGTCCGTAGGCCCCTTCTTCTCAGAGAGGCTAACGGACGGGATCCAAGGGGCGAAGCTCCTTGGCGGGGGTCGAGGGGGCAGAGCCCCCTCGCCTTCCTTTCTTTCATCACCATCCCCCAGACCTCACGGCGCATGTTGGCCACTGGCGCGGTTGGTGTGTTGCACCAGGATGGCGATGCGGCGGTTGGCGGCGGCGAGGGGGTCGCTGGGCAGCAGCAGGTCGCGGTCGGCGTGGCCGGTGACGGTTCGGATGCGGTCGGGGGCGAGGCCGGCTTCGAGGAGGGTGCGGCGGGTGGCGTTGGCGCGGTCGGCGGAGAGTTCCCAGTTGCTGCGTTCGGTGCCGCGGTAGGGCGCGGCGTCGGTATGGCCGGCGATGGAGATGGGTTGGGGGAGCTTGGTGAGGACGGGGGTGATCTTGAGGAGGAGGGCGCGGGCGCGTTCGTTGGGGGTGGCGGAGCCGGAGGCGAACATGGCGCTGCGGTCCTCGTCGAGGAGCTGGATGCGCAGGCCATCGGGGGTGAGGTCGATGGCGAGTTGCTGGGCGAGGTCGGCCAGGGCGGGGTCGGACTGGATGGCCTCGCGGATTTGCGTGGCGGCGGCTTCGAAGGCGGCGCGTTCCTGGCGTTCCTGTTCGGCGCGGATTTCCTCGGCGGTGGGTGGGCGCGGGCCGGTTTCCGGCTGGCCTGGCGTGGTGGCGTCGGGCCTGGGGTCGCTGGCCGGGCGGGCGGTGGCCTGCTGGGCATCCGGGCGGGTGAGGGTTTCCGGGTCGTTGCGGTAGGGCCGCGGCTGGGCCTGGGTGTCGGCCTCGTCCTCGTCCGGGTCCATGGTGATCGGGCGCTTGCCGGGCATCACCTGCACGGAGCCGAGGCTGGAGACCATGGCGCCCTCGGCGTTGACGGTGGCGCCGGAGAACGGCTTGCCGACGCCGGAGGAGGCGTGGCTGAGCACGTTGGTGGGGGCGAAGTAGTCGGCCAGGCCGATGCGCTGGTCCTGGGTGGTGGCGTTGATAAGCCACATGAGCAGGAAGAAGGCCATCATGGCGGTGACGAAGTCGGCGTACGCCACTTTCCAGGCGCCGCCGTGATGGCCGCCTTCCACGACTTCCTCGCGGCGCAGCACGATATTGCCGCCCGCCCTGCCCTTGCCTTTGCCTGCCATGCCGCGCCCGGGAAATGCCGGGCGGCAGAATGGCGCGGCTTGCTTAATCCCCGGCTAAGGCCAGGGGAACGATCACGGGCTGGCCGTCCGGCCCCGGCAGGATGGCGACCCGCACGCCGTACACGTCGCGCAGCAGACCGGGTTGCAGAACCTCGGCGGGCGTTCCGGTGGCGCGCAGCCGGCCTTCGTGCAGCAGGGCGATGCGGTCGGCGAAGCGGCAGGCGGCGTTCAGGTCGTGCAGCACGGCGATGGTGGTCAGCCCACGGCGGCGGGTGGCGGCGCGCAGGTGGTCCAGCACGTGCATCTGGTGGGCGAGGTCGAGCGCGGAGGTGGGTTCGTCCAGCAGCAGCAGGCTGGGATCGGCGGCGAGGACCTGGGCAAGGAAGACAAGCTGGCGCTGGCCGCCGCTGAGTTCGCCGATGCGGCGCTGGGCCAGGTCCGTGATGCCGAGTTCGTCCAGGCTGGCGGCGGCGGCGTCCAGGTCGTGCAGGCCGGGACGGAAGGCGAGCGAGCGGACACGGCCGAGGAGCACGACCTCGAACGCGGTAAGGGCGGCGCGGGAGAGATTGTCCTGCGGCAGGTAGGCCACTGCGTCCGGCCGGGTGATGTCGCCGCTGGCGGGGACAAGGCCGGCGACGGCGCGCAGCAGGGTGGACTTGCCGGAGCCGTTGGGACCGAGGATGGCGAGCACCTCGCCCTGCTGCGCGGTGAGATAGATTTCGACCAGCGCGGCGCGGCTGGCGTAGCGCACGCCGACATTGGCGAGGGCAAGGCTCACCGTCGTACCCGGTGCGCGGTGAGGACGAGCCAGGCGAAGAACGGCACGCCGATCAGCGCGGTGACGATGCCGATGGGAAACACCGTGCCGGGCATGATGAGCTTGGAGGCGACGGAGGCGAGCGAGAGCAGGAGGGCGCCGAAGATGGCGGCGGCGGGCAGCATGTGGCGCTGGTCCTCTCCCACCAGCATCCGCGCGATGTGCGGCGCGACGAGGCCGATGAAGCCGATGGTGCCGACGAAGGCGACGGCGGCGCCGGTGAGCAGCGAGACGGCGATGAGGCCGCGCAGGCGCAGCCGGTCCACCCGCACACCCAGGGCGCGGGCACGGTCGTCGCCCAGTTGCAGGGCGGTCAGGCGCCAGGCGCCTGTTAGCAAGACTGGCAGGACCAGGGCCAGGATGGTGGCGACGATGGCGACCTTGGTGGCGTCCGCGCGCAGCAGGCTGCCGAACAGCCAGAACACGATCTGCGCCAGGGCCTCCGGCGAGGCGAGGAACTGCAGCAGCGCGAGCAGCGCCTGGAACAGGAACAGGCAGGCAATGCCGGCGAGGACCAGCAGTTCCGGCGTGGCGCCGCGTGTGCGGCCGACGCCGACGACGATGGCGCAGGCCAGTGCGGCGAAGGTGAAGGCGCCGAGCGGGATCGCCCATTCCTGCGCGATCGGCAGCGCCCCGCCGACAAGGATCATCAGCGCCGCGCCGAAGCCGGCGCCGCCGGAAATGCCGAGCGTGTAGGAACTGGCGAGCGGGTTGTGCAGGATGGTCTGCATGATGGCCCCGGAGACGCTGAGCGCGGCGCCGACGACGATCGCCATCAGCGCGATGGGCAGGCGCAGCTTCCACACGATCGCGCCCATCATCGGGTCCGCGTTCTGGCCGGCGAGGACGCGCAGCACATCGCCGATCGGCAGCATGGCCGGCCCGGTGGCGATATCCGCGGCGAAGCTGGCGGCGAGCGCGGCGAGGCCCAGCAGGCACACCCCCGCCCGGCGCGCGTTGGCGGCGCGCCAGGCGGTCGTGGCGGAGAGCGCGGTGGCGTTCATGCCAGGCGGGCCATCCAGGTGCCGTCGAACGCCACGGGCAGGTAGCGTTCGTGGTAGCGGCGCAGCTCGGCGACGGGATCGAGGTCCTTCGCCCGGTCGGGGAAGAGTTGCCTGGCGATGTATTGCATCGCCACGTAGTCCATCAGGCAGCGCGCCAGCCCGGCTTCGATCGTATGCAGTTCGCCGTTGCGTATGGCCGGTAGGCTGTTCCAACCCGGGCGCTTCGCGTAGGGGGCGAGGGTGCGGCGGGTGGTTTCCAGCTCCGTGCCGTAGCCGGTGCGCACGGCGTTGGGCGCGTTGGCCCAGGACGAGCCGGTGATGAACACGAAGTCCGGCTGGGCGGCGAGGACGAATTCCGGCGCCATCGGTCCCCAGCCGCCGGCGATCTTGCCCTTGGCGATGTTGGTGCCACCGACCAGTTCCAGCAGCGCTCCCCATATCGCGTTGTTGTAGGTGTTGCCGATGACATCGGCGCCGCCCATGCCGATCTCGAAGTAGATCTTCGGCGAAATCCCCGCAGCCTGGGCGCGATGGCGGATATCGGCGACGCGGTCGGCGTAGAGGTCGACCAGTTCACGGGCACGGTCCATCGTGCCCATGGCGCCGCCGAGGGCGAGCGTGCTGGCGCGGTGCTGGGCGGGCATCTGTGCCTGGTAGTCCACCACCAGCACGGGCACGCCGGTTTCCTCCAGCTGCGTCATCATCGGCGCCAGGGTGGTGAAGCCCCATTTGTCGATCACCAGCAGGTCCGGGCGCAGGGCCAGGACCTTCTCCACGCTGAAGGACTTGTCCTCCGCCGCGCCGACATCCGCCACGTTGGCGAGCGCGGGGACGGCTGCCTGGTAGCGGGCGAACACCGCCTGCCGGTTCACCGCCCATTGCCTTCGGGCGAAGCCGACGACGCGGGACCAGTTTTGCGCCCCGGCGACGGCGGTGAATTCCTCGAAATTGAAGCCCAAGACGACACGCTGCGCCGGGGCCTTCAACGGCACCTTGCGGTTCAGCGCGTCGATCACCTCCGGCGCCTGAGCGCGAGCCCGCCCCGGCAGGGCGGCGGCGAGTGGCAGGAGGAGGGCGGCGCGGCGGGAGAGCATTCCGCCACGGTGGGTGTTGTTATTTTTCATGACAGGCGCGCCATCCAGTTGCCCTCGAACGCCACGGACAGATAGCGCTCGTGGTATTTGCGCGGTTCCTCCACGGGATCGATATCCGCGAACTGGGCGGGGTAGAGCTGCTTGGCGATGAAGGGGGCGCAGAGCGTGGTGGCGGTCAGGCCGCGCAGCAGCGCCCGGCGGCCCGAGCAGCGCCCGGACCGGTGAGAGGCCGGCATGTCGGGTCCTCCCTCAATGCTTGTGGGCCGGGTCGGCCCCCATGGCGCCGACGGCCTGGACGGGAACCTGGATCGTCATCGGGGCGCCCTGGGCGAAGGTCAGGGTGAGCGGGAAGCTCTCGCCCTGGGTCAGCTTCTGGCGCAGGCCGAGCAGCATGACGTGCATCCCGCCGGGGGCGAGCGTGGTGGGCTTGCCAGGCACGATTTCAATGCCCGGTATGGCGCGCATCTTCATCACGCCGTTGTCGTTGACGACTTCATGCAGTTCCACCGTGGTGGCGACGGGAGTGCTGGCGGAGACAAGGCGGTTGGTCGCGCTGCCGGTGAGGGTGAGATAGGCGGCGCCGTTGGCGGCATTGCCGGCGCTGGCGCGCGCCCAGGGGTTCTGCACGGTCACCGCCGGGGTCTGCGCCTGGGCGCCGGGAACCGTGGTGGAAAGGACTGCAACGAGGGCGAGCGCCGCGCTGGCGGCACGCAGGATGGGGAACATGGCGACAAGGCTCCTGGTCATGAATCATCTGCCCGGGCGGGCATTCGCACGCCGGGCCAGGCTTGGGCGGATTCAGGACAGGACGGGTGGACCGCGTGGCCGGGCGGGGCGCCAGGTGGTGGCGGGCGGGGCACGCGCTTCCGCCATGCTGTAGGCCGGCGCGGCGAGAACCGTCGGCGCGGCGGCGACGGTCGGCGTGGACGGGAGCAGCAATTGTGCCGCCGGGGCCTGCAAATGGCAGACCGGGCAGAGCGCGCAGTCCGGCACGTGGCGCTGGCCGGGCTGGCCGGGCGCGCGGTCCTCCGCCGGGTCGCTGTGGCAGATCGAGGCACCCATGCTGGCCAGCATGCCGAGCGTGGCGGCATTGGCCGACGGCATCGGCGCAGCTGGCGCCACGCCGCGCCCCAGCAGGCCAGTGACGGCGAGCAGGGCGAGGAGAAGCGGCAATACGCGACGGAACCGGAAGCGGTTCGGCATGCGGCGCTTATAGTCGGGAACCGGTGCTTGGGAAACCATCGGGAACGCCTATGATACCGGATCGCACATGGAGAGCGGGACATGAAGGTGGACGGCCAGTGCCATTGCGGCGCCATCGCGTTCGAGGCAGAGGTGGACCCGAACGGGGTTTCCCTGTGCCATTGCACCGATTGCCAGGCGATTTCCGGAAGCGCCTTCCGCGCCAACATCCAGGCGCCGGCGGCGACGTTCCGGCTGCTGCGGGGGGAACCGCGCAGCTACATCAAGACCACCGCGGATAGCGGCAACAAGCGGCGGCATGCGTTCTGCGGGGACTGCGGGGCGGGCATCTACGCCACCGCGCCAGAAAATCCTACCAGCTATGGGTTGCGCATCGGCACGCTGCGCCAGCGGCGGGAGTTGCAGCCGGCGCGGCAGATATGGCGCAGTTCCGCCCTGCCGTGGGTGGATGCGGTGGGCGAAATTCCCGGGGTGGAGCGGCAGTAGATGGCGCGCGTGGCACTGAACGGCGATGGCTGGCGGGCGCGGATCGGCATCGCACTGCCGAGCGTGAATACGGTGATGGAGCCATGGGCCGCGCGCGTGGTGCCAGCGGGGGTGAGCGTGTTCGCGGCACGCATGTTCCTGCCGCCGGATACGACGGCGGCGGCGCTGATCGAGATGGACCGGCGGGACGGGCATGCGGCGATCCGGCAATTGTCCTCCGTGTTTCCCGATGTGATCGCGTATGGCTGCACGGCGTCCTCGATCGTGCAGGGGGTGGAGTACGACGCGCATCTGCGGGCGGAGATTGCGGAAAAATATGGCGTGCCGGCGACGACGGCGGCGCATGCGATCGTGACGGCGGCGGCGGCGCTGGGGGTGCGGCGGGTGAGCATTGTGTCGCCCTACCCGGCGGCGGTGGATGCGATGGAGCACCGGTATTTCGAGAGCGCGGGGCTGGAGGTGACGGGCGGGGCGTTCCTGGGGATTTCCGACGGGTTCCGTCTGGCGGAGCCGGAGCCGCGCTCGCTGTTCGACCTGGGCATGCGGGGGATGGACGGCGCGGCGGAGGGGTTGGTGATTTCGTGCCTCAATACGCGGTCCCATGCCGTGATCACGGCGCTGGAAGAGGCGCTGGGGCGGCCGGTGATTACATCCACCCAGGCGACGCTGTGGCATGCGATGCGGCTGGCGGGCATACCGGACTCGGTGCCGGGCGGGGGGCGGTTGTTTGGAGTGGACCCATGAAGGTTGCATTTGCCGGGTCCTTCGCCGCGCGCCTCGCCGCACCCGTGCAGGCACGCCTGTCGGTGCCGTGCGGCGTTATCGTGGATGACGAGGCCGGCATCATCCCGCATCTGCACGACGTGGATGTCCTCGTGAGCATGGGCTTCACCGCGCGCATGGCGGACGCGTCTCCGCGCCTGCGCCTGGTGCAGGTGCCGGGCGCGGGTCTGGACCGCGTGGACCAGGCCGCGTTGCGCCAGGACGTGCACCTGGCCAATGCCTACGGGCATGAGACGGGCATCGCGGAATACGTCATCGGCGCCATGATCGCCCTGGGCCGGAACTTCGCGCGGCTGGACGCGGCCATGCGGCGCGGAGAGTGGGACAGCCAATGGGCCATCGGTGTGGAGCCGCCACCGCCCTGGCCCGAACTGGGCGGCAAGACGCTGGGGATTCTTGGCTTCGGCCATATCGGGGAAGCGCTGGCGCAGCGCGCCGCAGCGTTCGGCATGCGCGTGTGCGCGGTGCGCCGGAAGGCGCAAGCTGGGCCGCCGGCCGGCGTGGCCTTCATCGGCGGGGCGGACCGCCTGGACGAGTTGGTGGCTCAGGCCGACTATCTCGCTGTGACGGTGCCGCTGACAGCGGAGACACGCGGGATGATGGATGCACGCCGGCTGGGCCTGATGAAGCCGACCGCGCATATCGTGAACGTCGCGCGGGCGGAGGTGTTCGACGAAGCGGCGCTGCATAGCGCGCTGACATCCGGCCGGGTGGCGGGGGCAGCACTGGATGTGTGGTACCGCTACCCCACCGCGCCGGGGCCGGCGGCGCCCGCGGCGCGGCCGTTCCATACCCTGGCGAACGTGATCATGACCCCGCATGTCTCCGGTTGGACGGAGGGCATGATGAACGCGCGGGCGGACCTGATCGCCGGCAACATCGCCCGCGTCGCACGGGGCGAGGCGCCACAAAGCATGGTCGCGCGAGCAATCTGAGATGGCGCGCGCCCCGGCACGTCCGCCGATCCGCCTGCCGTTTTTCTATGGCTGGGTGATCATCGGTGTCGCGTTCGTGACGATGGCGATCAGCGTGACGGCGCGGACGGCGTTTTCGCTGTTGCTGCCGCCGCTGATTGATGAATTCGGCTGGGACCGCGGGCTGGCGGCGGGGGCATTTTCCTTCGGCTTCCTGTTCACCGCCATGATCAGCCCAATGGTGGGGCGGGTGATGGACCGGCGTGGGCCGCGCCTGGTGATACTGGGCGGCGTGGGGCTGCTGGGCTCCGGGTTGCTACTGGCGCCGCTGATCCATGCGCCGTGGCAGTTCTACGCCACGCTGGGTCTGCTGGTAGGCGGTGGGGCCAACATGATGAGCTACACCGCCCAGTCCCAGTACCTGCCGCACTGGTTCGTGCGCCGGCGCGGGCTGGCGATCAGCATCGCGTTTTCCGGCGTGGGGGTGGGCGGGATTGTGCTGCTGCCGTGGCTGCAATCCATCATCCTGCGCGACGGGTGGCGGGCGTCCTGCACCGTGATGGGGCTGCTGGTGGTGTTGGTGATCGGGCCGCTGAGCCTGCTGGTGCGCGGGCGGCCGCAGGATGTCGGGCTGCTGCCGGATGGTGGGCCGGTAGTGGGAGGCACGGCACGGCGGGGGATGGTGGTCGTGGACCCCGTGTGGGCGGGCACAGAATGGACACTGGCGCGGGCGTTGCGCACCGCGCGGTTCTGGTGGCTGGCGTTGAGCTACTTTGGCGTCCTGTTCGCCTGGTACGCGGTGCAGGTGCACCAGACGAAATACCTGATCGAGATCGGGTTCAGCCCGATCCTGGCGGCGTGGAGCCTGGGGGCGGTGAGCGCGGTGGCGATACCCGGGCAGATCGGGTTCGGCGCGCTGTCGGACCGCGTCGGGCGGGAGTGGATATGGACCATGTCCTGCGCCGGGTTCGCGATTTGCTACGCGGCGCTGATCGCGTTGGAGGGGGGGCCTTCCTTGCCGCTGCTGTATGTGATGATCGCGGCGCAGGGTTTCATGGGCTATGCGGCGACGTCCGTGATGGGGCCGATTGTGGCGGAGATTTTCGAAGGGCCGCATTACGGATCGATATTCGGGACGCTGAC
>Ga0315912_10006061_pt1 | contig 10926 bp, 9 predicted proteins | sample VfabasoilMG_FD_204469 | JGI IMG/M metagenome (GOLD analysis project Ga0315912, IMG submission 204469) | Garden soil microbial communities collected in Santa Monica, California, United States - V. faba soil | ecosystem: Environmental > Terrestrial > Soil > Garden | place: USA: California...
GCCCTTCGTCGCGCGCTTGCCTGCGACGACCACGAACCCTCCGGGCGCGAAGCGACGGATCGCCTTGCCGCGCTCGATCGCGAAGTTGCTCGCGACCGCGATGCCGGCAAGCTCCTTCTTCGCGAGTGGGCCGATCGCGGCGAGCGCGTAATCGCTATCGACGCCGCATAGCAACCGAAACCGCGCCTCCCGCTGCGGCCCGCCCGCCTTCACCGCTTTCACCAACCCATCGACGGTGGCGTCGCTCGCCCCCGCCGCAACTTGCCACCACTCCTGCGGTCCGATCGCGACCAAGCGGGCGAGTCGCTCGTCGGACCACCCGCACACCTGATCGGCATAGGGTCGGAACGCCCCACCGTCGAGGAGCCGGTTGAACTTGTGATCGCGCGCGAGTGTCTCGAGCAGAACCTTGGCCTCCAGTTGCTCGTGCGTCGCATTCGGCGGCCCACCGAGCTGCATCGCGGCCGCTTCCGGTGTCGTGACGAGCTCCGATGGCACCACGTCGAGTCCGACAATCATCACCGGCGCATCACCGAGCGACCATGCGAATGCGTTCTTGCGGAGCGGTACGATCGCCGACTCCGCATCACCCGCCTCTTTCCGTCTAGGCACGCCGGCGACTGGACCACGGAGCTTCAACGTCTTCGGATCGAGACGTACGAGCTCGGTTTCGCTTCCGGAGAACGCGTCGTCGCACTTGCGAACGACGAGCAAGTCGTCGCCGACGCGCACCGGCGCGCTGCACACTTTCAGGGGCGACGTCGCAACCACGCGGCCGTCGAACGCGAGTGCGGTGATGCCCTTGCCGCCAATCAGCAGGCGCCCAGCGTCGAACGTGTAGCGCTCGGGCCAGAAGTCCACGCTGTCTGCCTCGAAGCACACGGTGACGGTCCGCTTGCCGACACCGAGCACGATGTGATCGCTCTGCAGCGCCGCCCAGTGCTTACCGTCGTCGGCGATCGCGAGCTCCGGTTTATATGAGATCTCGCCGCGCTTCTCGACTTTGCCGGGCTTGCCCACCTTGTGCGGGTTCACGCGCCGCGGAGAGTCGGTCATCCCGTGCCACACCATTTTCTGATCGAGCTTGCCTCTCGACGCGAAGCTCAGAATCGCGTTGTCCGGTTCGTCGTTCTCGTTGTACCGCCAATCCCAGACGCGCTTGCCGTCAGGGGTGATCACCTGACCGCGGCCTTTCATCTTCCTCAGGGGCCGTAGCTTGTTGCCGGTCACGTCGACGAGCCCGAGGTCGCCGTAAGAATCGCCGTACGAGACGATGCCGGCGCGCGACATCGCGACCTGATCGTTGATGTGGACGTCGTCGACCTCGCCGAGCTTGCGGACGCGTCTGCCTTCGAAGCGCAGCGCGACGAGCACGTTCTGCTTCACCTCGACGAACGTCTTGGAAGGCGCGTGGAAGAACGCGTAGCGCTTGTTCGTCGGCATCCCCGCATCCTACCCAAGCTCGCTGCGAGCTACACTCGTCCCATGCTCCGCCGCGCCCTGCTGCTCATCGCCTTCGCTGCTGGTTGCGGCAGCGACTCGCCGACGCTGTCGTCGACCGCCTCGCTGATCGGCAAGTGCTCGTTCGGGGAGATCGACTACATGCGCATCGAGCCCGGCGAGATCTTCCTCTACGCGACATTTGATCCAGCCAACAACTCCTATGCCGTCGTCACCGGCGAGGCCCAGCACGCGGAGTCTCTCACCGACCACGCCGTCATCCAGGATCTCGAGCCCGTGTACAGCGCGAGTCGCATGGGCGGCCAGCTCGAGTTCGGCGACGACAAGTGGATTGGCATCGGCAACGCGAACGGTGAGGTCCATAGCGGTGGGGGCGAGACCTACGGCACCGAGCACGTCTACCCGTCGTGCGCGTATTGGTCGGAGTAAGGCTCACCATTCGAGCAGGGTCGCATCGGCCGGGAGATCCAATGTGACGCGGACGTCGACGACGACATCCGCGAAGTTGCTCCACTGCACGCCATAGGGGCGCTGAACCGTCGCCACAAGCGAGATCACGCCGCTGGCATCGATGCCGGCTTCGTAGACTTCGAGCATTCCCAATGGATGCGAATGTGTCTCCCACGACAGCGCCGTGCTCGCCGACCAGTCACACACGAGCGTCGTGCCCTCGGACAGCTCGACGAGGAGCTCGACAAACTCGCCGCCGCGGACACTGTAGACGTGCTCGCGCTCGCTCAGTCCTTGCCGCTCGTCGGGCGAAGAACAGGCAGCCATGGCGACGAGGACGATCGCGCGCATCAGCTGCAGTGCGCAATCGGGATGCGCAGCCGGCTCAGCGAGGTGATGACCTTGTGCGGCAACAAAGGCTCCGATCCGAGGTGATGGACGACACCGACGCCCACCGTCGTTCCCGAGAGATCCGGGCTGAGAGCATCGTGAACAACCGCGTGCTCTGCGCTCGCAGTAATTGACCAGCCCGACGTCACCTCGAACGCGACATTCAAGGAGCCAAACAGCGCGGTAGCATTGGTGACGCTCGCGAGCACGATCACGCGTGCTTCGCCCTGCGGTTGCATGGTGAACGCGCCAGCACGGATGATGGCGCCAAGCTTCGCGCGCGCCGTGTGCGCTGCATGGAGCGCGCCCCAGCAGTACGAATCTGGATTTTCGTACTGGAGACCATACCCGAGCGAGAAGTGCGGCTGAAACGTTCCATCACCGCGCGCGATAGCGAATCCGTCGACAGCGGCATCGGGATCTAATCGATCGAACAGGATCGCACCGTCGACGATCGGAACGGCGGCCTCGAGCACGAGGCCATATCCCGCCGTCGGGTTGGGCAGAAATCGGGCGCGCAAGAAGGGGCGTTGGGCGCGAACATCGCCATCCTCGTCGAGACGCTTCATGAACCGCTGCGCGACTCCAAGCGTCCAGCTGGGCGACGGGGCGTACGCGACCTGCAGTCCGACGCCGCCGTACGAGGCAGACTGGTACGGATCGCTGATCCGCGTGGCGGTTGTCTCGAGGCCGACATCGATAAGCGGTTCCGCCAAGACAAGCCGCGGCACGAGAATCCCAGCGACCCAATAGAGCCTGCGCACGAGTCGGATATCAGCACGCGGGTCCAATTCTGCTCAATTACCCGCACGGGTGAGCGAGCCGCTTCGCGCCATTGCGTTCGGCGGCGTGGTATCGCCGGAGGGTGAAAGCGATCACGCTCGAGTACGGGGGAGTGACCCATCCAGGTCGGGTTCGAGAGGCGAACGAGGACTCGATCGTCATTGATCCGGACCGCGGTTTCGCGATGGTTGCCGACGGCGTTGGAGGCGGCAATGGTGGAGCGACGGCGTCGAGGATGGCCGTCGAGCTCGTACACGCGGAGCTCGCCAACGAGCTCGACCGGCTGGCCGCGTCGGGAATTGATGACGAGGGCGGTCGCGCACGGTTGACGGCTCGACTGAGGACAGCCCTCGATGCCGCGTCGCTGTCGATCCATAACGCGGGAAAAGCGGAACGCGCGCTCCGCGGCATGGCCACCACTGCGGTCGTCGTGCAGAGCTGGCGCGGTTGGATGCTGGTCGGCCACGTCGGCGATAGCCGTGTGTATCTGCTGCGCGGGGGTAGGCCGTATCAGCTCACCGAGGACCACAGCATGGCGAGGGCCCTGCTGGCGCGCGGCGCGATCAGCGCGGAGGAGGCGGAGAACTTTCCTAACAACGTGATCGTCCGCGCGGTAGGACTGCAGCCTTCCGTCGAGGTCGACATCGTGGCGTTCGAAATCGCGCCCGATGACGTGTTCGTGCTGTGCTCGGACGGCCTCACCGACGTGGTGAGCCCGGCCGAGATTCTTGCCCAGGCCGTCATCGGCGAGCCCGGCCATGCGGCGCAGACGCTCGTCGAACGCGCGAATGCCGCGGGCGGCCCTGACAACATCTCTGCGGTCCTCGTGCGAGCCGCGGGCGGGCCACCGGTGCGCTCCAGCATCGAGATCCACGTCGAGATGCTCCGCCACATCGCGCTGTTCCGTGACCTCACATTCCAGGAGGCGGCACGCATTCTGGCCTGCGCGCCCGAGCGGCACGTCGCACTGAACGAGGTGATCTTTCACGAGGGCGATCCGGGCGACCGATTCTTCCTCGTCGTCGAAGGCATGGTCGTGATCAGCGCGGGCGGCAAGACCCTCACTGCCATCGAGCGAGGAGGTCACTTCGGCGAGCTCGCGCTGATTACCGATGCTCCTCGTTCGGCTACAGCGCAGGCAAGCGTCCCGACGACGCTGCTGTCGATCGATCGCGAGACGTTCACATGGCTCGTGCGGTCCGATCACGGGCTTGCGGTCAAACTGCTCTGGGGCATGCTCGGCAACCTCGCCACGCGCGTGAAGGATCTCTCCACCCAGGTGGTATGGGGCAAGCGCTGACCGCACGCTGGCGCGGCCCGGCTCTGTTCGTGATCGGAGCCGCCGCCGTGTTCGCGGCGCTGTTCTGGTGGTTCGATCGGTTCAGCACCGGACGCGCAACCGAGCAGCTGCGCGCCGACCTCAATGCGGTCGCGGCGGGCACCGCGAAGGGCGTCGACGTCGGCGAGCTGATGATGCTCTACCGCGAGGGGAAGCCGAACAGCGCGGGCTTCTCCGACGATCCGAGCTATGTGCGACTGCTCGACTGGTTCGACACGGTGCATCGTCTCAGTCCCCAGGCATGGCCGTACATCTTCGTGCGTGGCAACCAGCCCGACACGCGTCGCATTGGAGATCCGAAGGGCGAGCGCGAGTTCGTGTACCTCGGTGATCTCAACGCGCGCTACACGCCGATGCGTTCTGCGCACTTTCTCGAACCGGACCGCGGCAGCGACGCAGGGCTCGCAGCCTGGGAGTCTGGTCGGCTTCGGGAGCGCCCAGGGGTCTACACCGATCGGTGGGGGAGCTGGATGACGACGTACGCGCCCGTCGTCGATGCAGCGGGAACCGTACGCGCGATCGTCGGCGTCGACATCGAGGCCAGCTACGTCCGCTCCGTGCAGGAGCGCGTGCGCCGCCAGATGCTCGCGATCTTCATCCCGGCCTATCTGCTGCTGATGCTGGTCGCGTTCTACGTCCAGCGCGTCCGCAGGCTCCGCGGACTGTTCGGACGCTACGCCTCGCAGAGCTTGCTACGAGAACCGGCGCTGCTCGAGCTTGGCTACGCGAGCCGACGGCAAGTCACCGTGCTGTTCGCGGACATCGACAAGTTCTCGACGCTGAGCGAGCAATACAGCCCGGATCAAGTGATCCGGATGCTCAACGAGTACTTCGACGCGATGGCCGCGATCATCGTGGGGAGCGGTGGCTGGATCAAACAGTTCGTGGGCGACGAGATCATGGTGATTTACGGCGCGCCCGACGATCATCCAAGCGCGGCGCCTGCGGCCGTCGAGACCGCCGTGCGCATGGTGGAGCGCCTCGCGGAGCTGCGCGCGGCCGCGACTCAGCCGGGCTTCTTCGACATCACGATCGGTATCCACACCGGCGAAGTCACGGTCGGCACGGTCGGTAACAAAGATCGCACCGAGTACGCCGCCGTCGGCGATCACGTGAACCTGGGCTCGCGGATCATGGGGCTTGGCAAAACCATCGGCGCCCCGATTCTCATCAGCGCGGCGGTCCGTGATGCATCTGGTGACCTGTCTGGCGTCACGTTCGTCGATCGTGGAGCACACGCCGTCAAAGGGCGCCAGGCCGCAGTCCAGGTCTACGAGGTCCAATCGGGATCTAGCAGCCGAGGCTGATAGGATTGCCCGTGGCCCGCATCGCGTTTCTCATCCTGCTGCTCGCCTGGGTCCCCGCGTGCTGGCCAGGAAAATGCGGCGGCGCGATTCGTGGTGTCAATCCGCAAGACAAGACCGTCGGACCAAAGACGAGGTTCTGGCTCAACATGGATACCAACGAGAAGGACGGCACCGCGATGCTGACCTCGTCGGGGATCTCGACGCAGACGATCGTCCTCGAAGGTCCCAGCGGTCCGGTTCCGTTCACGCTCAGCGGTTCGATCGCGACATCGGCGCATTCCTGCGCGAGCGCAGGCTCGATCTCGATCCAGCCAGTCGCCGACCTCGCGCCTGGCACCTATGTGCTCGCAGTACTCCTCGACGTGATCCGCTGGCCCGCGATTGACGACGACGCCGAAACGTTCCGTGGCCACCGCGCGATCGTCCGCCGCTTCACGGTGAACTGACGAGCGTCAGTCGCACGGTGCCTTCGTCAACGTGATCATGAGGATCGTGTCGGCGCCCAGGACGGCATTTCGCATCCAGGTCTTCGTGGCCGATCCTTGGTTGAAGACTTCGCTGTCGTCGAAGTGAATCAGCACCTCGGCCCCGGCCGCAAACGTGTCGTTCACGCCACCGTCATGCGTGCCCGGGTAGTGGACCACCAGCGGTTCGGTGCACGCGTTCGTACCGACGATCTTGTACGAGTCGGGCTCCGAGTCCTCGAGGACCGAGAGCTGGAGACATGCCTGTGCAGGCGTCACCTCCAGCTGCAGCGACTGCACACCGCACGAGTCCCCGTCGCCGCCACACCCCGCAAACAGAGCCAACAACGCTACGGACGACGTGAGCTTCATGCGGCCGCCATTCTGCAACTGCAGCGCCACAACGCGCCAGCGTGATCTCGCAGACTTGCCGAGCGTCGCTGCATCCCACGCAACGCGCGACCCTGACATCAATGACATGAATCAGTTCTCGCTGAGCGCGAGCAGAGCCTGGCCGAGATTCTTTCGTTGCTCGTTGGTGAGCTCGCGATCGTGGCAGGCCTGCCCCTGCTCGCGAGACATCGCCGTCGCCATACAGGCACGCGCCGACGCGGACCAGTAGTCAGCAGTGCAGCGCTCGCTCTCGACAGTCGCCATCGCCACGATCTTTCCGCCTGGCGTCATCACGTCGAGGACGTGATTCACAGCTTCGACGCAGTCGTAGCCCCGAGGAGTCCCGGCGTGATCGACGAGCGTCGGCTGTTCGACGCCGGTGGTGGAGGAAGTCGAAGTTGTCTTCGGTGATGAGCCGCCGCACGCGACGAGGAACAGGAAGAGTGGAAGCCGCAAGCGTCGATGATGACGTTGCGGCGCCTCCCACGCCCGGGCCTGCCGCACATTGCCATCAGAAGCTCAGCGTGCCGGCGCCCGCGAGGATCCGCTCGTGCATCTTGCTCGCGCCAACGATCTCCACACCGTCGATGAAGTCCTCGGCGGTGTAGCCGCGCGCCTTCGTGCACGGCGGACAAGCCCAGATCGTGCCGCCGCGCTTCTGGAAGTCCGCCATCAACGCCTTGAGCGGATCGAGCGGCGGAACGTGGGTCATGTCGACGGCACGCTTACGAACCAGGTCGACCGCCGAGCTGGTGAGGAATGCGTAGACCTTGAGGCCCGACGTGATTCCGCCGCAGGCGATGGTGAAAGCGACGGACGAGAGCTCGTGGTCGGTACCCTTGGTCATGAGGATGACGAGCTCGCGAGGATTGGTGTTCTCCATGGCGATGCTCCCTTACTTCGCGGGATCGGGGCGGACGATGACGAGGTCGGCGATCGGACGGATCTCGCTGCAAGCGAGCTCGGCCACGTTCGCGTGCTTCTTGATCGCCTCGGGGCTGGTCGCCTCGTAGACGCACAGCGTGCCGAGCGTGCCGTCCGGCTCCTGGATCACGTAGGTGCGGATCCAGCGCACGTCGTTCGGCATCTGCTCGTCGCCGACTTTCTTGGAGCGGCCGGCGGCGGCCTGGAGGTCAGCCGGGGTCTTCCAGCCGTTGCGACGAAGGATTGCGTACTGGTTCATCGTGGTGTTGTTCGTGTTCTGCATGAAACCAACACTACGGATCGCGCCTTACTCGGTACTTACCGCGCACTGAGTCGGGAAACCGTCTAGATCCCGATGGTTTACGACTCGCAGCCGGCAGCGCCAAGCTCCGCAAACGTGCGGCGGGCGTCGGCAGCGAGGCCATCGCGATCGCCAAGTCGGCTCTGAGCCATCACGCAGCGGGCCGCTTCGTACGGAAAACCGACCTGTCCATACGCAGCACGCGCGCGCTCGAATGCGTCGAACGCCGCGTCCTTGTCTCCCCGCGCCGCGAGGACACGACCGTTCGCATGTTCGGCCATAGCGAGCCATGCGCGACTACCAAACCGATACGCGACTTCCTCGAGGCGCTTGGCGTAACGCTCCGCCGCGCGCACGTCGTCACACGCGAGCTCGACGCGAACAGCCTCGGGCAGGAGCAGTGCGTTGCACGTGGCGCAGTGACCGTGACGAGCAGCCTCCGCGAGCCCTTCCTCGAGACTCGCGCGCGCAGCCGTCGGATCGTTCGCAGCCAGGCGATTGCGCGTGAGCGACGCATGGATGCGCGTGAGGCAGTGCGAGCGCATCGCGGCGCGTCCGCCGACGACGATCGCCTCGTCGAGCAGTGCGCGTGCTTCTTCGAGCGCTCCTTTCGCCGTGAGCAGCACGGCGAGGCGCTGCTGCGAAAGGGCCTCGCCGCTCGCGCTGCCGACCTGGCGGAACCGCTCGATCGCCTGCCGGAGCTGCGACTCGGCAGAGCTCCACTCGCCGCTCTGGAAATCGAGCGTCCCGGCGAAGTTCTCGCACAGCGCGATCGCGCGCGGCGCCTTCATGCGGCGGCCTTGATCGAGCGTTTGCTCGACGGCAGTCCGGATCTTCGCGGGTCCCTGCTCTCCGTACAGATGGTATTCCCACAAGCAGAGGTGCACGTCGAACGCCTGATCGACGTCGAGCGTGCCTTCCGAAAGCTCCTGCCGCTCCGTCTCGTGCGCGCGCCCCTCCTGCCACGAGCCGAGCGAGTGACACGCGAGAGCGAGCATCTCGTGCGCCTTCGCCATCGCAGGCCGATCGCCACGCAACTCTGCCTCGAACAGCGATCGCTCGGCGAGAACTTTGGACTCCGCGTAGCGCTCCTCGTGCCAACGCAGCTGTGCGAACAGATAGAGCACTGGCGGTAGCTGCGGATCGTCTTTGCTGGTCGCGAGCGCGGCAACAGCGTCTTCGAGCCGCGTGCCGGCTTCTGCGAGGCGTCCGCCCTGAATGAGCGCGAGCGCAGCAATGCGGCGGACGAGCGCGAGCTCCGTCACCGACGGACGAAAGCCGCCCAGCTCGAGCGTGGCGGCGGTGTCGAGATCGCGCACCGCTCCGTCGAGATCCGCGAGCGCCATCCGCATGCCGCCGAGCATGCGGAGCACCTTGAATCGCTCGGCCCCATCCTCCTTGCCCGTCGCGTCCATCATCGTGATGGCGCGCTCGAGGAACGCGATTGCCTCGGTGAAGCCGAGACGCTTCTGCGCTCGCTCGGCAGCGGTCAGTAGATACGGCAGCGCGCGATCGAGCTGCCCCGCGCTCTCGTGATGGAACGCCAGCACCTCCGCGCGCTTTTCCTGCTCGCGCGGCGCGCCGGCCGCGACCAGCTCGATCGCGTCGGCGATCGCGCGGTGGATGTATACGCGCCGCGCGCTCGTAACCGAATCGAGGAGCGCCTGTCGCGTGAGCGCATGACGGAAGCGGTAGTCACCATCGCGCTCTTCGACGATCCGCGCCTCGAGCCCGAGGTCGAGTGCGTCGAGCGCCGCTTCGGCGGTGAGCCCGGCCGCGCGCTGCGCGACATCGAACGAAAACGTCAAGCCTACGAGCGAGGCCGCCGTCAGAAGCCGCAGCGGGTCGCGCCCCAGGCGGTGCACGCGGTGCAGTACGACGCCCTGGAGCTTCGCCGGCAACGTGGGCCGTGTCGTCGACTCCTCGCGCATCGTCTGCACGACTTCTTCGGTGTGAAACGGATTGCCCTCGGCGAGTGCGTGCACCGCTTCGACGATCTCCGGATCGGCGGCAGCATCGAACGACTGCTCGACAAAGCGGGCGGTCGCCGCGCGATCTAGACGGTCGAGTGACACGCGCGTCGCGAGACGCTCGCGCCCGATCCCACCGAGCATCGTATGCAGACCGCGGCCGACGTAGACTTCGTCGTCGCGGAACGTCCCGACGAGCAATAGCGACATCGTGCGCGTCGCACGCGCCAGATGATGGAACAAGTGCAGGCTCGATTGGTCCGCCTGGTGGAGGTCCTCGATCACGAGGCACACCGGCCGCTCCTTACCGATCGCCTCGATCGCACGCTCCACCGATTGGAACAACCTCGCCCGATCATCCTGCGCCGATCCGCCAAGCGGCGCGAACGACAGAAACGGGTCGCTCTCCGGAGAGGCAGCTGTCGCGCGACGGTGATGTGCCCACGCGTCGGCAAACGGCGCATATGGCACGCCCGAGTCCGCGTCCAGACTCGCGCCTACGAGCACAGTGCTTCCCGATGCCGCAGCGTTGCGCGCGCACTCGCGAACGAGTCGCGTCTTGCCGAGACCTGCCTCGCCATCGATGAACAGCACGCCACGGCCAGCGCCGATGAACTTTCGGACCTCGCCGAGCTCCGCCTCGCGACCGTACATCGGCTCGAATGGATCACCGTGCACGACCGGCGCCGCTTCCACGCGCACAGCCTCGACGCGCAGAGCTGCTTTCGAGGGACGCGCTGCCACGTCGCCGCGCTCGATCGCGGCCTTCAGATCGAACGTCTCTTTCGACGGTGGCGTATCGAGCCGCGCAAACAGCGCGGTCGAGCATTCGGAGAACTGGCGCAGCGCATCGCTCGTTCGTCCCGCCTCCGCGAGCACGCGCATCAACAACTGGTGGGCAGGCTCGAGAGCAGCGTCCTGCACGAGGACCTTGCGCAGAACATCGATGCAGGCTTCGGCATCGCCGGTCTCGTGATGCAGTCTCGCGAGCCGCAGACCCGCATCGACGAAGCGCTGACGCAGCCCCTCGCGCCGCGCCGCGAGCGCGTCGGAGTACGGATCGTCGGGAAGCAGCACTCCCTGATAGAGCTCGACGGCCTGCGCGAGCGCCTCGCGCGACGTGCTCGCAGCGGCTTGCTCGAAC
>Ga0315912_10006062_pt1 | contig 10924 bp, 9 predicted proteins | sample VfabasoilMG_FD_204469 | JGI IMG/M metagenome (GOLD analysis project Ga0315912, IMG submission 204469) | Garden soil microbial communities collected in Santa Monica, California, United States - V. faba soil | ecosystem: Environmental > Terrestrial > Soil > Garden | place: USA: California...
GGCCTGCAGCGACCAGAAGTCCGTGTACGCGGGGTTCTCGAGGAACTTGCGCACGCCCGGCACGTTCTCGATGCCTAACATCTTCGCGAAGTCGCCGGCCGAACCGGCTTCGAGGAAGCGCGTGTAGTGATCGCCCCCACCCAATGCAAAATCCCCGTCGCCGTCACCCTTCTTGAGCGAGAGACCCACGACGTATTCGAAAGCCGAAATGCGGAAGGCGCCGTTATGGAACCAGTCGTCGCCCATCCAGCCGTCGACCATCGGGCTCTGCGGCACCGTCGCCTTCAATGCGGGATGCGGATTGATCTGCGCCATGAGCGTGGTGAAGCCCAGGTAACTCGAACCGATGACGCCGACCTTGCCGCTCGACTCCGGCGTGTTCTTGACCAGCCATTCGATGGTGTCGTACGCGTCCGTGGATTCGTCGATGCCGGAATCGTTGGCCGGTCCCGCCAGCGGGCGATTCAACACCCAGGCGCCTTCGGATTTGTGCAGGCCGCGGATGTCCTGGTACACGCGGATATAGCCGTCGTTCACGAACTCCGCGTCCATGACCTCGAGGACGTCGGTGATGCTCTGGCTCGCGACGCGGTGCGTCGAGTGATGCGCGTCGTATGGGGTTCGCGAAAGAAGGATGGGCCCGTTGGTCGTGCCCTTCTTCATCACGATGGCGGTGTAGAGCTTTACGCCGTCCCGCATCGGGACCATGACTTCGCGGCGGATGAAGTCCGCCTGTGGCAGCGTTTGCTCGAACTTGTCGATGACGTCGGGCGTCATCGGAGTAACGCGCGGCGGGGTTTGGGCAAATGCCGCGCTCGAAGCGGCGGCAAAGACAATGGAAAAGAGGGTGAAATGTTTCATGGCCGACAGCCTACGAGCCGGCCGGCATTACTTCAACTTGAGGGCGATTCGACTCAGCGCCCGGACCGATCCGCCTGCCGCGCGGGCCGAAATCGCCGGACCGCGCGGCCAGCCATGTGTCCCCCGGCTTTCACCGGAGGCCACTCTAACTACCTTTCTGAACCTGCGGATCGCCGAGTCGCACGCGCCACATTCCGCTCACTCGATCCTCTTTCCAATAACCCACCATCACTTTCGCTTTCGGAAACAGGTGAAGACTGGCTTTCCCATGGATTGCAGGACAACGGAGTTCGAAATGGCCCTCGCCCATTTCGGTCCCGTTGTAGTGAATCGTCTGGCCCTCATCTTCGTACGCGACCTGGATGGTGCCGTCACCAATCCTCACGCGGCACGGTACGTCCCGCACACCCTCGTGGTCATAGAAGAGAGAGTCGAAGCTGCTGTCCGGATACACGGTCTGATTCATGTTCGCACCTCATGGACAGGAGAATTCCTGCCTTCTATAGGTAAGCGAACCAGCGAGACCAATCGCTCTCGGACTTCGGGCGAAACGCGCCCAAGTCATGGAAATCAGGCGCTTTCTAGTTGCGCGTCATTCCTTGAGTTGCACGCGTAAATAGAACTTCGGCGGCACCAGGATCCGCTTCATCGCCGCACCACCCGTCTTGCGCGGCGTCGCACTCGCCGGGTCGTCCCATATGAGAAAAGCAATGACGAAATATTCGCCGGCCGGCACCTGGCTGAAATGAAACTCCCCGCGCAGGTCGCACGCACCCTTGAGCAGCATCTCGTGGTACTCCGGCGCGTCGGGCGTGAACTTCGGCGGATTCTGCTCCATCAGGATCTGGCCGCTCGCAGCGTTGCCGTAGGTCTTCGTGATGCGCTCGGTCGAATACGCGGCGACGGGCAACAGCTCCACGTTGAAGCCGGCGCAGTCCTTGTACGTGCCATCGGCCAGCTTCAGGAACGCCTTGCCACTGACTGTCGAGTTTCCGGGCTGCTTGATGAAATTCACTTCGTCGAGACTGAAGGCACTCTCGAGCTTGACCAGGTCGTCTGCCGTGGCAATCAGCGGGAAAATCAGCGCGAGCAACAGTGCGAGAATTTTCATGCGCACATCCTACAGAAGTTAGCCCCTCCCAGCCCGGGCGCGCGTTAGAATTCGGCGGGCCAGAGAGGGAGGTTCACCGTGCGAAACAGGATTCTAGCCACCGCCGTCGCTTTCATGTGCGCGTACGCCGCGCAGGGCGCAACCCCACCTCCCGCCGAAGCCTACGGCCGGCTCCCCGCCATCGGTGACGCGGACATATCGCCCGACGGCAAGCGCGTCGTCGTCTCCGTGGGATACGAATTCCACGCCAGCAATCCCGATCGCGAGCTGACCGCGGTCAGTGTCATCGATCTCGAATCCGGAAAGGTGGAGCGAACGCTCGCCCCGCCCGACAAGAACACCCTGCGCGGCGTCGGCTGGGCTGACGAGAAGCGCGCTTTCTACAACATCAGCAGCACCCTGCGCGCGCGTGACCTGATGCCAGTCTCAATGCCGATCATGACGCTGGGCCGGCGCATCGAAGTCGTGCGAACGGGCACGCTCGCCATCGACAGCGGAAAAATGACGCTCCTGATGATGGACGAAGGCAATCGCGGCAACTCATCGCTGACGCGGCTGCAGGCGCCGATCGAAGGCGAACCGGGTTTCGGGCGCATGGTTGCCTATGGCGGCCTCAACACGTTGAACAACGTGCCGAAGCTGTCCGTGTATCGCGTCAATCTCGACACGGGTGTCGGCACGGCCATTGAAACGGCCAAGGCGGACACGCGCGGCTATCTTCTCGATGAGCGCGGCGCCGTCCTCGCTCGCGTCGACATCAACGACGACAAGAATCGCTGGCGCCTCTTCACCTACGAAGACGGCAAGGACCGCATGGTCCTCGAAGAAGTATCCGAGATGGGCCAGCCGCTCTCGATGTACGGATTGCTGGACGACGGGCGCATCGCCGCGGTCAATCCGCACCAGGAAGGCAGGCGCGACACCTTGATTGCCATCGATCGAAAGACCGGGGCGATGACGCCGGTGGAAGGTGCGCAAGGAGCGCAAGGCAGCGATGTGCGAGCGCTCGGTGATCCGTGGCGCCATCGCGTCGTGGGCGTCGGCTGGACCGAAGATCTGCCGAAGCAGAAGTTTTTCGATGCCGAGCTCGCGAAGATCCAGGCCGAGGTGCAGCCGCTGTTCGAGAGCGGGTACGTGAACATGCAATCCTGGTCCCGCGATCGCACCCGCGTGATGTTGTTTGGCGAGACCGCCGACGACGCCGGCGCGTACTACGTGTACGACACGGTGGCGAAGAAGTTGCGCACCGTCGGCAAGCGCTACCCGCAGCTCACCTCCGCGGACCTCGGCGATCGCCGCTCCATTAAATACCCGGCGCGCGATGGCACGAAGATTCCGGCGTATCTCACGCTGCCCGTGGGAGTCGAGCCCAAGAACCTGCCGCTCGTGCTCCTCGTGCACGGCGGGCCCCACTCGCGGGACGACTTCACGTTCGACTGGTGGTCGAGCTTCCTGGCTTCGCGCGGGTATGCGGTTCTCCAGGCCAACTTCCGCGGCTCGACCGGCTATGGTTACGAGTGGTTTGACGCAGGTCGCAGTGGCTGGGGCGATGGCGTAATGCAGACCGACGTGGAAGACGGCGCGGCGGCACTCATCAAGGCGGGCATCGCCGACGGCAAACGCGTTTGCATCGTCGGCGCTTCGTACGGCGGATACGCCGCGCAAGCGGGCGCCACGATCACGCCCGACCGCTACTCCTGCGCGATCAGCGTCGCAGGCGTGAGCGATCCGGAGGAAATGCTGAAGGACGCGAATCGCGGCGATCGCAACAGCTTCATCGCGGAGTGGTGGCGCAAGTCCATGGGTGCTGACATGGACCACCTGCGCAGAATTTCGCCCATCCGGCATGCCGAGCAGGTGAAGATTCCGATCCTGCTGCTGCATGGAGCCGAAGACAGCGTCGTGAAGGTCGAACAATCACGCGCGATGTACAAGAAATTGAAAGCCGCCAAGCGCGACGTGAAGTACGTCGAGCTTGGCGGCGACGATCACTGGCTCTCGAGCGCATCGACGCGCACGCAGATGCTCCAGGAGATCGAGACGTTCCTGGCCCAGAACCTGAAGAAGTAGCCGGTATGCCACTCACCAACGACAAGACGAAGAGCCGCGCGTTCCTCCAGGACATGGCCAACGACGACTATTTCCCGAAGCATCTCGTCGACAAGGGAAAGCAGATTCTCGTCCGCCTCTGCGAGCGCATCGAGAGGGAAAAGCCGGCGGACGAGACGGCGCTGTACAAGCTGACGCATGCCGCCACGGACGAGTTCAACGATCTCGCCGAAGAATTCGACGACGAAGGCAGCGAGCTCGAAACGGCCGCCCGGGAAAGCATTGGCGAAGAGTTCTGGTTCATCGCCAATGCGTACGGATACTCCAACGCGGATGCCGAGGAACTGATCGCCACCCGCGACTGGTAGGCGGCGTTCCAGCCGGAATTCCCTTCAGGAAGCGTTCATTTGCCACCAACGACAATCCCTTTCGAGGTAGGTGCATCCGCCTCGACAGAGGGTTCGTAGTTTGAGGAACCTGGCCCAAAATCCAGGTGACTCACTGATGGAGGACATATGAAACGCTCGAAGGACACTTCAAATCGCATGCCGCAGCACGACTACGGTCTGGCTCTGCAGACGGCCGTGTCCTGGCTGGGCGACCGGTATCTCCTGGCGGAGCCCGTGCCCCGCCGCAAGGAAGAGCCCAAGCCGTATTTCGCCGAGCCGCGCCGCTGGTACGATGCGCCGCGTGACAACCGGTTTAAGCGAGTTCATTAGGGCGTATCCCCGCCTCGCCGTCCTCACGGGTGCCGGAGTCAGCACCCGTTCCGGCATTCCCGACTATCGCGACGAACAAGGCGAATGGAAGCGCGCGCGGCCCGTGGAGTTCCGGCCGTTCATGACGGACGTCAAGGTGCGCAAGCGCTACTGGGCGCGAAGCACCGTCGGCTGGCCCATCATCAGCCAGGCGCAACCCAACGATGCTCACCGTGCGCTGGCACGCCTCGGCGCCTCGGGCGTAGTTAGTCTCCTGATCACCCAGAACGTCGACGGGCTGCACGCCAAGGCGGGAAGCCCCGACGTGATCGACCTGCATGGGCGGCTCGATACCGTGCGATGCATGGCCTGTGGGCACACTCTTCCGCGCGCGGATCTCCAACGACAACTGCTGGCGAGCAATCCATCGTGGGCCGAGATCGAAGGACGCGTCGCGCCCGATGGCGACGTCGACATCGAGGGCCGCGACTTCAGCGGATTTGTCGTTCCCGATTGCCCGCGGTGTGAAGGCATCCTCAAGCCCGACGTCGTGTTCTTTGGAGAGAACGTGCCCCGCGAGCGCGTCGATCGTGCATTCGAAGGCGTGGCAAACGCCGACGCATTGCTCATCGTCGGGTCGTCGCTGATGGTCTATTCAGGATTCCGGTTCGCCGAAGCGGCCGCGACGGCGGGCAAACCGATCGCGGCCATCAATCTCGGGCGTACACGCGCGGATCACCTGTTGGCGCTGAAGATCACTCAGCCCGCGGAGGAAGCCTTGAAGTGGGCGAGCTGATCCGCATGCGCCTTCTTGAACGCCGGACGCGCAGTCGCGCGCGCCACGTAGTCGAGACACGCAGGATGCTTCGCCAGTCGATCGAAGCGATGTAGCAAGCGCAGCGCATCCGACATCAGGATGTCCGCGATTGAAAAGGTGCCGGCCAGCCACTCCCGCTTCGCAAACACCGGCTCGAGTCGATCCAGGCGCGCGGTTACCCACCCGTCGAAAAACTCCCAAGGCTTCGTGTCCTTGAGGTCGTAGAAGATGAAGATCGACCACGGCACGGTCGCCATCTCGATGGAGTTCAGCGCGGCGATGAGCCACTGCACTGCATCGTTTCGACGCTGAGGATCGGCGGGCAGCAACTTCTCACTCCTGTTCCCGAGATGGAGCAGAATCGCACCGCTCTCGAAGACCGAGAGTTCGCCGTCGGTGAGCCACGGCACCTGGGCGAAGGGTTGGTGCGCGACATGCTCGGCACCGCGATCCTTGAACGGAACGCCGACGACCTTGTACGGCAGGCCCGCCTCCTCCAGCGCCCAGCGGATTCGAAGGTCGCGCACGTAGCCGCGCGGCGGCTCGGGCACCCAGTCATAGGTGTACACAGTCAGTTCGCTCATGCGTCGGGATTGTGCACGCTGGGCAAGTGCGAGCAACAGTGGTGCGCGGTGACAGATTCCATCGATAGAGGGGTATGCTCCGCTCCACAACCTCGGGGAGTTCTCATGAACAAGTGCATATGGATCATGTCACTGGCCGCCGCCGCGGGAACCGCTTCGGCGCAGGAAGCCACGCCGGGCCAACTCGATGAAGTCATCGTGTCCGCCGATCGTCGCGACGAAAACGTCCGCGATGTCCCGAGTTCGGTATCGGCCGTCAGCGGCGAAAATCTCGATGTGCTCTCGACCAGCGGCCAGGACGTGCGCCTGCTGTCGGGCCGCGTGCCGAGCCTCAACGTCGAGTCGTCATTCGGCCGCGCATTTCCACGCTTCTACATTCGCGGCTACGGCAACGGCGATTTCCGACTCAACGCCTCGCAACCCGTCTCCCTTATCTATGACGACGTCGTGCAGGAAAACCCGATCCTCAAGGGCTTCCCGATCTTCGACCTCGAGCAGATCGAAGTACTGCGCGGCCCGCAAGGCACCTTGTTCGGTCGCAATACACCGGGCGGCGTCGTGAAGTTTGATTCGGTCGAGCCGGGATCCGACTTCGGCGGCTACGCCAGCGTGTCCGACGCCACCTACAACACCGCGAACATCGAAGGCGCGCTGAACTTCGCCCTCGGTGAAGGCTGGTCTGCCCGCGTCTCCGGGCTCTACCAGCATCGCGACGACTTCGTCGGCAACGCGCTCACCGGCGAAGACGATCTGTACGAAGGCTACAACGATCGCGCCGCGCGCGTGCAGGTGAAGTACGAGAGCGACAACTTCAGCGCGCTCTTCAACGCGCACATGCGCAACCTCGACGGCACCGCGCGACTGTTCCGCGCGAACATCATCGAGCCCGGCAGCAACGATCTCATCGACGGATTCGATGAAGATAGCCCGCCCTCCCTCGACGGCCAGAACCGGCAGGAACTGAACATCGCGGGCGGCAGTGTTCGCCTGACCTGGGATCTCGGTAGTTACGCGCTGCACTCGATCACCGGCTTTGAGTCGATGGACGCGTACAGCCGCGGCGATATCGACGGCGGTTACGGCTGCGGATTCTGTGGCCTGCCGAACGGACCCGGCTTCATTCCGTTCCCGAGCGAAACCGCGGACGGCATTCCCTCGCTCGATCAGTTCACGCAGGAAATTCGCCTCGAGTCGCAACTCGACAACGGGTTCAACTGGCAGGCGGGCGTGTATTACTTCGACGAGGATTACGACACCGAATTTTTCTCATACGACAGTCTCGCGGGCGGCGTGCAGAACCAATACCTGCGCGCCAACCAGACCAACACTGCGTGGGCGGTGTTCGGTTCGGTCACCTACGCCTTGACGGACGATTTCGAAGTACGCGCGGGCGTTCGCTACACGGACGACGAGAAGGATTTCGTCACCGGTGTTCCGGTGGGCTTTACCTTCCCGCCCGGCGCCGTGACCTCCGCCAGCCTGAGCGACGACAACGTGAGCTGGGATCTCTCCGGCATGTGGTCCGTCAATGCCGACGTGAACCTGTACGCGCGCATCGCCACCGGCTTCCGCGGCGCGAGCGTGCAGCCGGCCGGTCCGTTCGGCGGCCAGTCCGTCGCCGAGCCCGAGACCAACATGTCTTATGAAGTCGGCGTGAAGGCAGATCTCTGGGACCGCCGCGCGAAACTGTACTTCAATCTCTTCCACTATGAAGTGAGTGACCAGCAGCTCACCGCCGTCGGCGGCGCGAGCAACGCCGTGCGCTTGTTGAACGCGGACAAGACCATCGGCCAGGGTGCGGAGCTCGACTTCGAGGCGTTCCTGACCAACGACCTGCTCATGACGTTAGGCGTCAGCTACAACGACACCGAGATCAATGACGACGGCATCGCGGTGGGAATCTGCTTCTCGTGCACGGTCACGGATCCGACGATCCTGAGTGACCCCAACAACCCCAATTCGCCGCGGCTCGCGGTCATCGACGGAAACCAGCTGCCGCAGGCGCCCGAGACGATCGCGAGCTTCACGCTGCGCTATGGCATCCCCTTCGGCAGCGGCGAGTTCTTTGCCTACACCGACTGGGCGTATCGCAGCAAAGTGAACTTCTTCCTCTACGAATCCACGGAGTTCACCGGCAAGTCGCTGCTCGAGGGCGGCCTGCGCCTCGGCTACAACTGGAGCGAAGGCACCTACGAGGCTGCGATCTTCGGGCGAAACATCACGGATGAAGTGGTCGCCGTCGGCGCGATCGACTTCAACAACCTGACGGGCTTCGTGAACGAACCGCAGATCTGGGGTGTGCAGTTCAAGGCGAAGTTCTGAGGCCATGAGCGAGAGTCGCCCAGGAAAACTGCGTTTCATTTCGCGGAGAATGCCGGCGAGTAGCGTTTCGTCCGCTCAGATCGGCTCTTCCACCTTGTATCCGCGCGCGCGCAACTCGGCCAGGTAGCCACCCGGCGCGAAGAGCTCCGACATAGAGATCACGGCCATCGTGCTCTTGTTTTCCTTCAGCGCACGCTCGGCTTCCTTGAGCCACGCCGCAGTTCGCCGCGCCACGAATTCATTGGCGCGCCCTTCACCGCCGTACAGCGCTTCGGTGCACGGACTCTCGCCGTGGTCTCGCTGAAGCGCGTACTGGGGTACGAGCTGCCGCAATGCCGCGATGTCTCCCACCGACCAGGCGTTCGCGAGGCGCGTCAGTCCGGTGCCGCCATCTTCGACCATCGCCACCATCATCTCGAGGCATGGCACGGTAGAACCCTGCTGGATGTTCTTCAAATGTTCTTCGTGCGTCTGCCCCGGCGTATCGACGAACGTGACCCTGACGTTGGCCCGGATCGCGAGTTTCCTCACCGTGAAACTCGCGCTGAATCTCTTCTCCATGCCGAGCTTCCGGAGCGCAGTCATCATGATGCGTCGCCCCGCATAGAACGGGCGCAACACGTCGAGGCCGTCGGACACACGGTAGTACCTTCGCGTGGCATCGGCGCGCGCGTACAAGTCGGGCGGAACGACATCCTTGAGTTTCTGTCCGCCTGGCAGCGTGCGTATCCGAGACTCCGCATCGTCCTGCTGCTTGTTAGGCCAGAAGACGCCCGAGAAATCGAGGATCACTTCCTGTGATTTCGCGAGCTGCGTCTCGAACTTTTTCGAGCGCCATTTCACCTTGCCGGGCTGCGGCGCAATTTCGCCAAGAATCCAGAGTGTGTGGTCGCCGGAAGATACCTTCCAAAGACCCGGACCGGGCTGCTCGCCCGTGACCAGCACCTCCTGCATGGGCGGCACTTCTGTCTCGGAGCCGGGCTCCTGTGCCACGGCGCACCCGATGAAAAGCGACGCGGCGATGAATGAATGCCAGGGTCTGAGCATCAATGCGAATAGCGCAGGTGACGAGAGGCGTTAGACACAGGTCGTCTCGATAACCGGGTACTCGTTATATACAGTCACGGCTGCTTTCAGAAGGGGGCCGTATGAAACACTGGTTGTTGATGGCGATGGCCGTGTGCGGCGTGGCGCGGGCTGAAAACCTCCCCTTGTGGGAAATCGGCCAGGTTCCCGACGTGAAAGGTGACGGCCCGCTGGACTCTCCGTTCCTCACCGTGTTTCAGCCGCGCAAGGGCACCGCGAACGGCGGCGCCGTCGTCATCGCACCCGGCGGCGGCAACATCATGCTGATGTACGGTGCCGAGGGCGCCGACGTCGCGGAGGTCTTCAACGACTGGGGCGTTACGGCATTCGTGCTCACGTACCGGCTCTCACCGCGCTACGACAATGACACCCGCACTAAAGATGGCGAACGCGCCGTGCGGTTCGTGCGCGCCCATGCTTCACGCTGGCATCTCGACGCCGCGAAGATCGGGTTTGTCGGGTTCTCCGCCGGTGGTAGTTTGGCCCGCGCCGTGGCGGCCGCTTCGGACAGCGGCGATGCAAGCTCCCCCGACGCCATCGAGCGCGCGAGTTCGCGACCCGACTATGTGGGTCTCATCTACGGCGCTGGCCGCGCGAGTCCTGAAGAGTCTCTCAAGGATTACCCGCCTACCTTCCTGTTGTCCGCAGCCGCGGACCAGGGGCCATCGCTCGCCAACGCGCAGCTGTTCGCAGACCTCACGAAGGCTGGCGCCGTGGCCGAGTTGCACGTGTATCAACGTGGCCGTCACGGTTTCGGCACTGGAACCGGCAGTTCCGAATTCAGCGACTGGATGCCGCGGCTCCAGGGCTTCTTGCGCGTTTCGGGATTTCTGCCGGCGGCCGACACGACGAGCGGCGCGCCCACGCGCCCTTGGAAAGCGGCCGCTGCCCCCGTCAACGATGGATACGGCGACTACGTCTACGTACCCAAAGGCTCGTTCAGGATGGGCGACAGCTCGAAGGATGGACTGGCGCGCGAGCGGCCGGCGCATGTCGTGGATCTCGACGCGTACTACATCTCCAGGTTTGAGATCACCAATCGTGAGTGGCGGAAATTTCGCGATGATCCGGGTTATGACGATCCGGAGTTCTGGCCAAACGGCCGCGTAGTGCCGCGCGACCAGGTTCCGTACTGGACGCAGGCTAACAACCACGGCGGCGGCACTCCCGACTCCGACGACTACCCGGTCATTGGCGTCAACTGGGACGCGGCCACGGCCTACTGTGCATGGCTCAGCGCGAAGACCGGCAAACACTATCGCCTGCCCACCGAAGCAGAGTGGGAGAAGGCCGCGCGCGGGCCCGACGCGCGCGTCTATCCCTTTGGTCAAACTATAGACCGCGCAAAGGCGAACTACGTCGGCGCACAGGCCTACGACACGGTTATGCCCGTGGG
>Ga0315912_10006063_pt1 | contig 10924 bp, 8 predicted proteins | sample VfabasoilMG_FD_204469 | JGI IMG/M metagenome (GOLD analysis project Ga0315912, IMG submission 204469) | Garden soil microbial communities collected in Santa Monica, California, United States - V. faba soil | ecosystem: Environmental > Terrestrial > Soil > Garden | place: USA: California...
ATCCGCCGCCGGACAACGTGGACATCTCCGCCCCCGATCCGGCCGAGGGGGGCACGGCCCGCCAGCGGTTCACCGCGCACCTGTCCGATCCGTCGTGCTCGAACTGCCACAGCGCCATGGACCCGCTTGGCTTCCCACTCGAAAGCTTCGACGCGCTCGGTAGCTTCCGCGCCATGGACGCCGGCCAGACCATCGACCTGTCGGGCGAGTTCCTCTTCACCGAGGACATCGACGGCACCTTCATCGGACCGATCGAGATGTCCCAGGTGCTGTCCACCAGCGACCAGGTGGAGGACTGCGTGACCGAGCAGTGGTTCAAGTTCGCGGTTGGCCGCGGTGTCGAGTCAGGCGATGCCTGTTCGCTCTCTCCCCTGCAAGACGCCTTCAATTCGAGCGGCGGCAACCTGATGGAGCTCCTGGTGCAGACCACCCAGACCGAGGCTTTCCTCTACCGTCGCACCTCCGAGGTGATCCCATGATTCGCACTAGCCGCTCGCTCGGCCATATCTCGCGCCGCGACCTCCTGCGCGGGGCGCTGGCCGGTACGGCGTCCATTCCGCTCTTGAATGCGCATCGCGCCGTCGGTCAGGAGACGACGTACCCGACGCGCTTGATCGTGTTTGCCACGCCGAACGGCACCCGGAACGACCTGTTCTGGCCCACCGGGACTCCGGGCAATCTGACCTTCCCGCAGCTCACCGCTCCGCTCTCGCCTTTCCAGGATCGGCTGCTCTTCTTGGACGGCATCCGGCACTGCCCGGCCGTCGTTGGCGACAACGGCTTCAACGGGGGCCTCAACGGCTCGGAGCACGCACGTGGCATCGGTGGCCTGCTCACGGCCCGGCCGCTCGGCACCGGTACGTTCCAGAGCTTCATGGCGACTTCGGGCTGGGGCTCGGGCATTTCGCTCGACCAGCACCTGGGCGAAGTCTTGAATCCACCCACGCGCTTCAAGACGCTCGAGCTCGGCGTGCACGTACGCGACTCGCAGGTGCGGGGCAGGATCTGCTACACGGGGGCCGATCAACCGGTGCCACCGCGCGAGGATCCGCAGGACGTCTACGATGCCCTGTTTTCGGGCGGCAGCGGCGACCCGGGCGGAGACCCCGCCACGGATCAGCTGGGCGCGGAGCGCGCGGGCGTCTACGACATCACCAAGCGCGAGATCGCTCGCCTACAGGCGCGCTTGGGCGCCGAGGATCGACTGAAGCTCGAGGCGCATCTCGATGCGATCGCCGACATCGAGGATCGGCTTTCTTCGATCGGTGGCACGGGCGCGACCACGGGGGAGGGCACCGAGGGCTGCGATCCACCGACCGGTGACATGACCGTGGACCTCTTGGATGACGGAACGCTCGAGCAGACGGGCCACCTGCAGATGGACCTGGCCGCTGCGGCGCTCGCCTGCGATCAGACCCGCATCATCACGATCCAGTGGAACTTTGCCGAGAGCGAGCACTTGTTCCCGTTCCTTGGGCTCTCCCGCAACCACCATGCGATCTCGCACGACTGGGCGGGAACGACCGGGTTCACCGAGTACGGCCAGATCCACGTCTGGTTCGCGGAGCAGCTGGCGTACCTGCTCGACAAGCTGGACTCCATTCCGGAGGGGAACGGCACGCTGCTCGACAACAGCGTGGTGTTCTGGGGCTCCGAGATCGGGGAGTCCACGAGCCACGACCTCACCCGCATGCCGTACATGCTGGCTGGTGGCGGTGGCGGCCAGCTGAATACGGGTCGCGTAGTCGACTACAAGAGCGCGCCCAAGGACAATAACCAGCTTCTGGTGTCGCTTGCGAACATCATGGGCGCCACCGACATCACGTCGTTCGGCGACCCGTCGGGGGCGACCGGTCCCTTGCCCGACCTTCTGCTCTGAGGCGGGCGGCAGCTCCTCCCAACGACAACAACCGTGCCCGCGCGGACCGGGAGACGGCGGAGGTGCGAAAACCCCTCGCGAAGAGGGGGTTCTTCGCACCGATCTTGCCCTGCTGGCCGGCGCGGAGAACCCTGCTAGCGCGTCGCTTTCCAGAGCAGGCGCAGGCAGCTTTGCACCACCACTTCGGCGTTGCCGTCGTCGGCGAGCAGGTCCTCGTCGAGCAGGCGGGCAGTGATGTCCTTGGCACTGCGCTCGCCGTCGATGAGAGCAAGGACTCGCTCCAAGATCGGCAGCGGGAGCGACGTGGAAGGCGCGAGGACCAGGGGCGGGATGGGGAAAGCTCCGTCACCGAGCCAAGCAGGTTCGTGAGCAGAGGCGGGAGCATTCGCCTTCACGGCGTGAAGGTTCAGCACCCATTCGCGGCGTCCTTGGGTCGAGAGCGGCGAGCACAGGTAATCGGCTGGCTCGTACTTGGAGCGGGTCACCTCGAAGCCAGCCCTGTGCGCCAGCTCGAGCAGCTCGTCCACCCCGTAGCGATGCGCGGGCATCGTGCGCGAAGGCTCGTACACGAAGGGGCCGGTGTGAAGCCAAGCTCCCCCGGGAGCGAGCAGCTCGTGCAGGATGGGCAGGAAGGTCGCGAGGTCCGGCGGCACCTGGTCCAGGAACCAGGGCGTGATCACGGTGTCCCAAACGCCCCGTGCCACCGGCGGCTCGAGTCCATCCGCGAGCAGGAGCTTTAGGTTTGGGGGCGGCGGACCCGGCGCGCGCAGCGTGCGGCGAACCGCCGCGTGCTCGGGGTGTCTCGGGTGACCAGGTAGCTCGTAGAGCTCCACTTCTCGACCGGCTAGCAGGCGCTGGGTGACCAGGAGCGGGAGCGGATTCAGGTCCAGCGCCAGCACCGGCTCCGCATCCTCGGGCCCTGCTTGCTGGGGAAAGTGGAGCGCCAGGTCCCAGGCCAGGCGCGCGGTGCCGGCTCCGAGGACCAGCGTCCTACCAAGGCGGAAATCGGCTGGCAGCACGGAGAGCAGCCGGGTCAGCGCCGGCGTCACCTCGTCCACCTCCGGCTGCCACGCGTAGTCCCTGTGGATCAAGGTGACGAAGTCGAGCAGTGAGCCCTCGTCCGCGTCGCCTCGCTCGGCCGGATGGAGTCCCACGTCAGCGAAGAGCTCGAGCACGCGCTTTCGGTGCTCGGGCATCGCGCTCGAGACTGCGCGCAGGCGACTCGTGGTGGCCCGAGGCAGGCCCGGCCGTACGAGCTCTGCGAGCAGGTGCCGCTCGATGGCGTCTGTCTCCAGAGTCAGCTTGCGCAGCCTGGACCGAAACTTGGCAAGGAGGGAGCTGGGATCGGCCGCGAGCACCGGGATCTGGCCCAGCCGCGGGAACTCGCGCGCGCAGGAGGGACAACGCAAGTTGGGCTCGCCCGGGCTCGACTCGGAGGCGCCCAGCTGCGCGCGGCAGCCAGGGCAGACGAGGAGCGAACTCAGTCCTCCCACCAAGGTGCCACCTCGGGCTCAGTCAGGCAGTCGACGATCTGATTGCAGTAGACGCCGGAAAGGCACTCGATCAGCGCCTCCAAGTGATCCACGTGCGAGATGCTCGCCGCGTGGATGCCGACTACGCGCACCTGCGGATTGTCGAGTTGTGACCCACACAGGGACTCGAGGTCGTACATCAGCGAAGCGACGTAGGCGTTCTGCTCGTCCTCGACTGCCAGTTGAATGCACTCCTCGGTGCCCGCGTCGACGGGGCTCAAGCAGTACGGAACGACGCAGTCGAGGATGTCGACGACCGCTTGCGCGCTCTCGTTCTCGCACAGGGCGAGGTAGTAGTTGTAGCTGGGCTGGAGCTCACACGCGTCGTCGAACAGCTCGGCACACGCCGGTACGTCGCTGTCCGGCCGCCCGCCGCTGCCCGATCCGCCCGTTCCCGACGCACCGCCGCTGCCGCCGCTCGGACCGCCGAACGGATCCTTCAAGCAGGCGCTATTCGCGACTGCCAGGCCGAAAATCAGAAAGCGCAAGCCTCGCATACGCAATTCGTATCCGCGCCAGAGGGAGCTGGCAATCTCTTGACGGGGAGCCACCCCGGTCCCAAGGTCGCCGCATGGCTCGGACCCCCTCCACGATGCTCGCCCTCGGCACTCCACTCCCCACGTTTTCGCTACCGGACGTGGTCAGCGGACAAGCCGTCACCGACGCGGCGGCTGCGGGAAAAATCACCGTCGTTGCCTTCATCTGCAATCACTGCCCCTTCGTCATGCATCTGAAAAAGGAGCTGGCTGCTTTCGGCCATTTTTGCCGGAGCGCCGGGGTGCACATGGTGGCCATCAGCTCCAACGACATCGGCACCCACCCGATGGATGGACCCGAGGCCATGGCCGAAGATGCCCGGGCACACGACTACGTCTTTCCGTACCTCTACGACGAGTCCCAGGACGTCGCGCGGGCCTTCGACGCAGCTTGTACGCCGGATTTCTTCGTGTTCGACCGGAGTGGGCACCTGGCCTACCGGGGTCAGTTCGACGGCAGTCGTCCCGGAAATGGCGTGCCCATCACGGGAGACGACCTCTACGCAGCGGTTCGAGCACTGCTGTCTGGCGCGACCCCCAACCCGGACCAGCGTCCGAGCATCGGTTGCAACATCAAGTGGCGGGCCGCGTAGCGGAGCGCTCCGAGGGGATCAGATCGCGTACCGCAGCTCGAATCACGCCCGGCGTGCCCCAAAGCGGCGCAAGCTGACCTCGCGCCTCTTGGCTTCGAAGGCGGCGCGGTCCCTGGGCGGGGCTTCGGTCACCAGCGAGTCGATCAGGTCCCGGGCGACCTGGCTGATCTGCTGGGTTGCCGCCGCGAAAGCTTCCTCGTTTGCCTTCGACGGCCGGGTAAAGCCGCTCAACTTGCGCACGAACTGCACGGCTGCGGCTTGGATCTCTTCGTCGGTCGCAGGCGGATCGAAATTGAACAGCGGACGAATGTTGCGGCACATCAGAACTGCTCGAAGCCCGTCAGAACTGCTCGAAAAAGGACCAGATCGCCGTCCCGGCGAAGGGGGCGGGCACGTGCGCACCCGCGAAGGTGCAGTAGTTCACCGGATTGCCCTCGCTGCAACCCTCGTAGCTGACGCAGCCCTCGGGCGCAGCCTCGGTCGTCGTCTGCGAGCAGCCGTTGCGCTCGAGGAACTCGGCAAGGGCGACCTGCCCCTGCTCGGGCGTGATCGACATGTCGTCCGCACCGTGCGAGGTCCAATAGGCAATCGGTTCGGCGACGTCGTGACAGTCGCTCGGCATGTTCGGGGACATGGGAGCGATGGCGCGGAAGACGTTGCCGAGCGCGCAGCCGAGGCGCACCGTCATGATACCGCCCATGCTGAAGCCAACCGAGAAGATGCGGCTCGCGTCGATGCAGACCTCACCTTGGATCGTGTTCAGCATCGACTCGACGAACTCCAGATCGCGCTCGTCGGTGTTGGACCAGCTTCCGGGCAGCGCTTGCGGGGCGACGAACACGGCGCTGTCGTTCGCTTCTTCTTGCAGGCCGAAATAGGGCCCCGTGAGCGGTTCCTCGCCGTTGGCGACCCACTCGGCGTCGTACTGGCCGCCGTGGAAGCCGAAGATCAGGCGGTACGGATGGTCGGGATCGTAGTTCTCGGGGAGCGTGAGGATGAACTCGCGCTCGCTCTCGCCGCTGGAGCCGAGGAAGACGATGGAGCGCAGGCCACCAACCGGGAGCACATCCATGTCGCAACCCGACGTAGGCACCGCGTCGCTGGGAGCCCCGCCCGAGCCCACACCGCCTCCCGTGCCCGGCGCGCCACCGCTCGATTGGCCTCCCGTCTCGGGCATCGCACCGCCACTACCGGGCGTGCTGCCGCCGGTCGCCGGGGCCGTGCCGCCGATCCCCGGCGCGCTCCCGCTGGCTCCGTCGCTACCGCCGCTGCCCAGCGAGTCGGTCGCGTCCCCACCAGTGCCGCTGCCGTCAGCGTTGCCGCCAGTGCCGCTGCCGCCAGCGCCGGATCCGTCCTCTTCGGTCGTGCCGCATGCGCTGCTCGAGAGCCCGAGCAGCAGCCAGACGCCGAGGGTACGAAGCTTCGCCATCGCCTGCTCAGAGTAGCCCAAGCGGGCCCTTCTGAGGCCGGAATCGGGCGGGCTGCAAGTTTTTCGGGCGCCTGTCTGGAAGGGGCCGAAGGATCCAGCTCGGGTAGATCAGCGGAGCTCGAGCTGCACGAGCGCGCTCACCAGCCGAGTAGCTCCTCGACGGTGGGGGCAAGCTCGTCCGCCATCGCAGTGTGGGTCGGGATACTGGGATGCCAGTCGCAGCCCGGATCCTGATTCGGCGTCGTCATGTCCACCGCGCGCACGAGCTCGTCTCCTGCGTCGACCCTGGCGGCAACTGCCGAGCCGATGTTCGCGCGCGCCGTCGTGAGATCCGTCCCGGAGAGCAGCGGTCCGACCGTGCACAGGATCGCTGCGGCCGGGTGGCGGCCGCGAATGGTGGAAAGGAGCGCTGTGTACCCCGCTACGAACTCGTCGTCCGTGGGGTCGTTGTCCGTGCTGTAGTCGTTCGTACCCAGATTGATGACGACCAAATCCACCTGCGGGGCGCCCGCAAAATCCCAGACGCTGCTCGTCTCGTCGGGAATGGCGCGCTCGTAGAGATCGGGCAGAGTGGGGCCGCCTTCGCCGCCGTAGTTGCTGACCACGCCTCTACCCGACCAGGCGACGGTGGAGAGGTCGGCGTCGTACGATCGCGCCAGGATCGCGCCGTACGTCATGTAGTGGTTCTCGGTGTCGGCGGAGAAGCCGCAGCTGGTGTCCGCACCTTCGTTTCCGTAGCCGCAGGTGATCGAGTCGCCCACGATCTCGATCTGGTGTTCCTTCGCAGCGGGCGGCGAGAGCAGCGACCCGTCCAGAGCCAAGACGCCGTAGAGTGTGGTGGTGCCGAAGCTCGCCTCACCCCGGCGGTACACCTCCACTAGGTGCTCGCCAGCGGTCAGGTTCTCGATGGCGACGGTCGTATTTCGACCCGCCGACGTCACGACCTTGGGCTGCACGGTGCCATCGACGACCACGGTGTACTCCACGGCCGGGCCGTCCTGATCGAAGGAAAGGCCGGTCCCATCGATGCGCGCCAGAAACCCCGTGCCGGACCAGGCCTGGCGCACCGCGCCTTCGGTGCACCCATCGTGGCGCCCGACCAGGCGCACCCCGAGGTCTGCTGTCGTGGGACAATTGGCCGCCTCGAGCGTCGCTCCGCCCGAGCCCGTGCCGCCTCCCGAGCCCGCTCCACCCGAACCAGCGCTCGCGCCAGAGCCCGCTCCACCCGAGCCGGCACCGCCGCTCGAGGTCCCGCCACCGCTTTCCGCTCCGCCCGACTCGGTCCCGCCGCCCGCTTGGTTCTGGCCGCCGCTCGAGGTGCCGCCGCCGCTTTCCGCCCCGCCCCCTTGCATCGTTCCAGCGCAGGAGAGTGTGCACGAGCATAGGACGACTGCGAAGCTCACAGGGTGCTGAGAAAAGCACCCTGCAAGAAGGCAACGACCGAGCCCGCGCAGACTGGGGCGCCCGGGTGGGTGCGAAAGCCCTCGCTTCCCTGGGGTTTTCGCACCGAACTCGCTCGGCCTGGTCTGCGCGGAAAAACACGACTCTCGGATCATGGTGCGCTCACGATAGCGAACTTTCTCCGGACCGAGAGTGCGATCGGCGCAAGCACGCGGGCCCACCAGGCAAGTGCCCGAAAAAATGCCGAAAGGGCGCGGGCAGCGCTCAGCCCGTCAGCGCTCTGCCGGTCAGAGCGGCCGATCAGCGAGAGGCCACGACGCTGCCATTCGCGGCCGCCGCGCGTGGCTCGACGTAGCGCCGCAGGTGAGCTGGCGCAGAAAGCGCGGCCTTCTGCACGGGGCGCTTCAGCATCGAGCGCGCCAGCCCGTGGCCGAGATCGATACCGACGGCCACGGTCACCAGGGTGTGCCTTTCGGAGAATCGGGTTGCGGTGAAGTAACCACGGGCGTCTCGGATGTCGTGGTGGCGCCCGGGATCCATCGAGAAGCGGATGGCGTGCTCGCCCACGCGGGTGAGGCGTACCGAATACCTGGCCTTCATCAGCGAATTGCCCTGGATGACTTCGACCACCTTCTCCGCACCGCCCGATTCAGCACTGCCCGAGCTCGAGATCAGGCGTGCGCGATGAGTCAGGGGCAACGCATCCGGCAGCTGCTCGACGTCGAGCAGGGCAGAAAGCACCTCTTCACTTTCGGCTTGGATGATCTGGAATGCGACGCCGCCGACGTAGGCATGGCCGCGCACCTCGAACTCGAAGGGCCGGGCCACCGTCCAGCCTTCCCCGAGCTTGTTCATCTCGCTCTGGGTCAGCGCTTCGGGTGTCGGAAACCCGCCGCTCTCATCGCCCCACTCTGCCGCTGCCAGGGACCAGCTCGTCTCGAGCGAGCGAGCGTCTCGCGAGCGCGCGAAGGCGTGTCCGCTCAGGCTACTGAGCGCCGACGTGGACTCGGGTACCGGCGCGAAGAAGTCGCTCTCCAACCCCTCTGGCCAGGCGCCCGTCGGGTTCTTGGCGGCGCCCGCCGGCGCGCAGCCTGCCCCAAGCAGGCCACCGCACAGCGCCAGGAGCACGCAGACTCCGCCGAGCTCCCGTCGTGGCGGTGGAGCTTTCCGGTTCCTCGCTTCGTGGCGAAGACCGGAGTGCTCGGTCGCACGTAATGACGGGGAAAGGGTCGTCACTAGCAATCAAGGTAACCGGCCTCGTCCTCTGCGCCGCTGCACCCGAAGATGATTGACACACTAGGACAATCACTGACAATCGCCGGTCGCACAGGCTCGCTTCGAAGTCCTGAAAAGCATGGGGCTTTGACGACGAAAGGCCGCGGCTCGCACGGCCGCTCGGCCGCCGCCGCATGCACCCGCCCTAGTCTGCTCTTGCGCCATGTTTCCATGTGGGTGGTCACGCGCCGTGCAGCTGGCCAACGGCAAAGCACCCTGGGCGAGCGGGCTGGTTCGCAGGCGGGCGCGCTCGTGAGAGAGTGGCCCCCCATGATGATCCGGGCTGGTTTTCAGGTGGGTCTTCGCTTTCGCGCGCTCGTGGCGGCCTGGTTTGCCTGTCTCACCTGGGTCGGAGGTGCCGCCGCCCAGCCTGCGGAGGGCGAAATCCCCCCAGCGCTCCGCGACTGGATCCCCTGGGTGAGCGCCAATCTGGGCGACGAGCTCTGCACGCAGATCGGCGGTGAGGCGCGCTGCGTGTGGCCCGGCGAGCTCGAGCTCGAGCTCGATCAGGCGGGCGGCTCCTTCCGCCAGCAAGTCCTGGTCGAGGCGCGTCTCTTGCACCGCCTTCCCGGAGGGCCGGGAGCCTGGCCGGAAGAGGTCCGCGCTCTCGGCAAGGCATTGCCGGTGATTGAAACGGACGGCGGCCCAACGGTGGTGCTGGAGCCGGGGCGGTACACGATCGAAGGACGGTTCGCCTGGAACCGCCTGCCCGAAGTACTCGACGTCGGGGCGCTCACCGGGGTCGTGCGCTTGAAGGTGGCCAAGAAGGAGATCCCGCTCGTGCGCCGCGAAGCGGGCCAGCTCTGGCTCAAGGGGCTCGCCGAAGGCCAAGGCGAAAGCTCGGAGGCGGACGAGGTGAAGCTGGCGGTGTTTCGCCAGGTTCGAGACGGGTCACCGATGCTGATCGAGACCCGGCTCGCCTTCCGCGTGTCGGGCCGCGCCAGGGAAATCCTGCTGCCCCAGCCCAATCTCGCGGACACCTTGGCGCTCGGGGTCGAAGGCGACCTCGCGCTGTCACTCGAACGCTCGGGCGCCCTGCGGGTCCAGCTCGTCCCCGGTCGGCACGAGCTCACCTTGATGGCGCGGCGGGTAGCGACCGACGGCTCGCTTCTGCGCGCACCGAGCGCGGAGCCCTGGCCGGAGCAGGAGGTGTGGACGTGGCATCCCGACACCCTGCTCCGCGTGGTGGAGCTGACCGGCTCGCCTGGTGTCGATCCCTCGCGCACCGACTTGCCGGACGCTTGGAAGGCGGACGCGGCTTTCCTGGTCGACCTGGGACAGGGACTTGCCTTCAAGACCACGCGTCGGGGTCAGGAGCAGGTGGTACCCAGTCGCGTCGACGTCGTCCGTGAGTTCTGGCTCGACGAAACGGCGCACACCTTCACCGTGCGCGACACCTTGACGGGGACGCTCGGCCAAGGCTTTCGCCTTGATCTGCTCTCGGGCTCCCTGGGCCAGGTGCGGGTCGCCGACCGGGAGCAGGTCATCACGCGGAGCCCCAGGGGACCAGTGAGTGGCGTCGAAGTGCGCGACGCTGCGCTGTCGCTCGAGGCGGTGTCTCGGGTTGCACGCGGACCGAAGCTGTCTGCGGTGGGCTGGTCCGAGGACGCCCACTCGCTCGCCGCCACGCTGCGCCTGCCGCCCGGTTGGGACGTGCTCTGGGCGCGCGGAGTCGACCTGATGCCGCAGACGTGGCTCTCGCGTTGGGACCTGTTTGCCGTGTTCTTCCTGCTCCTGCTCACAGCCGCCACCTATCGCCTGGCAGGACCACGCGGCGGGGCGGTGGCCTTCGCGGCGCTCCTGCTCGGTCACGGCGAGGATGGCGCGCCGACCTACGTTTGGCTCCTGCTCGTCGCTCTCTCGGTGCTGCATGCGCTCATCACCCAGCAGAGGGCGCGCCGGATCATGCGCGTGGGCTTCTGGGTGGTTGGTCTGGCCGTGCTCGTGCGCTTCGTGGCCTTTTCGGTCGACCAGGTCCGCCACGCGCTCTATCCGCACCTCGACGCCGGCTACAGCGAGCCCGTGTCCCTCATGCTGTCGAAGCCGGCTCCCGCTTCGCCCGAGCCGGCCACCGAAGAAGCGGTGCGGCAGGAATTGGCGAAGGGCTACGTGGACGGCGACAACAAAGAGGGTGGGACGGGGACGAGGGCGAAGAGTTTCATGCTCGACAGCTCGTCTGGCAACGTGGCCCGCGTCGCGAAAGCCGACGGGAAACCGGGCAAGGACTGGGGTTCGCAGGAAGTGCCCGCCGATGCCGTGGTGCAGACCGGTCCTGGCAT
>Ga0315912_10006064_pt1 | contig 10922 bp, 10 predicted proteins | sample VfabasoilMG_FD_204469 | JGI IMG/M metagenome (GOLD analysis project Ga0315912, IMG submission 204469) | Garden soil microbial communities collected in Santa Monica, California, United States - V. faba soil | ecosystem: Environmental > Terrestrial > Soil > Garden | place: USA: California...
TGGTCGCGCCCACCAGCACCATGACGAAGGGGCCGGCCGTTCCTTCGAAGACGCAGACCACGCGCTCGTTGCGCGCGAACAGCCCCGGCACGCCGCGCGCCGTGCTCGGGTTCACCGAGAACAGCTCGCCGGGCACGTGCAGCATGCGCGTCAGCCGGCCGGCGCAGGGCATGTGGATGCGGTGGTAGTCCTTCGGGCTGAGGTACAGCGTCGCGAAGTGGCCGTCGTCGAAGCGCGACGCCAGCTCGGCATCGCCGCCGACCAGCGCGCGCGTGCCGTAGTCATGGCCCTTGGCCTGGTAGATCTGGTCGCCGCGGATGCGGCCGAACTGGCTGATCGCACCGTCCACCGGACACACCAGGTCGGCCTGCGCGAGCGGCCGCGCGCCGGGCTTGAGCGCGCGCGTGAAGAAGTGGTTGAAGCTCTTGTAGGCGGCGATGTCGGGCTCGGCGGCCTCCGACATGTCCACGCCGTAGCGGCCGACGAACCAGCGGATCAGCCGCGTCGTCGCCGCACCGCGCTCGGCCTGCGCCACCCGGCCGGCAAAGCGCGTGATCGCGCCCTTGGGCAGCAGGTACTGGGGCAACACGGCCAGGCGGTGATGGGACATGAGCTCGAGGGTCTGCCTGCAAAGGCGCGGAATTGTATAGAGCGCCCCGTGGCGAGGCTTTAGCATGGGCGCCCGTTTCGCAGCAGCACCGACCATGAGCGACACCCCGCCCTCTCCTCGCCGACCGCTGTCGCATCTGCGCGTGCTGGATCTGTCGCGCGTGCTGGCCGGCCCGTGGGCGACGCAGAACCTGGCCGACATGGGCGCCGAGGTCATCAAGGTCGAGCGCCCCGGCGAAGGCGACGATACGCGCGGCTGGGGGCCGCCCTTCTTCGGCGCCGACCGGTCAGCGGGCGTGCGCGGCGATTCGGCCTACTTCCTGTCGGCCAACCGCGGCAAGAAGTCCATCACCTGCGACCTGGCCTCGGCCGAGGGCCAGGCGCTGATCCGCGCGCTGGCCGAAAAGAGCGACATCGTCGTCGAGAACTACAAGGTCGGTACGCTGGCCAAGTACGGGCTCGACTACGACAGCCTGCGCGCCGTCAACCCGCGGCTGATCTACTGCTCGGTCACCGGTTTCGGCCAGAGCGGGCCCTATGCGCCGCGGCCGGGCTACGACTTCGTGTTCCAGGGCATGGGCGGGCTGATGAGCATCACCGGCGTGCCCGACGGCCAGCCCGGTGCCGGGCCGATGAAGGTGGGCGTGGCGGTGGCCGACCTGATGACCGGCATGTACGCCACCACCGCCATCCTGGGTGCGCTGGAGCACCGCCACGTCACGGGCCAGGGCCAGTACATCGACGTCGCGCTGCTCGACTGCCTGGTCGCGCTGACCTCGTTCCAGACGCTGAACTACTTCGTCTCGGGCCAGGTGCCGCAGCGCCTGGGCAATGGCCACCCGAACATCGTGCCCTACCAGGTGTTCGCCTGCAAAGGTGGCTACATCATCCTGGCGGTGGCCAACGATGGCCAGTTCAAGAGCTTCTGCCAGGCGGTGGGCCAGCCCGAATGGGCCGACGACCCACGCTTCGCGGTGGGCGCGGCACGCGGTGCCCACCGCGAGCTGATCTGCGGCATGGTGGCCGAGCTGATGCTGCGCCGCACGATGCACGAGTGGATCGAGCTGCTGGAAGCCCACAACGTGCCCTGCGGGCCGATCAACACCATCGACCAGGTGTTCGAGGACCCGCAGGTGCGGCACCGCGGCATGCGCGTGCCGCTGCAGCATCCGCGCGGCGAGGTGGCGCTGCTGGCCAGCCCGATGCGCTTTGCCGACACGCCCGTCACCTACGAGGTGCCGCCGCCGCTGCTGGGCCAGCACACGCGCGAGGTGCTGCAACAGGTGCTGGGCTACGACGACGCGCGCATCGATGCGCTGCAGGCGCTGCGCGTGGTCTGAAGCTCATCGCGGCATTCCGCCCACGCGAGCAAGGCGTCGAGCGCCGGGCACAGCCGCTGGCCCCAGTCGGTAAGCCGGTAATCCACCTTCGGCGGCACCTGCGGATACACGGTGCGCATGACGATCCCGGCGTCCTCGAGCTGGCGCAGCTGCTGCGCCAGCATCTTCTGCGAGATGCCGTGGATCAGCCGCTCCAGGTCGGAGAAGCGCTGCACCTGGCCGTCGAACAGGTGGAACAGGATCACCAGCTTCCAGCGGCCTTCCAGCAGCTTGAAGATGGCCTCGACGTCGATGGCCGCCGAGGTCGGCGTGTGGCTTTTGCGCGTGGCCATGGGTGTACTTACCTTGGGGTGCGTTCTTGCGGTGCGACCATCGTAGGCCCAGCATCGCATCCATGAACGCAACTCTCGAACTCAAGGGCCTGCACGCGCTGGTCACCGGCGGCACCAAGGGCATCGGCGAGGCCGTCGTCGCACGCCTGCTGGAAGCAGGGGCCGAGGTGCTGACTTCGGCGCGAAGCCGGCCACAGGACCTGGCGTCGCAGCACTTCATCGCAGCCGACATCGCCACCGCCGAAGGCTGCCGCACGGTGGCCGATGCCGTGCTGCGGCGCTGGGGCGGCGTGGACATCGTCGTGCACGTGGCCGGCGGCTCGTCGGCGCCGGCGGGTGGCTACCGCGTGCTCGACGATCGCCGGTGGCAGGACGCGCTGCAACTCAACCTGCTGGCCGCCGTGCGCATCGACCGCGCGCTGCTGCCATCGATGATCGAACAGCGCTCGGGCGTGGTCGTGCACGTCACCTCGATCCAGCGTGAACTGCCGTTGCCGGAGGCGACACTGGCCTACGCCGCCGCCAAGGCCGCGCTGTCCAACTACAGCAAGGGGCTGTCCAAGGAGCTCAGCCCCAAGGGCGTGCGCGTGGTCCGCGTCTCGCCCGGCTGGGTCGAGACCGACGGCGCCGTGGGGCTGGTCGACAACATCGCACGCGTGCAGGGCATCAGCAACGACGCGGCCAGGCAGCGGGTCATGGATTCGCTGGGCGGCATTCCGCTGGGCCGGCCGAACAAGCCGCGCGAGGTGGCCGAGCTGATCGGCTTCCTGGTGTCGCCACGCGCCAGTGCGATCACCGGCACCGAATACGTGATCGACGGCGGCACGGTGCCGACGGTGTAGCACGCGGCCCGCGCCTCAGGCGTTGTAGTTCAGCTTCAGGCCCGGCGTGGGCCAACCGTCGATGGCGATCAGCTGGCCGCTGCCGGACAGCGTGACGTACACGGTGCGCAGATCGCGACCGCCGAAGCACAGGTTGGTGACGTAGCGGTCGGGCAAGGGCAGGTGGAAATGCCTCTGCCCGTCGGGCGAGATCACGCTGATGCCGCCGTGCAGCAGCGTCGCCACGTGGACGTTGCCGAAAGCGTCGACGGCCATCGAGTCGAAACGTTGGAAGAACCCGCCCGGCGACGCCGCCAGCATGCGCCCGCCGTGGGGTGAGGGCCACGGCTGCCGGCGCACCTGGCCGGGTGCCGTGATGTCGAAGGCCCACAGCCGCGCACCGGCGGTTTCGGCGTAGTACAGCGTCTGGCCGTCGGGCGACAAGGCCACGCCGTTGGGCGTGAGCGCCGGGCGCACGATCGTGCGCGGCGCGGCGCCGCCGGCCGGTGCGTAGAACACGCCGCCGTGGTCCATGTCATGCGCGCGCGCCTTGCCCAGGTCGCTGAAGTAGAAGCCGCCCGCTGCATCGAAGACGATGTCGTTGGGCCCGCGCAGGCCCAGTCCGTCCACCGCGTCGAGCAGCCGCTCGAAGCGACCCGTGGCCAGGTTCACGCGCTCGATGCGCCCACCCGCGTAGTCGCGTGCCTGGCCGGTGGGACGAAAGCAGCCGTCGGCTTCGGTGGTGTATTCGAAGCCGCCGTTGTTGCACACGTAGACCGCACCGTCCGGCCCGATGGCGGCGCCGTTGGGTCCGCCACCCAGCTGCGCCACCACCTGCACGCGGCCATCGGGCGTGACGCGGCTGAGCGTGCCGCGCGCGATCTCCACCAGCAGCACCGAGCCGTCGTCCATGGCGATCGGGCCTTCGGGGAACTGCAACCCGCTGGCGATGGGGCGAATCTTCATGCCGTGTCTCCGTGCTCCTGGGGCGGCCCATTCTGGCCTGTCGCGGATCCGGGAGGCATCGCCTAACATGCGCGTCTGGAGGAACTCGTGACGCCGCTGCGTGGCCTGGCGCTTCGAGACAAGAACCATGAACGACCCGCAGGCAGTGTCGCTGGCCATCGTCATCTGGGCCTACTGGAGCTACGTGGGCGCACTGTCCGTGCGCGTGCGGCGGCGCACGCGCAAGCTGGCCGGCATCGTGCCGAGCGAGCCGCTGGAGCAGGCCATGTGGCTGCTGTGGGTGCCCCTGGTCTTGGCCTGGATGCTGCTGCCCTGGCTGGCATCGCAGCACAGCGTAGGCCCGTGGGCCCTGCCTGCCTTTGCCCGCGACAACCCCTATGCGGCGCTGCGCTGGGCCGGCGCCGGGCTCGCGCTGCTGTGCCTGGCGCTCAGCGTGACCTGCTGGCGGCGCATGGGCAAGAGCTGGCGCATGTCGGTCACGCCCGGCGACAAGACCGAACTCATCACCACCGGCCCCTATGCCTACGTGCGCCATCCCATCTACGCGCTGAGCATCCTGCTGATGCTGTGCACGCTGCTGGTCGTGCCGACTGGGCCGGTGCTGCTGATGGCGGCGGTGCACGTCACGCTGATGCTGGTCAAGGCACGCAACGAAGAGCGCTTTCTGGCCGGCGTGCATGGCCCGGCCTACGAGCGCTATTGCCGGCAGACCGGGCGCTTCCTGCCGCGGCTGGGCGGCCATGCCGCCGGCGGAAACCCTCGATGACGAGGCGGCATCGACTCCCGATGCGCCAGCGACGCACGTGCGCGACGAAGGACGCCTGAATCTTTTCCAGCGCATGATGCTGCGCTGGCGAAGCCTGCACCCGTACAACCCGGTGCACATAGTGCGCGTGCCGGCGGCGCTGGACGCGCAACGCTTGCGCGCCGTCGTCGCCGCGCGGCTCGAAGCGCTGGGCTTGACCGGGCTCGAGGTCGACGCGGCGCGGGGCCGCTTCCGCTATGTCGGCGGGCGCGCCGAGGTGGACTTGTCGGTGCTGCCGGCCAGCGCAGACGCAGCGCAGGCGCTGCAAAGCCTGATCGAGCACGAATTCAACCGCCCCTTCGAGGGCGGCGCACACGAGCAACCCTTGCGCTTCATCGCCGTCGACGCGTCGGGCAGCTTTCAGCTGGTGCTGACCTATGACCACTTCGTGGCCGGCGGGGACGCGATCGCGCGCTTGCTGACCGACATCACGCTCGTCTATCTGGACGCGCATGCGCCACCGCCCGCCTGGACGCTGCAGCGCTACCCGGTGCGCTACCGCAGCGTCTTCGCCAAGCACCCCGGCTGGGCGCTGCGCGCGCTGCTCGCCTCGCCGACGTTGGCGGCGAGCAACCGCCGCGCGTTCCGGCTGCGCCTGTCCAAGACGGACGACGCCACCAACGGCTTCATCGGGTTGCGCCTGGAGCCGCCACAACTGCGCGCGCTGCTGGCAGCGTGCAAGGCCTGGGACGTGACGCTCAACGACCTGCTGCTCGCCGCGCTGCTGCAGGCGCTGTCGCCGCTGGCCGAGGCGCGTTGGCGCGAAGTGCGCCGCCGGCAGATTGCGGTGGCCTCGATCATGAACATCAAGCGCGACATCAGTCCGGGCGCCGAGGCCGTGCTGAGCCCCTGCCTGGCCGCGCTGCGCATCGCGCACGAGGTACCTCAGGGCATGGAGCTGCGCTCGCTGGCCCGGCAGGTGCATGCGGCCAGCAACGCGCTGAAGTCGCAGCATCGCTACCTGAGCAGCCTGTTCGGGCTGGGGCTGTCGGCGCTGGTCTGGCCCTTTCTGGACACTGCGCAGCGCCGCGGCCTCTATGCGAAGCACTATCCGCTGTGGGCCGGCGTCACCACGCTGAACCTGAACCCGATCTGGTCGGGCAGCGGCGACGCGCGCACCGAGGGCCTGGACTATCTGCGCGCGGTGCCCACCGGACCGATGACGCCGCTGGTGCTGGCCGCCACGACCGCGCACGAGGTGCTGCACCTGGGCATCGCCTACCGCCAGGCGGCCTATGCGCCGGCGGTGGTCGACGGCATCGCCGCGTCGTTGCTGAGATGCCTGGCCGATCTGCAAGCATGAGGCTGTTTCGCCCGGCCCTCGCCGCCGTGCTGCTGGCCACGCTGCTGGGTTGCGCCGGCACCTCGCGGCTCGAGCGCGCGCCGACCACCACCGCCCACTGGCGCAGCCACGCCGTCGATGCGCGAATCGAGGACCGCATCCTCGCGCTCGACCCGGAGCACGTCTCCGACGCCGACGTGCGCCAGGTGCTGGCCGCGGGCCCCACGCCGCGCATCGTCAACCTGCACGGCGGCATCTACCCGGTACACCTGGTGATGGATTCGTTTGCGCGCTTCCTGGTCGGCATGGGCTATCCCGAAGCGAAGATCCGCCACCCCGGTGACGGCCGCGGCTCGCACAGCCCCTACGAAAGCAGCCTGGAGATCGCCGGGCTGCTGGCCTGGTACTACGAGAACGAGGGCCTGATGCCGATGCTCGTCGGCCACAGCCAGGGCGGCATACAGCTCGTCAAGGTGCTGTACGTGCTGGCCGGCAAGTCAGGCGCACGGGTTCAGGTGTGGGACCCGATGCACAACCAGGCACTGCCGCGCACGACCATCGTCGACCCGTATTCGGGTCTGGAGCGGCCGGTGGTCGGGCTGAAGGTCGGCTATGCCGCGGTGGTCGGCGCCGGCGGCGCAGCGCTGCTGCTGCCCAACCAGTGGGAGATGGTCGGCAGGCTGCAACAGATCCCGGACTCGGTCGACGATTTCACCGGCTTCGCGCTGGAGGTCGACCTGATCGCCTGGGACCTGCCCGGCGCGACGGCCAGCTACCGACCGCTGGGCACGGCCCGCGTGCGCAACGTGCAGTTGCCGGCCGGGTACTCGCATGTGTTCGTGGCGGCGACCTCGCACCTGGCGCGCGACCCGGCGCTGCGCGCATGGATCAATGCCTATGTGCCGGGCGCACAGGTCCCGCTTCCCGCCGACGAAGACGCCGCCACCAACCTGCTGTTCGCCGCCGACGTCTGGTACAGCATCAAGAAACACTGGGTGCTGCAGGCGCAGAAGGCCATCCGCGCACGCCGCGCTGGCATCAACGAGGCCGGTCCTATGCGGCTTCCGGCACCAGAAAGTCCCGGCTGATGCCGCCACCCAGGTCGCCGACGCGCGCCAGGAACTGCGTCAGGTAGGCGTGCAGCCCGGTGGCCAGGATCTCGTCGATGCGGCCGTACTGCAGGTCGGCCTGCAGCCGGCCGGCGCGGCGCAGCGTCTCGCCGCTGTGCTGGTTGGCCACCAGCCTCAGGTTGGCCACTAGTTCGTTGACGCAGGCTGCCAGCGAACGCGGCATGTCCGGGCGCAGGATCAGCAGCTCCGCCACCAGTTCCGGCTGGATGACGTTGCGGTAGACCTTGCGGTAGATCTCGAAACCGGACACCGAACGCAGGATCGCGCTCCAGTGATAGAAGTCGACCTCCGGGCTTTCCTTGTCGTTGCCGGCGCCGAAGTACTCGCCGGCCAGCGCGTGGAACTTCACGTCCAGCAGCCGCGCCGTGTTGTCGCCGCGCTCCAGGAACGTGCCGATGCGCAGGAAGTGCAGTGAATCGTCCTGCAGCATCGTGCCCACGGTGACGCCGCGCGACAGGTGCGAGCGGAACTTCACCCATTCGAAGAAGGCGCCCGGGTCGCGCATGAATGCGCCCTCGCGCAGCAGGCGGTTGAACTCCAGCCAGGTCTGGTTCTGCGTCTCCCAGACCTCGGTGGTGAGCGTGCCGCGCACCGCGCGTGCGTTCTCGCGCGCGGCGCGCAGGCAGGCCAGGATGCTCGACGGGTTGTTCTCGTCGCGCACCATGAAGTCCATGACGTCGCGGCCGTTGAAATCCTTGTAGCGCTGCAGGTAGGCCGGCGTCAGCTCGGAGATGCTGAGCAACCCGCGCCAGCCCTGCTCGGTGGCCTCGGCCGACTGCGGCAGCAGCGAGGTCTCGTAGTTGACGTTGAGCATGCGGGCTGTATTTTCGGCCCGCTCCATGTAGCGTGACATCCAGAAGAGATGGTCGGCGGTTCGCGAAAGCATGTTCTTGTCCTCCCTCAATCCTCGAGGACCCACGTGTCCTTGGTGCCGCCGCCCTGCGACGAATTCACCACCAGCGAGCCCTCTTTCAGCGCCACGCGCGTCAGCCCGCCCGGCACCATCTGCACCTCGGTGCCCGACAGCACGAAGGGCCGCAGGTCGATGTGCCGCGGCGCGATGCCGGCTTCGACGAAGGTCGGGCAGGTGGACAGGCTCAGCGTGGGCTGCGCGATGTAGTTGCTCGGGTTGGTCAGCAGGTGGGTGCGGAATTCCTCGACCTCGGCCTTACTCGCCGCCGGGCCGACCAGCATGCCGTAGCCGCCGGCGCCGTGCACTTCCTTCACCACCAGCTGGTTCAGGTTGGCGAGCACGTATTTCAGGTCCTCGGCCTCGCGACAGAGATAGGTGGGCACGTTGTTCAGGATCGGCTTCTCGCCGAGGTAGAACTCGATCATCTTCGGCACGTACGGGTAGATCGACTTGTCGTCGGCCACCCCGGTGCCGATGGCGTTGGCCAGCGTGATGTTGCCGCTGCGGTACACGCCCAGGATGCCGGCGCAGCCCAAGGTGCTGTCCTTGCGGAAGACCTCGGGATCGAGGAAGTCGTCGTCGACGCGGCGGTAGATGACGTCCACGCGCTTCGGGCCCTGCGTGGTGCGCATGAACACATGCTCGTCGCGCACGAACAGGTCCTGGCCCTCGACCAGCTCGACACCCATCTGCTGCGCCAGGAAGGCATGCTCGAAGTAGGCGCTGTTGTACATGCCGGGCGTCAGCACCACCACGGCGGGCTCGACCACGCCGGCCGGCGCCACCGCACGCAGCGTCTCCAGCAGCAGGTCGGGGTAATGCGCCACCGGCGCGACGCGGTGCATCGCGAACAGGTCCGGGAATAGCCGCATCATCATCTTGCGGTCCTCGAGCATGTAGCTCACGCCGCTGGGCACGCGCAGGTTGTCCTCGAGCACGTAGTAGCTGCCGCTGCCGTCGGGGTTGGCGGCGCGCACGATGTCCACGCCGGAGATGTGCGAGTACACGCCGCCGGGCACCTTGACGCCGCGCATCTCGGGCCGGTACTGCGCGTTGTTCAGCACCTGCTCGGCCGGCACCAGCCCGGCCTTGAGGATCTCCTGGTCATGGTAGACGTCGTGCAGGAAGCGGTTCAGCGCGCTGACACGCTGACGCAGCCCCTTTTCCATGTCCTCCCACTCGTGGCTGGGAATGACACGCGGGATCAGGTCGAAGGGGATCAGCCGCTCGGTGCCGGAACCGTCCTCGTCCTTCGCGCCATACACCGCAAAGGTGATGCCGACGCGGCGGAAAATCATCTCCGCCTCGTCGCGGCGGTCGCGCATCACATCTTGCGGCTGCGCCTGCAGCCAGCGCTCGTAGGTGCGGTAATGGTCGCGCACCTCGCTGCCGCTGATGCGCATTTCATCGAAGCTGGGTGGCATGCAAAGGGCTCCTCGGATGGGGGTCAAGATAGCAACATTCGGGCCCGCGACTCCTGCACGCGCCGCGTGTCCACCGCCACGTCCAGCGTGTGCCGTCCGCCGCCGCGAATCACGCCGCGCAGCGGTGTCACGTCGCCATAGTCGCGGCCCAGCGCCAGGCGCACATGGCTGGTGTCGGGCACCAGGTCGTTGGTCGGATCGAGTTCGAGCCAGCCGCCGGGCAGCCCTGGCGTGTCGGGGCAGTACACCTGCACCCAGGCATGGGAGGCGTCGGCGCCGAGCAGCTTTTGCTGGCCCGGCGGCGGCTGCGTCAGCAGGTAGCCGCTGACATAGCGTGCCGCCAGGCCGAGCATGCGCAGCGCGGCGATCATCAGGTGCGCGAAGTCCTGGCACACGCCGGCGCGCTGTTCGAAGGCCTCGAGCAGCGGCGTGTCGACCTCGGTGCTGGCGGTCTGGAACTCGAAGTCGGCGTGGATGCGGTGCATCAGCTCCAGTGCCCCCGCGGCCACCGGCACGCCGGCGCCGAAGCTGGCCAGCCCGTAGTCGCGCAGCGCATGCAGGCGCGGCACGTAGGGCGAGGGCTGGGCAAACTCCACCGCCGCATCGTAGCGGGCGCCGGCCTCGTAGCGCAGCCGCTGTTGCAGGTCCTCCCAGCGCGGCGACGCCGCCACGTCCACGCCCTCGCCAGCGGGATTCAGCGCGACACGGCTGCGCGCGCGCACGCGCAGTTCGCGGTGCGGCTGCTCCAGGCTGAAAAGCACGCGCGCGTTGCCGAAGGTGTCGGTGTCATGCAGCAGTTGCAGCGGCGCCGGCTCGATCAGCAGCTCGTGCTGCAGCAGCTGCTGGTGCTCGTCGTGCAGCGGCTTCAGATAGGCCAGGTGCTGGGCCTGCGTCACCGGTGCGGCATAACCGTAGCGCGTCTCGTGCTCGATTTCGAGTTCGGTGGGCGCCTCAGACATGCTGCAGCTCATCGCCGGTGCGCGCATGCGCGAAGAATCGGTGCCCCAGCGCGTCGGCCAGGCCGGCGCCGCTGGCCTGCAGCTGCGCACAGACCTCGCCCAGCGCACGCTGCACCTGCCGCTCGTCGGCGCCGCGCAGCTCGTCCAGGCTCAGGCCGGCGCCCTCGGCCGGCAGGCGCTGCAGCAGCGAGGCAATGAAGTCGTCGCCGCCGGGCAGCTTGCGCAGCTCGGTGCGCAGCCGCCGCAGCACGCCGGCCAGCGAGCGCGGGTTGGCGCTGTCCAGCACCAACAGGTCGGTCAGCGCCAGCAGGTCCTCGTGGCGTTGGTAGCGGGCGCGGAAG
>Ga0315912_10006065_pt1 | contig 10922 bp, 9 predicted proteins | sample VfabasoilMG_FD_204469 | JGI IMG/M metagenome (GOLD analysis project Ga0315912, IMG submission 204469) | Garden soil microbial communities collected in Santa Monica, California, United States - V. faba soil | ecosystem: Environmental > Terrestrial > Soil > Garden | place: USA: California...
GACATCGCTTACGGCGGCAAGCAGCGCGGCCGGGCAGAGGAGATGTGGCGCTTTCCTGAAGTGAATTTCGCGAAGGTTGCCGAGTCGTTCGGCTGCATCGGCATACGCGTTGAAAAGCCGGGTGATCTAAACGATGCATTGCGGCGTGCGATTGCGATGAACAAGCCGGTGGTGGTGGATGTCGCAACCGACATGTACGCAATCGCGCCGCACCCCTGGACGGCGACCGGGCGCGATTTTCATTCGTATCAGAAGACCGGGGCGTGAAGTGGCGCAGTTCGCGCAAGGCAAAGACCGCGCATACTGGATCAGCTGGTTCAATCTGTCCGCTGCTGTGCGCGAAGAATTTCTTGCGTGGGCGTATGAAACCTATGCACCCAAAGTGCTGGCGCGTGAACGCGTATTGTGGGGCGCGCTGTATGCTTCCGAGGCCAAGGGAAGTTTCACACCCCTGGGAGGAGGTGGGCGCATCAGTCACAAGCCAAACCCGGATGGCGTGCCTACAGGCGATCGTTACATCATGATGTTCGGGGCGACGGATGTTTATGCGCTGGCAAATCCGACGCCGGACGAGTTTCATGCGCAGCTTGACGCGACAGACAGGGAAATGCTTGCGCTGCGCACAGATGAGCGTCGCAATATCATGCTGGAAGAAGGACGCGTCGAAGGGCCGGGCCTTGCGGAACATATACCGGATATCGCGCCTGCACCGGCGATCCAGCTCGGCAGCTTCAACGCCGGTGCGTGGGCCGACGAAGAGGAAATGGCGGCATGGTATGCACGCTGGCGCTTGCCGTCGTTGACGAATTTGCCGGGGTGCGTGCGCGTGCGCAAACTGGTATCGGTCGCAGGCTGGGCCAAGCACGCGTGTTTTTACGAGTTCAGTTCTCTTAATGCTCGCGAGGAATATTTCGTACATTACGAAAAGCCCAATCAGGACATGGTGAACTGGTCCACCGCTGTGGTGCGCGATACGGTGCATGCGCCGGGTTCGGCGAATGTTGCGAGCCGGATATTTTATCTTTTAAAAACAAATACTTAGATAACATTAGATTGCGGAGGAAATTATGACGCACACAGCAGGATTCGAAATCGTCCGAGTCGCGGACATTCCGTGGGAAGACCGTCGCAACGTCGACAACTGGCCCAGCCGCGCCGGCATGTATTGCGATGACAAGCCGAATCAGTTGTGCATACGTTTGATCGATTATCCGAAAGGCTCGACCGAGCCGCGCCATGTGCACGGCGGCATGCATGCAACCACGGTGTTAAAGCATCACACGATAGTCGATGGCATCACGCTGCGTCCACTTGACGTGGTGCTGGGCCCGAGCAACGAACCGCACGGGCCGCTGCACTATCCTGAAAGCTGCCAGTTGCTGAGCGCATTTCAGGGCAGCTACTACCACAGCGAAGTCGAAAAACTTGCGACCGAAAAGCACTATCGACTGATCCAGCAGGAGCAATTGCCGTGGCAGACGGGCGCCAACGGTGAGCAGATCAAGACGCTGGTCGATCGCGGTTGCGGACGTCTGCTGGTCCAGGCTGTCAAGTTCGCACCGGGTAGCACTATGCCCGCCAAGTCATATGGCAAAATGCATTCTGCGTTGATTGCTTTTGGCAGCGCCGAAGTCGACGGCATTGAACTCGGCGAATGGGATTTTCTGCGTGTGAAGGATGAGGCGCACAGCGCAGTGAAATTCCCTAAGGGCGCCACGCTGTTGGCGCTAACCATGCGCTGACAATCTTTGTCAGAAAGAATCCGGAGTCTCTTTCTCGAAACCGTTAGGGGTTACAGCGATGCAGTGCGAACTTTCCCAATGGGGTTTTTGTGCATTGAGCCACGGCTTCGCGGCGATCTCTGCCGCGCCTAGCCGCTGAAAAGCCGATTCGACAATTGCGATGTAGTTCACGTCGTTTGGCTCGGCCTGCTGAAAATGCAGCCGGTGCTGGTAATAGATATCCTGAATTACGCCGAGCAAGCGTTCCTCCAGTCCGTTCGCTGGCGCCACCTTGAAGTAGTAGTCGTAGCGCCTGATGGTGGACTGCACGTGGGCATCAAGCTGCTGGTGATAAACCATCAGTGTCAGGCCGATATTCCCGCGCCAATATTCGTCCCTGGGAGGTTCATTCTTGCTGCCTAACAGATTCTTCAATGTTGCAAACATTTTTCTCCTTTGCTTGATGCGTAAATCCGGGCTTCGACCTCAACGATGCGGAGCACCTATTCTGCAACCTGATAGTTATTACGGCCCGCGCCTTTCGCCGCATACAGCGCTTGATCGGCTTTTTTCACCAGATCGTCGGCGTTGATTTCTTCTCCACCCTGGTGAAATGCGACACCGACGCTGGTGGTAATCGTGATCGTGCGGTATTCGAGCGTGAATTCCGGGCGCATGGAAGTAACAATTTTTTCCGCGATGCGACGGCCGGCATCCTGATCGCCGAGTTGCTCCAGTACGATCGCGAACTCGTCGCCCCCCAGTCTTGCGACGGTGTCGACAGAGCGCACGCAGTCTTCAAGGCGCCGCGCAAAACTCTTGAGCAGTTCGTCACCCATCGCATGTCCCAGCGTGTCGTTGATGCTCTTGAATTTGTCGATATCGAGATACATCACTGCCATTAACTGCTTGTCGCGCCGCGCGCGCGTTAGCGCACGCTGCAGCCGGTCATGAAACAGGCTGCGGTTGGGCAAACCCGTCAGTCCGTCGTGCTGTGCCCGATGTGCGAGCGCTTCGTCGTCCCGTTTGCGCAGGGTGATGTCGGCATTGGTGCCGTTCATGCGCAGCACCCGGCCACTCGCGTTGCGTTCCACGACATTGCCCGTGCTGCGTATCCATTTCCAGCCGCCGGAATGCGTTCTGACGCGGTGCTCGACCACGTACGAGGTGCCGCTTTTCAACGTGTCGCGCAATGCTTTTGCCACCGTCTCGGCGTCATCCGGGTGCACCAGAGTCCGCAACTCGCTGAACTTCGTAGTGGTGGCGGCGGGCTTGCCGCCAAGCATCGCTTGCCATTGTTCGCTCAGATACACAGTATCGGTGCGGGTGTCCCAGTCCCACAGCGCCAGGCTCGAGTTGTCGAGCGCGAGTTTCAGTTGCCGCTCGTTGGCTGCCAGTTTTGTCGCCAGCGGATGAACCAGGTAGGCAAGGAGTGCAATTCCCGCTATCACCAGCAGCACCACCATTGGCAGCAAGCGTTCAAGCTCGCGCCGGACCGGCGCAGTAAGTTCGGTTACGTTGACCTTCATCACCATGCCCAGGCCATAGTCGGCAATCGGTGCAAATGCCGCGAACACCGGCGTGCCGTGGTAATCCAGGCCGTACTCATGATTGGCTTCGCCGCCGAGTGCGCGATAAATTGGATAGGGCTGGTAGGTAGAGGCCGGCGGATAGACAAAGGGTTTGGCATTCAGCCGCGTCGGGAAGCAGCTTGCGCGGCCTTTCACCAGGCCGCATAACTCGATGTCTCCGCTGTCGCCGAAATCCTTTGTGTCCAGCAAGGATTCCGTCAGTTGCGGCAGGAACAGTTCGGCAACGACTTTACCGGCAGGCTGGCCGTCATGGAACATCGCAATCTCTGAACGCATGTGAAAACCGTTGCTCCATGACAGGCGCACACGTCTTTGTGCGCCCAAAGGCAGGGCGTGCTCGGCTTGTTCGACAAACTTGCCGGCACGCGCCATCTCGCGCCCGGTGGTATCGTAAAACGCAATACCGCCATATCCGAGTGGCAACCAGCTTTCGGCAATCACTTTCAGCTGTTGTTTGGCCTTGGCATCGTCGGGGTCACGATCGATCTGGTACAAGCGCTCCTGCAGATCGAGGCGTGTGGAAATGGCGCCCGACTGTATCAAGCGGTGTTCGAGCACAGTTTCGATCTGTCGTACGCGCGCGCGCAGGGTTTGCATATGGCTGTCAATAGTGATTTTCTCCACGGTGTCCTGCGACGCATAGAAACCGAATGAGCCCGCTCCGATGGCGATGGCCAACAGGATCGCTGTTCCGGATGACTTGATGCGCTGTTCGTCGTTATTGGAAGTCAGCAGCCGGTTCCATGGCGCCGGATGCCATGCAATCCACATGCCGATGCTTAATGCCGCAATACCGAATGAAGTGTGCAACGCCATCCCGGAAAACACATGGGGCGTGTAGAGAAACTGCAGCTGCATTTCGCGAATGATGATGCCGAATACTGCGATCATCGTGGCAAAGATCACCAGCGACTGGATCAACAGGCCCAGACCCCGGCGCGCCGCATATGACCAAAGGCAAAGCGCAATTCCAAGGAATAGCATGGCGAAACTGGTGCCTACCGCCATACGTCCGGCGGTAGGTGTCCGGACTTGCAGCCAACTGTGCAAATTGGCTTGATCGATGCCGAGATTTGACCCGGTCAGATGTTCGGCGAGGGTTATGGTCGCTAATGCTGCGACTGTAGCGCCCAGCAGGAAAATGGCATTGCGGTGCCAGGCACGGGTGCCGTTCAGCAACAGGACGCCGCCGCTCAGCAGTGCCAGACACGCCGCAGTATTAAACACCATGACGGCAAAAGTCGGTGTTATCGCGTCGAGCAATTCGGCACGAATCAGCCATGCAGCCATGACTGCCCCGGCCAGTGCCATGACGGCGACAGCCAACGAGCAGCGTACCAGCGTCCAGAAGCGCGACGCGCGGCTGAAATGAATACCAGTCATTTCCGAATCTCCATGCCTGTTGATACGCGGCGAAGACCTCGTTCCGCCGGGCAGGAACGCAGTTGGTTATTCTACTTTTATGCCTGCCGCTTTCACCAGTCTGACATTTTGCACAATCTCGTTTCGGATAAACGCAGCAAACTCCTCGGGAGTGCCGGGCGCCGGATCGAGTCCCTGCTTCATATACGCTTGTTTCATTTCCGTCGTATTCACGATCTTGACGATTGCAGTGTTTAGCCGTGAGATGACGTCGCGTGGCACGCCCGCCGGGGCGAGTACGCCATACCAGCCCGAGCGGTCAAACCCTGGCAAGCCGGATTCGTTGAGCGTGGGCATGTGTGGCGCCAGCGGCGTACGTTGGCCCGTGGTCACGCCGAGCGCACGCACACGATTGGCGTTCATCAGCGGCGTCGATGCCGGAATGCTGGCAAAAATCATGTCGACCTCGCCGCTTGCGGTTGCGGTAACGCCGTCTGATGTGCCCCTGTAAGGCACGTGAGCAATTTTTAGCTGGCCGATAGAATTCAGCAGTTCGCTAACCAGATGTGCGGAACTGCCCACACCCGACGACGCGTAGTTCAACTTGCCCGGGTTGGAGCGCGCCAGCGCCACCAGTTCCTTGATGTTGCGCGCGGGTACCGATGGATGCACCACCAGAAACCACGGCCCGAATACCATTCGTGACACCGGTGCGAAATCTCGTTCGAGATCGTATGGCAGTTTGCGCCGTACCGCGGGTTGCACGGTATCGGCCGCGGACATCAGCAGCAATGTGTAGCCATCAGCAGGAGATTTCGCTACGGCATCCGTCGCGAGCAATCCGCCGGATCCGCCGCGGTTCTCTATGATGATCTGCTGCCCCAGCAGTTCAGCCAGCTTCGGTGCGAGCATGCGCGCCGTGACATCCGCCGCGCCGCCAGCGGCGAATCCGACCATGAACTTGACCGGCTTCGCGGGGTAGGCCTGCCCCGCACCTGCCGCAGGGATTTGTGCGTGTACACAAGTAAACTGGATGCACAGCGCGGCTGCGGAAATCACGAGCCGTTTCCAGTTTGCATCGAGGTTCTTCTTTTGCCGGCTGCGCACTTCTCGCCGCTTTCTCATCGGATTTTCTCGCCAAGGAAGAACGTTATTCGACCGGTGAAATCTGCCGTAGCTCGGCTATTTCAACCGAGGATTAAGCACATCCCGCAACTGATCACCGACCAGATTGATCGCAACAATAGTAACCAGCAGCGCGATACCCGGAAAAAAACTGATCCAGTACTTACCGGACAGCAAGTGCGTGAAGCCGTTGGAAATCAGCAGTCCCAGCGAAGGCGAAGTGATCGGCATGCCGAGACCTAAAAACGACAACGTCGCTTCAAGCGCGATGGCGTGCGCGACCTGTACGGTGGCGACGACGATCAGCGGCGGCAGCACGTTGGGCATGATGTGGCGCAGCACGATGCGTACCGGGCTGTAGCCGAGGCAAATCGCCGCATCGACGTATTCCTTGCGTTTTTCGACCAGCGCCGCACCGCGTACGGTGCGCGCGTAATAGGCCCACTGCACGGTGATGAGTGCTACGACGATCTTATCCACGCCCTGACCGAGTATCGCGAGCAGGATCAGCGCGATGAGGATCGAGGGAAATGACAATTGTAGATCGACCAGCCGCATGATGATGGCTTCGACCCAGCCGCCGACGTACGCGGCGAGCAGGCCGACGACGATGCCGATGGCGAGTGCTACCAGTGTGGATGTGACACCCACGCCGAGGCTGATGCGCAATCCATGGAAAATCGCCGACAGCATGTCGCGGCCCTGATCATCGGTGCCGAGCCAGAATGTCCATCCCGCACCGCTTTTTGCACCCGGCGCAAGCTTGGAATCCATGATGTCGAGTTGTGCCAGATCATACGGGTTCTGCGGCGAGATCAGCGGCGCGCACAGCGCAACCGCCAGTATCAGCATCAGTACGCCCAAGGCGGCCAGCGCGATACGGCTCTTCGAATAATTTGCTGCAAATTCACGCAGCGATGAAGCCGGTGCGGTGCTGACGGTAATGGCGTCGCTCATGCACGGGCTCCCGACAGGCGCACCCGCGGGTCGAGCGTGGTGTAGAGGATGTCAACCGCCAGGTTAATGATGACAAACAGAAAAACGATAATCATCAGGTAAGCGACAATCACCGGACGGTCGAGTACATTGATCGAGTCGATCAGCAACTTGCCCATGCCGGGCCACGCGAAAACCGTTTCGGTAATGATCGCAAACGCAATTACCGAGCCGAACTCCAGTCCAATGATCGTCACAATGGGAATCAGAATATTTTTCAGCACGTGTACTGAAACCACGCGATTTTCCGGCACACCCTTGGCGCGCGCGAAGCGCACATAGTCCTGCACCATGGCCTCGCGCGTGCCCGCGCGTGTAAGGCGTATCAGCAGCGACAGTTTGAACAGCGCGAGATTGGTCGCCGGCATCAGCATGTGCTTGAGGCCATCCCAGGTGAAAATACTGAGATGGAGTCCCAGCACTTCGACAGTTGCGCCGCGCCCGGTCGAGGGCAGCCAGCCCAGCCACACCGAAAAAATCATGATCAGCATCAGCCCGACCCAGAACGTCGGCAGCGAAAAGCCGAGTATCGAGCCCGCCATGATAGATTTGGCGGCGAACGAATCGGGCCTGAGGCCTGCCCATAGCCCAAGCGGCAGACCGATGATGATGGCCATCACCATCGCGCTCAACGCAAGCTCCACTGTCGCCGGCATGCGTTGCAGGATCAACTGCATGGCGGGCACGTTAGACGCAAACGATTTGCCGAGATCGCCGGAAAACGCTGCCGAGATAAAATTCCAGTACTGCACCCACACCGGCTGGTCGAGCCCGAGCGATGCCGTCACGCGCGCGATCTCCGCTTGATCGGCCTGCGGGTTGATGAGGATATCCACCGGATTGCCGATGGCGAACACACCCACAAACACCAGTGCGGACATCACCAACAGAACCAGCAGGCTTTGTGCAAGGCGGCGGAGAATGTAGAAGAGCATCGTCTAAAGGCTTTGATTTTGAGCTAGCATTCCATATCGCGGGTGCATGTGCAAGGTAATCCCGGATAGTTTGCAGGGCAGGCTGGATTATGGCGTGTAAAGCGGTTCGGCGGTTTTGATGAGGAAAGTTCATGAAATCAAAGTGGGTATTCACAATGTTCGGCGTGGCATGCGTCAATGCGCTGCTGAGTGCGGCGGCGCAGGCGCAGTATCCAACCAAACCGGTTCGCCTCGTAGTGCCCTATCCGCCGGGCGGGCCGACCGATTTTGTCGGGCGCGCAGTTGCCGCCAAACTCACCGAGTTGCTGGGTCAGCAAATGGTGGTGGATAACCGTCCCGGTGCGGGCACGGTGATAGCCAGCGAAATGATCGCGCGCGCCGCACCCGACGGCTACAACCTGCTGTTCGGTACCGGCGGCGGCACGTTTCTCGCGCCGCTGATACTGCCCAAGGTGCCGTACGAGCCGCAGAAAGATTATGCACCGGTAGCGATGCTGGTGATGAGTCCGCAGGTGCTGGTGGTGCATCCTTCGACCGGTGCGAATTCCGTCAAGGAACTGATCGCCGTTGCCAAGAGCAAGCCGGGCCAGTTCAATTTTTCGTCGGTCGGCACCGGCACGTCGCCGCATCTGGGCGGCGAGTTGTTCAAATCACTGGCGGGCGTCGATATTGTGCATGTGCCGTACAAGGGTACCGCGCCATCGATGACCGACCTGATCGCAGGGCGCGTGCAACTGGCATTCAGCAGTATCCCGACGGTGCTGACACACGTGCAGGCGGGGCGGCTCAGAATGCTCGGCACCGGCGGTACCAAGCGTTCGCCTGCGTTGCCGGATATTGCGCCGATCGCGGAGTCACTGCCGGGTTTTGAACTGGTGACGTGGTATGCGTTATTCGCGCCCGCAGGCACGCCTGCGGCCATCGTCAACCGGTTGAACACCGAAACCGCGAAAGTGCTGAAGGATGCCGATATTCAAAAGCGCTTCGGCGAGCAGGGGCTGGAAACCACCATCATGACGCCACAGGAACTGAAGCGCTACACCGAGAACGATGTCAGCCGCTGGTCGCGGCTGATCAAGGCGGCAAATATCAAGGCGCAGTGACTATGAAGTGCGGTGGCAGGCCACCGCACTTCATATCATATCTACGTTGAGTGCGACGAAAACGCCACAGTGCCGGCACGTGCCGTATCGTCAGTCTTGATATTGACCAGCGCCACCATGCCTTCGTCCACTTTCTTCTGCGCGCGCACCAGCGCGGGGCCGATGTCTTCGGGCTTCTCGACGTATTCGCCATAGCAGCCCAGGCCTTCGGCCATTTTGTCGTAGCGCGTGAAACCAAGATTGCGCCCGGTTTTCTCGCGCTTCGGATCAGCCGTCCAGCCGCCGTTAAGACTGATTACGACGAGTATGGGCAGCTTGTGCCGTACGGCGGTGTCGAGTTCCATCGCATTCAGGCCGAAAGAACCGTCGCCGTGCACCACGATCACCTGCTTGTCCGGACAGGCCGCTTTTGCGCCCACGCCGAACGGCATGCCCACGCCCATCATGCCGAATGGACCGGAATTGAGCCGATGCGCCGGCGCGAATGTCGGCATGGACTGACGGCCGAAGTTGAGGATTTCCTGGCCGTCCACCACGAGAATCGCATCGCGCTTCATGAAGTTTTTCACTTCTTCGCACAGACGCAGCGGATGTATCGGCGTTTTGTTCATGGCCATGCCGCCGCCGGTTTCACCGCGTTTTTTCGCGTCGCCAGCGCGCAGCATCTCGCGCCACGGCGCAAAATTAGCCGCATCAACACGGCCGGGCATGGCGGCCAGCAACTGCTGTAACACCGCCTTGCAATCGCCGACGATGCCGATATCCACCTTGCGCGGCGAGGATGCAATTTCATCGGCATCGATATCGATGCGCGCGATGGTGGCGCCCGCGGCGAATCGCGGTGGCGCAGCGTGGCCGATGACGTAATTCATGCGCGTGCCGATGATCAGGATCAGGTCGGCATCCTTGAACGCCGACGAACGCATGGTGAGGAACGACAGCGGATGATCGTCAGGCAGTACACCGCGCCCCTGCGGTGTGGTGTAGAACGGAATGCCGGCTTTTTCGACAAAGGACGTCAGTTCCGGCCATGCCTGTGACCAGATCACGCCGGTGCCGGTAAGGATGATGGGGTTCTTTGCCTTGGACAGCGCCGAGATGAGTTTATCCACCTGCGCCTGTTCACCCATCGGGCGTGGGCGCAGCAGTGAGCGCCCGGAAAGTCCCCACTGCACTTCTTCCTCGGCCACTTTGCCGTAAAGAATATCCGCCGGCATATCCAAGTACACCGGCCCCGGCTTGCCGCCCATTGCTTTCTGGAAAGCGGTGTTGACCATTTCGGGAATGCGCCGGATTTCGATCACGCGATCAGTCCACTTGGTGCAGCCGCGCAGAAGCGCGACCTGGTCGATTTCCTGAAACGTCTGCCGGCCAAATTGATGTATGGCGCTGGAGCCGCCGATCGCCACCACCGGCGCACAATCGATATACGCGTTTGCAATACCGGTCGTGAGATTGATGACGCCGGGACCGCTCGCCGCCATGCACACAGAGGGCTTTTGCAACAGCCGGCTGTAGGCCTGCGCCGAGAGCGCCGCCGCTTGCTCGTGGCGCACGTCGATCATGCGTATGCCTTCCTTCGCGCATGCGGTTTCGGCATGCTGCATCGGCCCGCCCATGATGTAAAAAATATCCTTGGTGCCTTCATTCTTGAGTGCTCTGCCCAAAATCTCGTTGCCGGTGATGTCTGCCATGATTTTTTCCTTGAGTCGTGTCCAGCGAGTTATACCGAAGTCACTTTGTCGGTACGCAGCTTCGCCGCTTCATCGGCGCTCATGCCCAGCCAGTCTTTCAATACTTCGTCGGTGTTCTGGCCCAGTGTGGGTGAGGGCTTCAGCGGCACCACCTTACCGTTCATGCGCACAGGCCAGGTCGTCATCCTGAATGTGCCGTTGACCGGGTGCTGTATCGGCTGGATGATGCCGCGTTCCTCGAAATTCGGGTCATTCATCAGTTCATAAGTGTCGCGCACCGCGCCCGAGGGTACGGCAGCGCCGATGATGCGCATGCACTCGTACTTGTCACGCTTGCTGGTAAATTTAGTGATGATGGCGTCGATTTCAGCTTCGTGTTCGACGCGCGCCTCGC
>Ga0315912_10006066_pt1 | contig 10919 bp, 8 predicted proteins | sample VfabasoilMG_FD_204469 | JGI IMG/M metagenome (GOLD analysis project Ga0315912, IMG submission 204469) | Garden soil microbial communities collected in Santa Monica, California, United States - V. faba soil | ecosystem: Environmental > Terrestrial > Soil > Garden | place: USA: California...
CGGCAGCGTGCCGATGATCATCGTCGGCACGGGCCCGCCGGCACGCTGGATCGCGCTGGCCAGAAACAGGTAGTAGACGATGTTGCCGACCAGCGCCAGGCGCAGCGCCTCGCGCCAGTCGGCGCGCGTGAGCTGGCGCAGCGTGGCGCGGTCGAACCAGGCCAGCGGCAGCGCGATCAGGCCGAATGCGAGGTAGCGCCCGAACGACTGCAGGGTCGCCGGGTACTCGGGCAGCAGCAGCGGCCCGACGAAGACGAGCCCCCACATCAGGCCGGCGGCGAGTGCGAACAGGGTTCCGGTGAAGTGCTGTGCGGCAATCATGACGGCCGCGAGTGTCGCTCAGTTCACGAGCTCAGCCGTCGGGCTCGCCGATCGGCAGCCCCTGCTGCTTCGCGAACGCAGCCGCGCGCTCGCGCCCGCCGGCATCCATGCCGGCCTGCGCGGCGCGTCCCAGCGACGCCGCGACGACCGCCTTGATGCCCTGCGCCTGCACGCCGCAGTTCGCACGGGCCGGCGCCGGCTCGGTCGCAGGACGCTGCGCGAGCGTGCGCCCCAGCTCGGCCATCCAGGCCGCGTAGCAGCGTTTCTCGAAGCCCTGGCGCAGCACCACCGGCCGCGTGCCGGCGCCGAGCGGGAAGGTCCAGGGCAGCGCGTTGCGCCCGGCCAGCGTCGTCGTCTCCGAGCCGAGCGCCGCCAGCGCCGCCTGCAGCTGGTCGCCGGCCCGTTCGAAGTCCGAGCCGCCCCACAGCAGCTCGGCGAGCTCGATGCGCGACAGGATCGAGCCGCGCGTCGCGCTCGCCTCGTAGTCGGCGATCGCGCCGGCGCGGTCGCCGCTGTGCAGCCGGGCGTAGGCGCGCATGTTCAGGTAGTGCGCCGGCGCCGGGTCGACCGCGGCGATCGCCCGATCGAGCAGCTTCAGCGCCGCGGCCGGACGGCCGGCCAGCAGCTCGCGGTCGGCAAGCACGAACTGGGCTTCCGGGAAACGCCCGCCGGCGCGTTCGATCGCCGCGTCGATGTCGCGCAGCGCCTGGGCCTGCTTCTCGGGCCGGCCTTCGTAGAGCGCGAGCTGGGCCGACAGCAGCAGCAGGTCCGGATCCATCGCCGCCTGGCCGCGCAGCGCCTCGACGCGCTGGGCATAGAGTTCGAGTCCGGCCGGGTCGAGCTGCTCGAGTTGCGCCCCGAGCTTCGCCTTGTCGCGGGCGAAGCAGGCGCGCGACCCGACCCACCAGCGGCCGCAGCTGCGCAGCAGCTCGATCGCGTCGGCGTGCCGGCCGCTGCGCATCGCGAGCTCGGCCTGCGCGACCTCGGTCTCGACCTGCGCCGCCGCGCGGCGCCACCACGCGGTCGCCGCAGCCGCGAGCAGCACGAGCGCGAGCGCACCGGCCCAGAGGCGCGGGCGCTGCCACCAGAGCGGGTCGCGCAGCCGCGCGCGGGCGCGGTCGATCCAGCGGCTGCGCGGATCGACCATGCTCTCGATGCGCTCGCGCAGCCCCTTGACGACCGCGGTGTAGTAGTCGGCCTCGCTCTTCCATTCCGACAGCGGCCGCGGCGACGAGCCGGGGGGCAGCGCCTGCAGGTGCGCGAAGGCGCTCGTCTCCCAGTCGCACTTGTGCAGGATCACCGGGATCACGATCGCGCGGTCGGCCGGATCGGCGTTGCGCTCGAGTGCGCGCTTGAGTTCCTTGCCCAGGCAGTACTCGGAGTTCATGAAGTCGGCGGTGACGAGCAGCAGCACGAGGTCGGCGTCCTCGAGCCGCGCGTCGATCTCGTCGGCCCACTGGTCGCCGGCCTGGATCGCGCGGTCGTCCCAGGCCAGCACGCGGCCCTCGCGCTCCAGCGGTCGCAGGTAGACCCGCAGGCGCGCGCGCAGCGCCTCGTCCGCATGGGCGTACGAGATGAAGACGCGGACGCCCGGGGGCTTCGTCATCGGGGCGTCATTGCGGCCGACGCACCAGCGGGAACGCGCTGCCGCGCGTCTCCATCATCGGGAACTGCTCGTAGCCCCACTTGCGCTTGGTGATCGCCGGCACCTGCTCGTCGATGTACTCGGCGATCTCGGTGACGCTGATGAAACGGTCGTTGTTCTTGTCCGCCGCGCCGTCGAGTGCGCGCAGCAGCGCGTAGGTGAACACGCCGTGCTTCTCCTCGCCTTCGAGTGCCATCTTCTCGTCGGCGGTCGCGGCGATCATCGCCCGGCCGGTGACGCGCTGGAAGCGGTCGATCGACGCCTTGTCGTCGATCTCGCGGCCCTTCACGAGGCTGAAGCGGCCGGCGCTGCAGGTGTCGAGCAGCACCAGCACCTTGCGCGCGACGATCGACGCCAGCATCTGGCGCAGCCGGTCCGCCGACAGGCTCTGCGAAACCAGCGCGTCGAAGTTGCTGTAGCGCGTCTCCCAGGGCACGAAGTGGTAGTCGCCGCCGGCGGTGATGCCGTGGCCGGCGAGGTAGACGACGACGGTGTCGTCGGGCTGCACCGTCGCGGCGAGTTCGCGCCCGGCCGCCTCGATGCCGTCACGCGTGCCCTGCTCGTTCGGCAGCACGCGCGTGCGCACCTTGCCGTACAGCCCCCCGGCGCCGCGCTCGAAGGCCGCGCCGACCGCGCGCGCGTCGTCGGCGGCGAACGCGACGCCGCGCGCCAGCGACTGGTCGCGGTAGTTCGTCACGCCGACCGCCAGCACGTGCAGCGTCGGGCCGCCCGCCGCGACCGCGCGGCGCACGTCGACCTTGGCGCTGACGGTCTTCGAGGCGACGCCGCGCCCGTCGACCAGTTCGACGGTGACGGTGTGCGCACCCCCCGGCAGGTCGACCGGCATCGTCACGACGTTGCCCGGACTCAGCATCGGCGAGTTCCAGCGCCCGGCGAGTTCGGCGCCGCCGTCGACGCGCACCACCAGCTTGGCGGTGCCCTGGCCGGCGCTGCGGATGCGCACCGCGAGCGGGTAGCTGCCGTCGGTCTGTGCCTGCGCCGGCGACTGCAGCTCGAGCTCCGGCACGCTGCCGGCCGTCAGCACGCTGCGGATGTCGCCGCGCCGCGCGACCTGCTCGGCAAGCAGCTTGTCGCCGTCGGCATCGAGGCGGCGCGCGATCAGTCCCGGCTGGTAGTAGGTCTCCCAGAGCTGGCGCGCGCTGACGAACTCGCCCTCGCGGTCCTGCCCGCGGTTCAGGTGATAGCCGATCAGCTCGTCGGCCCCGGGCGAGGCGTCGAAGTAGCCCTCGGGTGTCCAGGCGACCCAGCGCTTGCGGTCGGCATGCGGGAAGAACGCCAGCACCTCGCGGCCGCCGTCGGCCATCTGGTGCCAGCGGATCGTGCCGTCGCCATAGGCCGCCACGGCGAAGCGGCCGTCGGCGGTGACGTTGACCGCCCAGGCGATGCCGGGCAGGCCGGCGCGGGTCCACAGCGCCTTGCCGGACGCGTCGAACAGGCGCAGGTTCCAGTCGGCGCCGAGCACGAAGCGGCGCCCGTCCGGCGCGATCGCGAGGCTGCGCGCGTACTCGCCGGACTCGAGCGCGAGCCGCTTGCCGTTCAGCTTCGGCGCGCTGTCACCCTCCCAGTCGGTGACCTTCAGGTTGGCCAGCTCCTCGGTGCGTGGCGGCCGCAGCGTGATGCGCTGCGCGGCCGCGTCGGCTTCCGTGACCAGCGTGCGGCCGGCCGGATCGAACATGCGCACCTCCTGGCCGGGCCACACGTAGGGGTAGCGCACCATCCGGCCGGTCGGGCCGCCGACCTGCAGTTCGCCCGGCGCACGCAGGTCGGCGATCGGCGTGTCGACGCGGCGCAGCACCTGCACGTTCGCGTCGAGCACGCCCCAGCCGGGGTCCGAGACCGCGTACAGCCAGCCGCCGCCGGCGGCGGCCGGCAACGCGACGAGCTGCTGCACCGAGTCGCGGCTGAGCGGAACGTCCTCGAAGCGCGACCAGTCGTCCACGATCCAGCGTCGCACGGCGTTGCGGCCGCCGAGGTCCCAGCTGCCGCCGGCCAGCAGGCTGCGACCGTCGGCCGACCAGGCCACCGAATAGAGGCTGCCGGTGCCCGTGTCGGCGCTCAGCCGCGGGGCCACCTCGCCCAGGGTCTGCGCATCGAGGACCAGCACGGTGCGGTTCTCGTCGAAGCCGACCGCGATGCGCCGGCCGTCGGGCGAATAGCGGGCCGAGAACGGCCGGGTTCCGCCCGCGGTCCGGGCCGACTTCAGCAGCGTCAGCCGCCCCTGCTCGTCGACCGCGTGCAGGCGCACCTGTCCGTCCAGGCTGGTGCTGACGAGGCGCCGGTTGTCCGGGCTGAAGTGCGCGCTGTAGGTCTCGTTGCCGAAGTTGCTGTCGCGACCGCGTTCGAGGCCGCTGGCGGCGTCGAACAGGCGCAGGCCGTGCTTGCCGCCCAGGCAGGCGACCAGCCAGCGGCCATCGGGCGAATAGGCCAGGTGGTTGATGCCGTTCGGCAGGTCGGGGAGGCGGCGCAGCAGGCGCGCGCTGGCGCGGTCGAACAGGTAGATCGAGTTCTTCTGCGTCCAGTCCCAGCCGGTCCAGCCGCCGGCCGCGACCACCCGGGCGTCCGGCGACATCGCCACGGCGAACAGCTTGCCTTCGCTGCCCGGGCCCTGCGGCGGCCGCAGCACCGCGACCTGCCGGCCGGTGGCGACCTCCCAGACGCGCGCGGTCTTGTCGTCCGAGCCGGTCACCGCCCAGCGGCCGGCCGCATCGGTGGCGATGCGCCGGATCGGCGCGGTGTGCATGCCGGTCTCGAGGCGCAGCAGCGGCTCGGTCGGCGGTTCGCCGGCGCCGACGGGCGGCGCGAGGCCGAGCAACGGGGCCAGCAGCAGTGCCCGCGCGACGCGCCCCAGCGCGGCGCCGAAACGACCGGGCCGACAGAACGATGTGTGCGCCATGCGGGTACCCCCGCTCGCCGGGTTTCGCGCGACGGCGCGGCGGCGAGTCGACGGCAGTTTGCGGCACGCGGCCCACTCCTGCAATCGATGGGCTGCGCCAGCGCCTCCGGATCCCTAGGACGACGAGTCGAGCGCGCAACAGCGCGCGGGGCGGTCGCGCCGCGGGCCCTAGCGCGGATCGGCCTCCCGCGCGAGCCGCTCGCCGCCGGCGGGCGGGCGCGTCGAGCCGACTTCCTCGATCGACAGCGGGCGCAACTCGACCATCGCGAGTCCGCTGATGCCGAGCAGCTTCGCGGCCGCCTGGCTCAGGTCGACGATGCGGCCGCGCTTGAAGGGGCCGCGGTCGTTGATGCGCACGATCACCTGGCGGTCGTTGGCCGGGTTGCGCACCAGCGCGAAGCTCGGCATCGGCAGCGTGCGGTGGGCAGCGGTCAGCGCGTGCATGTCGAAGCGCTCGCCGTTCGCGGTGCGGCGGCCATGGAAGGCGCGTCCGTACCAGGACGCGAGACCGGTCTCGATGCCGCTCGGCGGTGGACTGTCGGGCGCAGTGTTTTCGCCGGCTTGCGGCTCGTCCGCGGCGGGCGGCGCGGGCTGCGGCGGCGCGGCATCGCTGGGCGCATGCCCCGCGGCGCCCGGCGGCGCGGGCCGCTCGGGGGCGATCGCCGCCGCGCCATCGGCCGGTGGGCGCGTCGTGCCGCAGCCGGCCAGCAGCAGCGCCGCCAGCGCCAGCGAGGCGGCGGCGCCGGCGCGGATCCGGGACGGGCGGCGGGAGGGCATGCCGACGTTGTCGCCCAGAGCAGGGCGGCGTGCCTGTCTCGAAACGTAAGCTGGTGTACGGGCGTGACTTCTGTCCGTGTCGAAAGAGGCCCCCGGCACGCACGCGCACCGGGGCCGTGAAGAGCCGCGCCGCGCCGGCAACCGTCCGCTCCGGGTCGGAGGACAGACAGGAAATCGTCCGGGCCTCAGCGCCAGGCCAGCTCCGGCTCCTGCGCGCCGGCGACGCAGTCGCTCCAGTGCGCGCGGCACCAGTCCGCCACCGCGGCGCGCTGGTGGCCCGCGTAGTGCAGGCCGAGCTTGCTGCGCCGCCACAGCACGTCGTCGGCGCTGCGCGCCCACTCGTGCGCGTGGAGGAACTCCAACTCGGCCGCGTGCAGCCCGGGGGCCACCTCGGCACCGAGCGGGCCCGCCAGCAGCGCCGTCGCGCGCGCCCCGTAGGCGCGTGCCAGGCGGCGCACGAGCGTGCCGTCGAGCTCGGGGTGGGCGAGCGCGAGCGCCTGCACGAAGCGCGCGAAGTCGGTGTCCGGACGCTGCGCGGCGCCGATCGTCGCGCTCAGGTCGCCGCCGGGCAGGCAGGCGCGTTCGGTCCAGGCACCGCGGGCGATCGCGAGCGGCGCAGCGAGCAGGTCGGCGGCTTCCTCGGCGAGTTTGCGGAAGGTCGTGATCTTGCCGCCCCACACCGACAGCAGCGGCGCCGCTGCGGTGTCGAGCTCGAGCGAATAGTCGCGCGTCACCGCCGACGGGTCGCCGGACTCGTCGTCGAGCAGCGGGCGCACGCCCGAATAGCTCCAGACCACGTCGGCCGGCACCACGGCACGCGCGAAGTAGCGGCTCGCCTGGGCGCACAGGTACTCGACCTCGCCGGCGTCGATGCGCGCCGCGCCGATCGCGCCGGTGTGCTCGACGTCGGTGGTGCCGATCAGCGTGAAGTCGCCCTCGTAGGGGATCGCGAAGATGATGCGCTTGTCGGGGTTCTGGAAGATGTAGGCGTGGTCGTGCTCGAACAGCTTGCCGACCACGATGTGGCTGCCCTTGACGAGGCGCAGCGCCTTGCGTTCGGCCGCGTGCGCGTGCTCGGCGAGGAACTGCGCCGCCCATGGGCCGGCCGCGTTGACGAGCGCGCGCGCACGCACGCTGCGCGTGCTGCCGTCGGCGCTGCGCAGCACCGCCTGCCAGCCGGCCGCGCCGCGCTGCGCGTCGATGCAGGCGGTGCGGGTCAGCACGGTCGCGCCACGCGCGGCGGCGTCGACCGCGTTCAGCACGACCAGGCGGGCGTCGTCGACCCAGCCGTCCGAGTAGACGTAGCCCTTCGTGAAGCTCTTCTTCAGCGGCGCGCCGGCGACGTGGCTGCGCAGGTCGATGCCGTGCGAGGCCGGCAGCACCTCGCGGCGCGCCAGGTGGTCGTAGAGGAACAGGCCGGCGCGGATCATCCAGCCGGGCCGCATCGAGGGGTCGTGCGGCATCACGAAACGCAGCGGCCGCATGATGTGCGGCGCGCTGCGCAGCAGCACCTCGCGCTCGGCGAGCGCCTTGCGCACCAGCGCGAACTCGTAGTACTCGAGGTAGCGCAGCCCGCCGTGGATCAGCTTGGTCGACGAGGACGAGGTGTGCGAGGCGAGGTCGTCCTTCTCGCACAGCAGCACCGCCAGGCCGCGGCCGGCGAGGTCGCGTGCGATGCCGGCGCCGTTGATGCCGCCGCCGACGACGAGCACGTCGCAGTCGATCGCGGCGGCAGCGGCCTCAGGCATAGCGGAACACGACGAAGGCCAGCAGCAGCGCGAGCGCGCTCGCGCCCCACAGCGGCGCGCCGAAGATCGCCAGCCCGAGCAGGTGGATGTAGCCGGCCGCCAGCAGCGAGATGAAGAGGCGATCGCCGCGCGTGGTCGTCAGCCCGAGCCGGCCACGCCGCGGCGCGCCGCCCGGCGCGCGCCACTCCCACACGCCCATCAGCACCAGCAGCAGCGCGATCACGCCGAAGAACAGCGCGGTCTGCCAGGTCCAGGCCATCCACCCGAGGCCCGCTTCGACGTTCGGTGTCATGCCGCGCTCCGCTCAGACGCGCCCGAGGGCGAAGCCCTTGGCGATGTAGTTGCGCACGAACCAGATCACCACCGCGCCGGGCACGATGGTCAGCGCGCCGGCGGCGGCGAGCAGGCCGAGTTCGTAGCCGGAGGTGCTCGCCGTGCGCGTCATCGTCGCGGCGATCGGCTTGGCGTCGACCGAGGTCAGCGTCTTGGCCAGCAGCAGCTCGACCCAGCTGAACATGAAGCAGAAGAACGCCGCGACGCCGACGCCGGCGGCGATCGTCGGCAGGAAGATCTTCACGAAGAAGCGCCAGAACGGATAGCCGTCGACGAAGGCGGTCTCGTCGAGCTCGCGCGGCACGCCCGACATGAAGCCCTCGAGGATCCAGACCGCCAGCGGGATGTTGAACAGGCAATGCGCCAGCGCGACCGCGATGTGCGTGTCGAACAGCCCGAGCGACGAGTAGAGCTGGAAGAACGGCAGCGCGAACACCGCCGGCGGCGCCATCCGGTTGGTCAGCAGCCAGAAGAACAGGTGCTTGTCGCCGAGGAAGCGGTAGCGCGAGAACGCGTAGGCCGCCGGCAGCGCGACCGTCACCGAGATCACCGTGTTCAGCAGCACGTAGGTGATCGAGTTGACGTAGCCCATGTACCAGGTGCGGTCGGTCAGGATCTTGGCGTAGTTGTCGAGCGTGAACTTGTGCGGCCAGAGCGTGAAGCCGCCGAGGATCTCGTTCGTGTTCTTGAACGACATGTTCAGCAGCCAGTAGATCGGCAGCAGCAGGAACACGATGTAGAGCGTCGGCACGAGCCAGGTCAGGCGCTTCATCTCACCGCTCCGCGTCGTCTTTGGTCATGACCGTGTAGAACAGCCACGACAACAGCAGGATGATCAGGAAGTAGATCAGCGACATCGCCGCGGCCGGGCCGAGGTCGAACTGGCCGAGCGCGATCTTCACGAGGTCGATCGACAGCAGCGTGGTCGCGTTGCCCGGGCCGCCGCCGGTCAGCACCACCGCCTCGGTGTAGATCATGAAGCTGTCCATGAAGCGCAGCAGCACCGCGATCAGCAGCACGTGCTTGAGCTTGGGCAGCTGGATGTGGCGGAAGATCGCCCAGCGCGACGCGCCGTCGATGCGCGCCGCCTGGTAGTAGGCGTCGGGGATCGCCGACAGCCCGGCGTAGGCGAGCAGCACGACCAGCGAGGTCCAGTGCCAGACGTCCATCGCCACCAGCGTGACCCAGGCCGCGACCGGCTGGCGGGTGTAGTTGAAGTCGATGCCGATGCGGTTGAGGCCCCAGCCCATCAGGCCGATGTCGGGCAGCGCGAAGATGTTCCACATCGCCCCGACGACGTTGTACGGGATCAGCAGCGGCATCGCCATCAGCACCAGGCAGACCGAGACGCCCCAGCCCTTGTGCGGCATCGCCAGCGCGATCGCGACGCCGAGCGGGATCTGGATCGCCAGCACGATGCCGGTGAACGCGATCTGGCGCCCGAGCGCCTCGCGGAAGCGCGCCGACTGCATCACCTGCTGGAACCAGCGCACGCCCTCGAAGAAGAACTCGTTGTTGCCGAAGGTCTCCTGGACCGAGTAGTTGACCACCGCCATCAGCGGGATCACCGCGTTGAACGCGACCAGCAGCACGACCGGCAGGACCAGCCACCAGGCCTTCTGGTTGACGGTTCTCATGTCGGCCTCCGCCGGGCCGCCCCAAGGAGGCCGGCCGCCCCCCGGGGGGGCAGCGAACGAAGTGAGCGTGGGGTCTTCATTGCACCACCCAGCCGTCGGCGTAGAGGCGCGTGCGCGCGGGATCGAACGCGACGTGCGCGGACGTTGCGGGGATCGGCTCGCCCTCGGCGACCACCAGCTTGATCAGCTGCTCGCCGGCGCGCGCGTCGACGATGCGGAAGCGGCCGACGTCGGCGCAGCGCTCGACCTGCACCGGGATGCCGTCGGCGGCGAAGTGCACGAACTCGGGCCGCACGCCGATCTCGAGCCGGCCGCGCGCCGCGTTCGCCTGCGACGATGCGGTCGCCACCGCGTGGCCGGCGAAGCGCGGCAGCCCGGCGGCGTCGAGCGTGCAGGGCAGCAGGTTCATGCCCGGCGAGCCGATGAAGTGGCCGACGAAGGTGTGCGCGGGCCGCTCGAACAGCTCGACCGGCGTGCCCGACTGCACCACCTGGCCGTCGAACATCACGACCACCTGGTCGGCGAAGGTCAGCGCCTCGGTCTGGTCGTGCGTCACGTAGATCATCGTGCGCGCGACGCGCTGGTGCAGCTCCTTGAGCTTGCTGCGCAGCCGCCACTTGAGGTGCGGGTCGATCACCGTCAGCGGCTCGTCGAAGAGGATCGCCGCGACGTCCGAACGCACCAGGCCGCGGCCGAGCGAGATCTTCTGTTTGCCGTCGGCGGTCAGCCCGGCGGCGCGGTGCTCGAGCGTCGCCTCGAGGTCGAGCATCGCGGCGATCTCGCGCACGCGCCGCTGCACCTCGGCCTCGGCGATGCCGCGGTTGCGCAGCGGGAAGGCGAGGTTGTCGAACACGCTCATCGTGTCGTAGACGACCGGGAACTGGAACACCTGGGCGATGTTGCGCTGGCCCGGCTCGAGCCGTGTCACGTCGCGCTCGTCGAACAGGATGCGGCCCTGGGTCGGCTGCAGCAGCCCGGAGATCAGGTTCAGCAGCGTGGTCTTGCCGCAGCCCGAGGGCCCGAGCAGCGCGTAGGCGCCGCCGTCGGACCATTCGAGGTCGAGGCCGCGCAGCGCCCAGTCGGCGTCGACCTGCGGGTTGGGCGCCGCGCGATAGCTGTGGCGCAGGCGTTCGAGGTGGATGCGTGCCATCGTCGTGCTGGCTTCTCAGGCGGCGATGCGCTGGCCGGCGGCATCGAAGTACAGGCAGTGGGCGATGTCGAGCACGAAGCGCGCCCCTTCGCCGACCGGATGGCGCTGCACGCCGTGCGACTGCGAGACCCAGGTGGCGCCGGCGAGCTCGAAGTGCGTGACGCTCTCCGAGCCGCTGATCTCGCAGATCAGCACGCGGCCCTCGACACCCACGCTCGCGCCGGCACCGGCGTCGGCGCTTGCCGCGCCGGGCCGCACATGGTGCGGCCGCAGCGCGACGCTCAGCGCCGCGTCGCCGCGGCCGCGCAGCGCATCGGGCGCCGGCCAGCGCACCTGCTCGTCGAGCACCACCTGGCCGGCGCGCAGCTGCGCTGCGGCGACGGTGATCGGCGGA
>Ga0315912_10006067_pt1 | contig 10918 bp, 8 predicted proteins | sample VfabasoilMG_FD_204469 | JGI IMG/M metagenome (GOLD analysis project Ga0315912, IMG submission 204469) | Garden soil microbial communities collected in Santa Monica, California, United States - V. faba soil | ecosystem: Environmental > Terrestrial > Soil > Garden | place: USA: California...
TCGAGCAACTGGGCGATGGCCACTTCGCGTTCCTTCAGCGACGCCTGGGCCCGGGCCTGGTCGGTGCCGAACACTTCGCGCGCCAGCTTGAGAAAGGTTTCGCTGTTGGCGTCGAGCGCGACACGCGAGGCGCTTTCGATGGCCACCCGCACCTGCGCTTCACTTTGCGCGAGCAACTCGGCGGTGCGCGCACGCTGCTGCTCGTCGCTGGCGATGCGGGCACGCGCAGCCTCGAGATCCACTCGCAGGTTTTCGGCGCGCTTCGCGGCCCGCACCGTCGCCAGCAGGTAGCCCAGGATCAGTCCCAGGGCCGCGGCCACGATCACGACCAGCACGATCATTGACGACGACAGGTTCACGCGCCTGCGCTGCCGTTGAGGCGCTGCCCCGCGGCGCGCGCATCGAGCCACGAAAGGAGATCGAGCGGCGCGTCGAGCCAGCCGTGCGAGAACCACGCGTCGGCGCGGTCGTTCTCCCCGAGATAACCGAAACCGGCGATGAGCGCATACATGCCGGCGGCCTGCGCGGCCACCATGTCGCGCTCGGCGTCGCCCACGTACACGCACTCGGAAGGCGCCACGCCCATCGCGGCGGCGGCGTGCAGCAGCGGCATGGGATGGGGTTTGCGTTCCGGGAGCGTGTCACCACTCACCACCGCGCGGGCGCGCGTGCTCAGGCCCACCTCGACCAGCAGCGGATCGGTGAGCCAGCCCGGCTTGTTGGTGACGATGCCCCAGGCGAGGCCGCGCTGTTCGAGCGCCTCCAGCATTTCGTCGCCGCCGGCGAACAGGCGCGTGTGCCGGGAAAGCTGCTTGCGATAGATGTTCAGCAGCCGCATGCGCATCGTCTCGTGCGCATCGGGCTCGAGCGTACCGAAGCCGAGGCGCACCAGCGCGTGGCCGCCATGCGAGACCTGCGCGCGAATGGTTTCGAAGGGCAGGGCCGGCAGCTTTTCCTCGGCGCGCAGCGCGTTCAGCGCGTCGTCGAAGTCGCGGGCGGTGTCGAGCAGGGTGCCATCGAGGTCGAACAGGACTGCCTTGATCAAGTGCGCTCCGGCGCGCGGCCGCGGGTCAGGTGCATGAGGTAGTTCACGGAAGGGTCACGGGTCAATGAGCACTGCTCGCGCAGCGGGTCGTATGCAAGGCCGGCGATGTCGGCGACATCGAGCCCGGCGGCACGCGCGAAGCGCGCGACCTCCGAGGGCTTGAGCAGCCGGTCGTATTCGTGGGTGCCGCGCGGCACCAGCCGCGCCAGGTACTCGGCGCCGACGATGGCCAGCGCGAAGGATTTGAAATTGCGGTTGATGGTGGAGATGAAAATGTTGCCGCCGGGGCGCACGAGTCTGCCCAGCACCGCCAGCGTCGCTCCCGGCTCGGGGACATGCTCGAGCATTTCCATGCAGGTGACCACGTCGAATTTTCCGGCGTGCGCGTTCAGCAGGCTTTCCGCCGAATCCACGCGGTAGTCGATGGTGAGGCCGGAGTCGAGCGCGTGCATGCGCGCCGTGTCCACCATGCTGGGCGCGAGATCGATGGCGGTCACCGTGGCGCCGGCACGTGCCAGGGATTCGGCGAGCAGTCCACCGCCGCAGCCGACGTCGAGCACACGCGCACCCTGCAGTGAAACCCTTTCCGAGACGTAGCGCGCGCGCACCGGATTGAGCTTGTGCAGCGGCTTGAATTCGCCGTCGACATCCCAGAAGCGATGTGCCGCCGCGTCGAACTTGGCGATTTCCGCCGCGTCGCTGTTTGGAGTCTGTGGGCCGTTCATGGAGGGCCGGAATTATAGACGCGAAGAGTCAATAACGCGCGAGAAAACAGGCCTTTCCGCGTGCCTCGCGTGATAGAATTCCGGACCTTTTTCCGGTCCCAAGACATGAACGAAATAGCGCGTGAAATCCTGCCCGTAAACCTCGAAGACGAGATGCGCCAGTCGTATCTCGACTACGCCATGAGCGTGATCGTGGGGCGCGCGTTGCCGGATGTCCGCGACGGCCTGAAGCCCGTACACCGCCGCATCCTGCATGCCATGCGCGAGTTGGGTAACGACTGGAACAAGGCGTACAAGAAATCCGCGCGCGTGGTCGGTGACGTCATTGGTAAATACCATCCGCACGGCGACAACGCGGTGTACGACGCGCTGGTACGCATGGCGCAGGACTTCTCCATGCGCTACCTGCTGGTCGACGGGCAGGGCAACTTCGGCTCGGTGGACGGCGACGCGCCTGCCGCCATGCGTTACACCGAAGTGCGCATGTCGCGTATCACCAGCGAGCTGCTGGCCGACATCGAGAAGGAAACCGTCGATTTCGTGGCCAACTACGACGGCTCCGAAACCGAGCCGTCGGTCATGCCGGCGAAATTCCCGAACCTGCTGGTCAACGGCTCGGCAGGCATTGCGGTGGGCATGGCCACCAACATTCCGCCGCACAACCTGGTCGAAATCGTCAACGCCTGCCTGGCGGTGCTCGATGATCCGGAAGTGACGCTGGCCGCGCTCATGCAGCACGTGCCGGGACCGGATTTCCCGACCGCTGGCATCATCAACGGCGCCACCGAGATTGCCACCGCCTACCGCACCGGCCGCGGCCGGCTCTCGATCCGTGCGCGCACGAATTTCGAGGACCTGGAGAAGGGCGGCCGCCAGGCCATCATCGTCACCGAGCTTCCGTACCAGGTGAACAAGGCGCGCCTGCTGGAGCGCATCGCCGACCTGGCCCGCAACAAGGAAATCGACGGCATCTCCGACCTGCGCGACGAGTCCGACAAGGACGGCATGCGCGTGGTCATCGAGCTCAAGCGCGGTGAAGTCGCCGAAGTGGTGCTCAACAACCTCTTCGCGCAGACGCCGCTGGAGACCGTGTTCGGCATCAACATGGTCGCGCTCATCGACGGCCAGCCGAAGCTGCTCGGCCTCAAGGAAATGCTGGAAGCGTTCATCCGGCATCGGCGCGAAATCGTCACGCGCCGCACGATCTACGACCTGGCCAAGGCGCGCGACCGTGCCCACGTGCTGGAAGGTCTCGCCGTGGCGCTGGCCAACATCGACGAGGTCATCGCACTGATCAAGGCGTCGCCGTCACCGGTGGAAGCCAAGGCCGGGCTCACGGCGCGCGTCTGGACTTCCGGTGCCGTGCCGCAGATGCTGGCGCGCGCGGGTTCGATCAGCACGCGCCCGGCAAGCGTCAGTGCCGAGTTCGGGCTGGTGAACGACCAGCGTGGCTACAAGCTCACCGAAACCCAGGCGCAGGCCATCCTCGACATGCGCCTGCACCGCCTCACCGGTCTCGAGCAGGACAAGATCGTCGCCGAGTACCAGGAGCTGCTCACGCAGATCGTCGACCTCACCGATATCCTCGCCCGTCCCGAGCGCCTCACGCAGGTGGTGCGCGAGGAGCTCATCGCGGTGCGCGAGCAGTACGGCGATGCCCGCAAGACCGAGATCAACCGCGATCACCTCGATCTGTCCACCGAGGACCTGATCGAGCCGCAGGACGTGGTGGTCACGCTGTCGCACGCGGGTTACGCCAAGTCGCAACCGGTCACCGAGTACCAGGTGCAGCGTCGCGGCGGCCGCGGCAAGGCCGCGACCGCGGTCAAGGACGAGGATTTCGTCGAGAAACTGTTCGTGGCGCATACCCACGACACCATTCTCTGCTTCAGCAATCGCGGCAAGGTGTACTGGAAGCGTGTGTTCGAGCTGCCGCAGGCCGGTCGCGGTTCGCGCGGCAAACCCATGGTGAACCTGCTGCCGCTGGAGGAGGGCGAGAAGATCAACGCCATCCTGCCCATCAAGCAGTACGACGACGATCATTTCGTGTTCATGGCCACCAGCCAGGGCACGGTCAAGAAGACGCCGCTGTCGGCATTCTCGCGACCGCGCGCCAGCGGCATCATTGCCGTCGGTCTCGATGAGGGCGATCGGCTGGTGGGTGTGGCACTCACCGACGGCTCGCGGGAAATCATCCTCTCGTCGAGCGGCGGCAAGTCGATCCGCTTCCACGAGAACGAAGTTCGCCCCATGGGGCGCGAGGCCACGGGCGTGCGCGGCATCAAGCTGGGCGACGGGCAGGTGCTCATCTCGCTCATCGTGGTCGGCGAGGGCCTGGTGCTCACCGCCTCGGCCAATGGCTACGGCAAGCTGACCCCGCTCGAAGACTTCCCGGCGCATGGCCGCGGCGGCCAGGGCGTGATCGCGCTGCAAACTACCGAGCGCAATGGCGAGATGGTCGCGGCGCTGCAAGTCAATTCCGATCATGAGCTCATGCTCATCAGTTCTACTGGCACGCTGGTGCGTACGCCGGTGGCCGAGATCTCCATCGTCGGCCGCAATACGCAGGGCGTCCGCCTGATCCGGCTGGATGAGGGCGAGCGGCTGACCGGAATCGAGCGCATCGAAAGCCTGGCCGAAGACGGCCCGGGAGCGGGGCCGGGTGCCACGGATCTCAGTTCCGGGGATTCGTCGTCAGGTGGCCCGGTAGACACGCCATCGTCCTGATATAGTCCGCGCCCTCCGGGCAATAACGTCCGGGGGCAATTCGGGTCCGGCAAGAAGGTCGGGTCCCAGAGGACAAAACGATGCGCGTGTTCAATTTCGCGGCTGGCCCTGCCACGCTGCCGCTCGAAGTACTGAGCCAAGCCCAAGCCGAGATGACCGACTGGAAATCCAGCGGCATGTCGGTGATGGAAGTCTCCCATCGCAGCAAGGCGTTCGTCGCCGTCGCCCAGGAAGCCGAAGCCGACCTGCGCGAGCTGCTGAACGTTCCCGCGAATTACAAGGTGCTGTTCCTGCAGGGCGGCGCCACCGGCATGTTCTCGGCCATCCCGATGAACCTGGCCACCGCCGATTCGACCGTGGACTACGTCAACACCGGCGCCTGGTCGAAGAAGGCCATCGGCGAAGCCAAGCGTTACGCAAAGGTCAACGTCTCGGCCGACGAAGCCGCGTCCAACTACTCCACCGTGCCCGCGCAGGGCGCGCTCAAGCTTTCGCCGAACGCGGCCTATTTCCACTACACGCCGAACGAGACCATCGGCGGCGTGGAATTCGATTACGTTCCCCAGGTGGGCAACGTTCCGCTGGTCGCGGACTTCAGCTCCACCATCCTGTCGCGTCCCATCGACGTGTCGAAGTTCGGCCTGATCTACGCCGGCGCGCAGAAGAACATCGGTCCTTCCGGCATTGTCGTCGTCATCGTGCGCGACGACCTGATCGGCAAGGCGCGCCCCGGCACGCCGTCGGTCTGGGACTTCAAGGCCATGGCCGACGACGGCTCCATGCTCAACACGCCACCGACCTTCGGCTGGTACTTCGCGGGCCTGGTGTTCAAGTGGCTCAAGAAGCAGGGCGGCTTGAAGGCCATGGAAGAGCGCAATCGCAGCAAGGCGGCGAAGCTCTATGACTTCATCGAGGGCAGTGGCTTCTACAAGAGCCCGGTCGCGAAGAACGCGCGCTCGTGGATGAACGTGCCGTTCACGCTGGCCAAGCCCGATCTCGACAAGGCGTTCTGCGACGAAGCCAAGAAGTCCGGCCTCGTCAACCTGGAGGGCCACCGGTCGGTGGGCGGCATGCGCGCGTCCATCTACAACGCGATGCCGCCCGAAGGCATCGATGCACTGATCAAGTTCATGAAGGAGTTTCAGGCGCGCAACGCCTGAGGAGCCACACAATGAGATTCAAGATCCAGACCCTGAACAACATTTCCATCAAGGGCCTCGAGCGGCTGCCGCGCGACCGCTTCGAAGTGGCTTCCGACATCAACAACCCGGATGCCGTGCTGGTGCGTTCGGCTGACATGCACAAGCTGGCGCTGCCCGATTCACTGCGCGCCGTGGGCCGCGCCGGCGCCGGTACCAACAACATTCCGGTCGAAGCCCTGTCCAAGAAGGGCATCCCGGTGTTCAACGCACCCGGCGCCAATGCCAACGCCGTGAAGGAGCTGGTGCTCGCCGGCATGTTCCTCGCCGCGCGCAACATCACGCAGGCATGGGCCTTCGCCAGGGCACAGCAGGGTGACGACCACGCCATCGATGTGGCCGTCGAGAAGGGCAAGAAGAATTTCGTCGGCTTCGAAATGCCCGGCCGCACGCTCGGCGTCATCGGCCTGGGTGCCATCGGCGTCGAAGTGGCCAACACCGCGTTGGCCCTGGGCATGAAGGTGCTGGGCTACGACCCGCAGATCACCGTGCAGCGCGCCTGGCAGCTGTCCTCGAACGTCGAGCAGGCGCTGTCGCTCGACGACCTGTTCGTGCGCTCGGACGTCATTTCGGTCCACGTGCCGCTCACGCCCGAAACCCGCGGCCTGGTCAACGAGGCGCGCCTCAAGCTCATGAAAAAGGATGGTGTCATCCTGAACTTCGCGCGCGCACCCATCGTCGACGAGAAAGCCATCGTGGCGGCACTGGACGCCGGCCGTCTGCAGGGCTACGTCTGCGACTTCCCGACCAACGGCACCAAGGATCACCCCAAGATCGTGACCCTGCCGCACCTGGGCGCGTCCACCAATGAAGCCGAGGACAACTGCGCCGTGATGGTGGCCGACACGGTGAAGGACTACCTCGAGAACGGCAACATCAAGAACAGCGTGAACTTCCCGGAAGTCGTGCTCCCCCGTGCCCCGAAGACCACTCGCATCTGCATCGCCAACAGCAACGTGCCTAACATGGTGGGCCAGATTTCCACCTTGCTGGCCGGTGCGTCGCTGAATATCGCCGAGCTGCTGAACAAGTCCCGCGGCGAATACGCGTACACCGTGATCGACACGGATGGCTCGGTCGACGCCGGTGTGCTCGACAAGATCCGGGCGATCTCGGGCGTACTGGCCGCGCGGGTGATATAACTGCCGGCGCATGGCAAAGCGCGGCAAAAAGAAAACTTCGAACGAAGCGGCGGCCCCAGCGGCCGCCGTTTCCTCACCTATCGAGTCCTTGCGGGCCGAGATCGACAAGGTCGACTCCCGCATCCAGGAGCTGCTGAACGATCGTGCCCGGCTGGCGCGCCAGGTGGGCGTGTCCAAACATGCCGACGGCCACACCGTCGACTTCTACCGTCCCGAGCGCGAAGCCCAGGTGTTGCGCATGGCCCGCGAGCGCAACAAGGGCCCGCTGCGCACCGAGGAAATCCTGCGCCTGTTCCGCGAGATCATGTCCGCCTGCCTGGCGCAGGAAGAGCCGCTGAAGGTCGGCTATCTCGGACCCGAGGGCACGTTTTCGCAGACCGCCACGCTCAAGCACTTCGGTCACTCGGTGCGCGCGCTGGCGCTGGCCTCGGTGGACGAGGTGTTCCACGAAGTCGAAGCGGGGCTCGCCGATTTCGGTGTCGTGCCGGTGGAGAACTCCACGGAAGGCTCGGTGACCCACACGCTCGACAAGCTCATGGGTTCGCCGCTCAAGATCTGCGGCGAAGTCGAGCTGCGCATACACCAGTTCCTCATGGGCGGGATGGACCGCCTGGAGAAGGTGCAGCGCATCTGCAGCCACCCGCAGTCGCTGGCCCAGTGCCGCGGCTGGCTGGACGCACACCTGCCGGACGTGCCGCGGATTCCCGTCACCAGCAATGCCGAGGCTGCGCGCCGCGCGCGGGACGAGGAGGGCAGCGCGGCGATCGCCGGGGAAACTGCCGCCGACGTCTACGGCCTCAAACTACTGGCCACGGAGATCGAAGACCGCGACGACAACACCACGCGGTTTTTTGTAGTGGGCCGGAAGATCTTCAAGCCGTCCGGCGATGACCGTACGACGATTCTCTGCTCGGGGCTGCACACCGACGAGTCCGGTGCCCTGTTCCGCCTGCTCGAGCCGCTGGCGAAGCACAAGGTCAGCATGACGCGTATCGAGTCGCGGCCGTCGCACCGGAAGAAGTGGGACTACGTGTTCTTCCTCGACATCGACGGTCACAGCGAAGACGCGCACGTCGCCAAGGCGCTGGCCGCGCTCAAGAAGCGCGCCTCGCTGTTCCGCGTGCTGGGTTCCTATCCGCGCGCGGTGTCTTGAGCCATCCCGGATGACCGCCCCCGGAGACCTCGCCGTCGACAACGTGCGCACGCTGGCGCCGTACGTCCCCGGCAAACCCATCGAGGAGCTCGAGCGCGAGCTCGGCATCCAGAACATCATCAAGCTGGCGTCGAACGAGAATCCGTTCGGGCCGAGCCCGCGGGCCATCGAGGCCATGCAACGCGCGCTCGCCGACAGCGGGCTCTATCCGGACGGCAGCGGACACGTACTCAAGCAGAAGCTGGCCGCGAAACTCGGCGTGACGCCGAACCAGATCACGCTGGGCAATGGATCGAATGACGCGCTGGTGCTGCTGGCCGAGGCGTTTCTCGCGCCCGGATTCGAGGCGGTGTATTCGCAGTACGCGTTCGCCGTGTATCCCATCGCCATCCAGGCCACGGGCGCGACGGGCGTGAGGGTGCCGGCATTGCCGCCGGAGTCGCCCATGCACCTGGGCCACGATCTCGCCGCCATGGGGCGTGCGATAAATGAGCGCACGCGCGTGGTGTTCATCGCCAACCCTAACAACCCGACCGGTACCTGGGCGGATGCCGCACACCTCGAGGCTTTCATCGCGTCCGTGCCGCGCAGTGTGATCGTGGCGCTCGATGAAGCGTACTTCGAGTACACCGGTGGCCTGCCGCTGCAGAACGGTGTCGAGTGGCTGGACCGATATCCCAACCTGGTCGTATTCCGCACGTTCTCCAAGGCCTACGGCCTGGCCGGCGTGCGCGTGGGTTATGCCGTGAGCCACCCGTCGGTGGCCGACATGCTCAACCGCGTGCGCCAGGCCTTCAACGTGTCGTCCGTGGCCCTGGCCGGCGCGGCCGCGGCGCTCGACGATCAGGCACATGTGGCGGCCGCCGTCAGCGTCGCCGTTGCCGAGCGGACGCGCGTGAGCGCGTTGCTGGAGAAGTCGGGCACCCGGGTGATTCCGTCGGCGGGCAATTTCCTGCTGCTGCACGCCGGGGCCAATGCCCGCGAACGGTTCGAGCAGCTGCTGCGCAAGGGCATCATCGTGCGCCCGGTGTCGAACTATCACCTGCCCGAGCATCTGCGCGTCACCCTGGGCACGGTGGAGCAAAACGATCGGTTCCTGCGTGCGTGGCTTTGATAGCCTCGCACGCAATGAACAAACCTTCGATACCCATCGTCACCATCGACGGGCCCTCCGGCTCGGGCAAGGGCACCATCAGCCGCCTGGTGGCGACGCGTATCGGGTGGCACCTGCTGGACAGTGGCGCGTTGTACCGCCTGGTGGCCCTGGCCGGAGCACGCAAACACACCGATCCGGACGACGTGGAAGGCCACGTGGCCCTGGCCCGTGCCATGCGGGTGGAGTTCGGCGCCGATACCTACGGCGATGAACGGGTGCTGCTCGACGGGGACAACGTCACCCGCCTGATCCGCACGGAGGAGGCGGGCGCCGGGGCGTCACGGGTGGCCGCCTGGCCGGCGGTCCGGGCGGCACTGGTGGATCGCCAGAAAGCCTTCGCCACACCCCCCGGACTGGTCGCCGATGGCCGGGATATGGGCACGGTCATCTTTCCCGGGGCCCCACTGAAGGTTTTCCTGACAGCCAGCGCCGAAGAACGGGCCCAAAGGCGCCATAAGCAGTTGATCGAGAAGGGTTCCGCTGCTAGTCTTGCCGCCCTTTCGCGGGAGATCGCGGAGCGCGACTTGCGGGATTCCACCCGCCAGGTCGCCCCTCTCAGACCCGCGCCGGACGCGCAGCTACTCGACTCCACTGGTTTGAGTATCGACGCCGTCGTCGAGCGGGTCATTTCGCTCGGGCGCGAGCGGGGTCTCTGGTCTTAAGACCTGCGAAGGGAATGGTTGCTTCCACATGGATGTGGGGCTTTGAACAACAACCTCGAACGGGACGGAGTCCTGCGAGCGTCAATTGAGTGAATCCATGACAGAAAGTTTTGCCCAGCTCTTCGAACAGAGCCTCGCTAATCAGCGAATCCGCCCCGGAATGATCCTCACCGGCCTCGTGGTCGACGTGAACCCCGACGTGGTCGTGGTCAACGTGGGCCTGAAGTCCGAAGCCGTCATCCCCCTCGAGCAATTCAAGAACGAGCGTGGGGAAGTCGAGGTGAAGATCGGCGACAGCGTCGAAGTCGCGCTCGATGCGATGGAAGATGGCAGCGGTGAAACGCGCCTCTCCCGCGAGAAAGCCAAGCGCGCCCGCACCTGGACGCGCCTCGAAGAGTCGTTCAACAAATCCGAAATCGTCACCGGCACCATCACGGGCCGGGTCAAGGGTGGCTTCACCGTCGAGATCGACAACGTCCGCGCGTTCCTCCCGGGTTCGCTGGTCGATGTCCGTCCGGTGAGGGACACCGCCTACCTCGAAGGCAAGTCCCTCGAGTTCAAGGTCATCAAGCTCGACCAGAAGCGCAACAACGTGGTGGTCAGCCGCCGCGCCGTTGTGGAGCAGGAATTCTCCGCCGAGCGCAGCGCGCTCATGGACAACCTGCAGGAAGGCACCGTGCTCAAGGGCACCGTCAAGAACCTCACCGACTACGGCGCGTTCGTGGACCTCGGTGGCATCGACGGCCTGCTGCACATCACCGACATGGCGTGGAAGCGCGTCAAGCACCCGTCGGAAGTGGTCAAGGTCGGCGACGAGATCGACGTCCGCATCCTCAAGTTCGACCGCGAGCGTTCGCGTGTCTCGCTGGGCCTGAAGCAGCTCGGCGCGGATCCGTGGGAGAACATCGCCCGCCGTTACCCGCCCAACACCCGCGTGTTCGGCAAGGTCACGAACATCGCCGACTACGGCGCGTTCGTGGAAATCGAAGACGGCGTCGAAGGCCTGGTCCACGTGTCCGAAATGGACTGGACCAACAAGAACGTCAACCCGGCCAAGGTCGTGCACTCGGGCCAGGAAGTCGAAGTCATGGTGCTCGACGTGGATGAAG
>Ga0315912_10006068_pt1 | contig 10915 bp, 9 predicted proteins | sample VfabasoilMG_FD_204469 | JGI IMG/M metagenome (GOLD analysis project Ga0315912, IMG submission 204469) | Garden soil microbial communities collected in Santa Monica, California, United States - V. faba soil | ecosystem: Environmental > Terrestrial > Soil > Garden | place: USA: California...
CGGGGACGGGCGGCGTTGCGTGCACGGAGTTGGGTCGCCACTCCAAGCTCGCGATCTTGGTGAGACAGAGACGCGTGGCGAGACGGGTCCCCGGCGCTGGCGCGCGGGGTCGGCTCAGGCTCCGCGCGCGAGGTGCTCGCGAAAGGATGCTTGCAAGCGGCGGTGCAGCGCGGCGTCGGGAGCGCCCACGCCGAACCTGGCGAGCACCGCGAACGGATCGTCCACGACCTGCGTGGGTTGTGCCTGAGTGAGCATCTGAACCCCCAGCATCGCGGTCTGGAGCGCCATGCGGTAGACGGGATTCAGGCGAACGGCGACGTACACGCGACCCGGACGCTCCTTGATTTCCGCCCGGCGCGCCATGAACGCGCTCCGGCACTCGCGCGAGAGGCCACGCAAGCTGCGCCAGTCGTGCACAACGGTGGGGGCAGGAATGGGGGCAGGAACGGGGGCGGAGCGCGTGGTTCCCTGGGTCGAGGCGAGCCACAGGAAGAAATCGATGAGCGCGTGCACGTCCGCGAGGGCTACCTCGGCGGCCGACGTCTGCGTGAAGACGACGTTCTGCGCCGGAAAGAGCCAGACGCTGGTGCCAGCGGAGAGCACGATCCCCGCGGGCCATGCGCTCGCATGCGACGACAACATCATCGGGATGAAACGCTCAATCTAGCAGGTCTCGTGAGACCGCGTTCGCCCCGGGTGGTGACGTAGGGGGCGATGTAGGTGGCTCAGGCGCGAAACCCGCTCCACAAGCCCAGGTCGACGCTTCGCGCCAGCCAGCGCCGAGCCCGCTCGGGCAAGTCGTGGCGCTCGGACGCGGAGCGCGACGACTCGAGCGCGGCCAACGCGTGCCCCACGCTGTGCTCTCCGAGCAGGCAGAGGAGCTCGTGCTCGTCGGCTTCCAGCGGCACGAGTCGCAACGTGAGCCCACTCCGCACGAGCGCGCCGTGACGAGCGGCCGCAAGGCGCGGCGGAGCTCGAACGGGCACCTCGCCGGGTTCGTCGAGGATGCGGCCGCGGAGCTCCCACGACCCGAACGTGTCGGTGAGAAGCGCCACCGCGGGTGAAAGCTCCAATCGACCCGCGAGCAGACGTTCGGCGTCCGCAGCGTTCGGCCGATAGTGCTGCACTTCGGGCGCCCGGAGGACGCGGCGGTAGGCGGCGTCGAGGCGCGCCGCGTCGAGCAGGACGTCTCTGTCGAGCTCGACGGCGGGTCGAGTCATGACCACGACGGGGCCCGGCGTTGCCGCGGCGAGGAAGGAGTCGAACCCGTCCGGAACGGCGTCGAGGTCGTGCCCCTGCGCGGGGTGCGCGCCGAGGAACCGCGTCGCCAGCTCGTTGAAATGCCAGTGTCCGAGCAGCCGCGTCGTGAGGGGGTAGGCGGCATGCATCACCGTGAGCAGGCGAAACCAGTACTGGCGCTGGTAGACGGCGAGCCGCGCGCTGGCCGGTGAGCGCGGCCCCGCCCGCACCTCGCGCTCGAGCACCGGATCGTAGCGTTCGGGCGTGGCTTCGAGCGAGCCGCCCTCACGGGCGAGGGGCAGCGCCAGCATCGCGCCGAAGCGCAGCTCGAGCTCTTCCAGCCATGCGGGCACGGGACGCAGCGTCATCCGCGCCTCGCACGCGCCTTCTCGAGCTCGCCAAGCTCGTCGCCGAGCGGGGGAACGTGATCGTCCCACTCGAGCAGCGTCGGGAACGGACCGTGGTCGCGCCAGGTCCGCTCGTAGAGGCGCCAGACGGCTTCGGCGACCGGGTGATCGTGCGTGTCGATCAACGTGCCGTCGGGCGACCGCGTGAAGCCGGCGAGGTGCACCTGGAGGACGCGCGAGTAGTCGATCGCGTCGAGGTAGGTCTCGGGCGAGAAGCCGTGGTTTTGGCTCGAGACGTAGACGTTGTTGATGTCGAGCAAGAGGTAGCAGCCGGCATCGCGCACCACGCGGGTGACGAAATCCCACTCGTCGAGCGTCGACCGCTCGAACTCGAGGTAGCTCGAAACGTTCTCGAGGCCGAAGGGACGACCCAGCCGACGCTGGACGAAGTCGGCGCGCTCGGCGGCAATCTCCACGAGCTCCGGCACGAACGGCACCGGCAGGAGGTCGTGATGCGAGCGGCCCCCGGCGCCGGTCCAGCACAGGTGATCGGTGACGAACGGCGCGTCGACCTCGTCGGCGAGACGACAGAGCCGCTCGAGGTAGCGGGCGTCAGGCGGCTCCGGACCGAGCAGATTCAGGCCGACGCCGTGGAGCACGACGGGGTAGCGCGCCTTCACGCGCGCGAGCTGCTTGCGAGGGTTCGGGGCGTCGCCGAGAAAGTTCTCGCTGATGATCTCGAAGTACCCGACCTCGGGATAGCTCTCGAAGAGCTCCCGGTAGTGCGGAACACGGAGCCCGAGCCCGAGCGCGTCGCCGGGCAGCGCACCCGGCATCACACCGGACACAGCCTCCCGCCGAGGCTCGCGTTCCACCCTAGCCCTGGGGGTCCGTGATGCAGTTCCACCCTCCACAGGTGTTGGCCCCCGCGCAGGTGTGCTCGGAGATGGTCAGCTCTCCGTTGTCATAGGCGAACCCGGCAGCGGTCGCGAGCCCCCCGCAGTGCGCGAGGACCTCGACCGTACCGCCGCGCTCGTCGCACAACGCCTGGAAGTCGTCGGCGGTGAGCACGCCCACCGACTCGGTCGAGATGATGTGCGCCTCCTCCGGCGTCTGCGCCGCTCGGTTACCGTCCGGTGTCGACGAGGAGGTGCTGCACGCGCCCACGCTGGCGGACAGCAGTCCGGCGAGCGCGGCTCGCAGCAGCAGCTGGCTGGGGGTGGACTCGGGCGTCAGGCTCGGCGGCTTGCGACTCATGCCGGAAAGACTAGCGCAGCTCGCGCCGGGTGCTCGTCGGGCTCGTGCGCCCGTGGTTAGGACGCTCGTGTTCCTCGAGAAGGAGGCGGATGTCGGCAAGCTGAAGGAGGGGTGCGGACTCCCGCTGGGATCTTCGTCCCATTCTCGGCTTGCCTCGCGGTCGCTACGTTCGCGTCAGGAGGCAAACATGGCAACGACAGAAGAGTTCGTCGGCAAAGTGGTCGGGGATACGGTCGGGCTCACCAACACGGTTCTTTCGTGGATCGGGGACGAGCTCGGCCTGTGGAAGGAGCTCGCGGCGCGTGGGCCGGGGACGAGCGCCGAGCTGGGCACCCGGACGGGGTTGGCGGAGCGCCCCGTTCGAGAGTGGCTGCACGCCATGACCGCAGCTGGCTACCTCGTTCACGCGCCGGAGGCCGGAACCTTTCAGCTCCCGCCCGAGCACGAGCCGGTGTTGGCGCGCGAGAGCGGGCCGATGTTCTTCGGCGGCGTGCATCAGGAGCTCCTGGGCATGCTCGGCCCGATCGATCGCATCGTGGAGTCGTTTCGCAGCGGCCGCGGCGTGCCGCAGAGCGCCTATCCAGAGATGACCTTCGACGGGATGGATCGGTTCACGGCGGGCTGGTTCGAGAACCTGCTGCTACCGGTCTGGGTCCCCGCCGTCGGCCTCGAGCAGCGCCTCGCGGAAGGTATCGACGTCGCGGACGTGGGCTGCGGTCGGGGCCGCGCGCTCGTCAAGCTGGCGACGGCCTTCCCTCGTTCGCGCTTCACGGGCTATGACGTGTACGGTCCCAACGTCGCCAAGGCGAAGCAGCTCGCCGAAGCTGCCGGGGTGGCGGATCGAGTGCAGTTCGTGGAGCTCGACGCGGCGCAAGGGCTCGGGTCGACGTTCGATCTCGTGACGACATTCGACGTCATCCACGACGCGGCCGACCCGCGCGGACTGTTGCGCTCGATCCGTCAGGCGCTCGAGCCGAAGGGGACGTACCTTTGTCTCGACATCAACTGCTCACCGCGGCTCGACCAGAACGTCGGCCCACTCGGGTCTTTGTTCTACGGGTTCAGCGTTCTCTACTGCATGACGACGTCGCTCTCCCACGGCGGTGCGGGGCTCGGCACCTGCGGCCTTCACGAGCCCAAGTTGCGCGAGCTCGGCAGTGAGGTCGGGTTCACGCACGTTCGCAAAGTCCCGCTCGAAAACCCCTTCAACAATCTGTACGAGCTCCAGGCCTGACGCCGCGCGGAAACGCTCGCCGCACCCGGCCGGGAACGTCGCCGAGCGGCGGGCGCAGCGACCGGACTGGCGACCCGGCCCGCGCGCACTAGGCTTTCCGAGATTTGGACGACCCGAAGCTCAGCCGACTCCGCACCGCGGTCTTCGCTCTGCTCAGCGTCGTGACGGCGGGCAGCTTGCTGGGCACCGGGCTGGCCCCGTATCTGCTGGTCAAGAGTCCGCTGCTGCTCGTGGCGATCTCCGCCGCCGCGCACCACATCGTGCTCGCGGCCGGAGCCGTGGATCCGGCACCGCTCGTGCTGGTGGCAACCTTGCGTCGCGTCCTCACGTGCGTGGGCGCCTACGGCCTCGGTTTTCTCTACGGTCGCGAGGCGCTCGGCTGGCTCGATCGACGCTACCCGACGCTGGCGCGCTTCGTGGGCTGGCTCGAGCGGCTTTTTGCGCGCTGGGGCGTGTGGCTCCTGGTCCCGGCGCCGGCACCCACCGTGGCGCTGCTCGCGGGCGCGGCGCGCAGCCGGTTCATCGCATTCGTGATCGCCGTCACCCTCGGCCAGGCCCTGTGGATCAGCCTCACGGTGTACGTGGGGGACGCCCTGGCCGTATGGACGGATCTGCTCACGACCTACCTCGGCGAGCACCTGCTCGAAAGCACCCTGGTCTCTGTCGCCCTCGTCATGCTCCAGCAAGCGCTGTCCCGCCGCCGCCGCCGCCAGGCCGATCTGCCCGTGCCCCCCGCCTGAGCCCACCTCGAGCCGTGCCGGACCGCGACACCCCGCGCACCCCCCACGAGCTGGGTGGCACAGGCCTGGCACAGCACTCCTCGATCGCCGCATGAAATGACGTGAGCCGTTTGGGTACGGTAGTTGCACCCAGGCAGTGCGCTCCAATTGGGAGCGGGGAGAGTGGTGGGTTCATGAAAACATCAGTCAGGTGGTACTCGAGGTTTGCCTTCGCTGCGGGTGTGGGGCTCACGGCCCTCGTCGCATGCTCTTCGGATCAACGACCGCCGAGCGAGGAGGTCGCCCGAACGGGAACGTTGGGGCTTGCCCTCGAATCGACAGCCGCCTCCGGCACGACTTATCGCCTTAGAAATGCGACGTTCATCATCACGAACGCGCACACCGGCGATACCGTCGACTTCCTCTTCAGTGAGGACGCTCCCCCGTCGGCACGCGAGCTCCGCAAGGTGCTCGTCACCGGCAACTACACGATCACGCTGCTCGACGGCTGGTTCATGGAACGCGTGTCGGGCGGCTCCAGCGGCTCGGGAGCCTCCAGTGGGACGGCCGGGTCGAGCGGCAAGGGCGGCTCGGTCGGCGGGGGCGGTCGCAGCGGCGGCAAGGGCGGGACGAGCTCGGTCGGCGGATTCGCCGGCGAATTCGAGCAGGGCGGCCAGGGCGATAGCTCGGAGGCGGGCTCGTTCGGCACCGGCGGCTCGAGCGCGGGCAGCGGGCCGATCGGCGAAGGCGGCAACGGAGCCGTCGGCAACGGGGAAACCGAGGTCGTCGACGCATTCCTCTTGAGTGACGCGGTGCAATTCTTCCAGCTATTCGGCAACGACGAAACGTTCGTGCTCTATCAATTCCAGATTGGCGGCGAGGAAGTCGACTTCGGGCACGGGCGCCTGATCGTCGGCATCGACGTGATCGAGGATCCGTCCGTATGCCAGTCGCCCGAAGGCGTGCTCGACCCACGGAAGGTGCTGCTCGAGACCAATCTCGACGCTGTCGCCAACATCACCCTCTTCGACGTCCTCGGGGCGCTGGCGTCCAACGGCGGCATGGAAGCCGACCCGCTGCTCATCTACCAGCGGATTTACGACAGCTACGCGTCCCCCGAGAACGCCAGCATCGCCGACGCCGTGCATTGCGGCGACGAAATGACGGATGGCGTCCCGACGCTGAACGGCTACCCCATCGAGTGTGACCGCATCGAGGCGGCCCACGTCAACGACCCGGACGGCTTCTTCGCGACCGCCATCGTCAATCGCATGGATCTTGCCCCGGAGAACGGCGCCCACTGCGGCCAGCAGCGCGTCATTTTCGCCAACAACGACATCAACCGCGCGTTCATGATCTTCGAGGCGCAGATCCCGAATCCGGCTCCCGAGCTCGGGATCGCGGGCTGCCGGCCCCTCGCCGAATTCTGGCTCGCCCAGAACGACATCGCCGATCCCAGCGAGCGTGGCGCTCGGCTTGCTCAAGCGTTCCTTTCCGGAGCCCCGGAGCTCGTGGAACAAGGTTTTGGCGCGTTCTACACCGCGACCAACCTGACGGTCGGCAGCGGACAGATCCGAACCAATCAGTTCGATCAGGACCCCTGGACACTGCGCGAGTTCAAGCTCGCGCTCGATGGACAGAACCTGACCCCGGTGCCGTTCCCCACGTCCGAGTCCCCGAACGGAGCCCTGTGGAACGAAAACTCGGGGCTCCCCCAGGGCCCGGCCTGCCGCGACAGCTTCCTCGCCGCGGTCGATCAACTGCTGACCGACGACCCCTCGGAGATGTCGTTCGTGGTGGACAACGCCTGCAAGGATGCCGAGAGTCGCAACGACTTTTCGCAGGACTACGCGAGCCAGCTCAGCGACGGCTTCCGTGCGGTGCTCGAGGAACGCCTGGCCGACACCGGCTTGAGCGCCGACGACATCGCCAATCGTGCGCAATTCGCAGGCTCATGCATCGGCTGCCACGAGGAGGCGACCGGCAGGTTCCTGGGCAACTTCGTGTTTGCGCCGTTCTCCAACGGCTTCGTCCACATCGACGAGAGCTTCCCCGTCGATTGCGGGAAGAACGACGTGGGGCTCTGCTTCCAGCCCTCCCCGGCGCTCATGGAAGTGTTCCTGCCGAGTCGACTGCAGGTGCTCGGCAGGGTGCTCGACATCCCCATCATCGTCGACCCGTGCGGCCCGAACGGCGGCAGCGGCGGCTTTGCCGGTTCGGGTAGCGCTGGCTTCGGGGGCACCTTCAGCGGCGCCGGCGGCAGCGGCGCCAGTGGCGGTCGCAGCGGAGGCAAAGGCGGGACCACCGGCAACATGAGCGGGGGCGGCACCGACGCCGGCGCGCCCAGCACCCCGCCGTCGATGGCGGAACCTCCGACTCCAGCGCCCGAGGTCAACATCGAGCTCCCCTCCGCGGACGAGCCCGTCGAGGACATGCAAGAGGACGACGAAGCGATCCGGGAGGTCTACGGCGAGCTCACGCTGAGCGGCCGCTCGGCGCAAAGCACGCACTAGAGCTTGGCCCTGCCCCCACTCGCGTGATCCTCAGTCTCGCGGGTGGGGGCAGGACATTCTTCTCGTTCGAGGTGAGGGAGCGCTGCGATGCCGCACAACCGGATGCTCTTTCGGCGCGTCGCTTCGTGGCGTGTGCTCGGCTGGCTGGCGCTGACTCTCGCCTGTGAGAGCCGGCCTCACGCGCCACGGCGCCGAGCGGAGCCCGAGCGGCGGCGTCCGTCCCTGCCGCCGTCGCCAGCGCGGCCGTCACTCCGGGCGTGGTGACGCCGGTGGCAGCACCGAGCCACGGGCGGTGGGGTGACCCGGGCCTGTTCAGCTTCCGTCGCGTGGATCTGCCCACCGTCACGACGTTCGTGCATGAACGTCCGCGATCGGGTCGACCGTCGCCAGCCGATCGTCAGGGCCTGCCGGTGTTCGAGCGATCCTGGCCAACGCCCCCGCTACCGAGCGTCATTCGCTCGCGAGACTCAAGCAGGCCCTGACCTCGCGTTCGGTCAGCTCTCGCACCGTGTCCGCCGCTTGCACGAGCGCAGCAGCCTGGTTGTCACGGGCAGGTGGGATGCCGAGCAGGTGCACCCTCACGCCGAGCGCCTGCGCTTGCTCGACACCGGGACGCACGTCGTCGTCACCGGTCAGGATCAGGGCCGCCGCGAGCGCGCGATTCTGCGCCAGCATCACGAGGTCCTCGACGAGCAGAGCGTCCACACCCTGTTGCCCCTGCTCGTTGACGAGACCGAGGCGAAGCTTCAGGTTCGGCCGGTACGCGAGCGCCGTGTGCGTCGAGCTCGGTCCCGACGTCGCGCCGTCGTACCAGTAGATGCGAAGCAGCGGCAGCCCCGTGAGCTCGGCCGTGAGCTCGGCCAGCAGCCCGAGCACCTCGTCGTGGTCGAGGCGCAGAGCGGCGCGGCGCAGCTTCTGGTTGGCGATGACGCGCGAGCCTTCGGCAAACAGGTAGCCGGCGTCGACGAATACGGCGGCGCGATCCATGGCGAACAGCCTACTCGCGGGCCCACGCCACGCCCGGCAGAGGCGCCCGAGGAGCGCCCCTTGGGCTTTTGCGGAGCCGATGTAGGTCAGGGTGGGACATCTGTTGACTGACGGCCGGCGTCGGCTTTCAATCCAACGAGGCACGTCGACCGAGAGGTGAGCCACGGGATCCGACCGGACGCACAGGGTTGACGAATCGACACCGACGGGTGTGCTCGCGCGGAACGTCCTCGGGAGCCACGCGGAGGAATCGTTCGATCGGCTGACCCGGCTCTCGGCGACGCTCCTACGCGCACCGGTGGCGTTCGTGTCTCTCGTCGACGGAGAGCGGCTGGTGTTCAAGAGCGCCGTGGGCCTGCCGGAGCGCGGGGCCTCGCACGGGGAAACGTCGCTCGCGCACGCGGCCTGCAAGGACATACTCGCTTCCCGGGCACCGCTCGTCGTCGGCGACACGCGGCAGTCCGACGTCTTGCGCGACAACGCGGCGGTGCTCGCGCTCGGTCTGGTGGCGTTCGCCGGGACGCCGCTGGAGGTGGAGGGGAAACCGGTCGGCGCGCTGTGCGTTGCCGACCGGGTGCCGAGGCAATGGACCGAGGGCGAGCTCCAGCTCTTGCACGAGTTCGCGCGTCTGGTCGAAGCGCAGGTCACGCTCGGGCTCGCGAACGAAGCCCTTCGGGAAAGAGAGCGGGTGCTCGACGCGGTGCTCGCAACCATCCCGGTCGGCGTGGCTCAGCGCGACATGGACGGCACCGTGATACGCGCGAACCCCGCCCTCGCGCGAACGTTCGGCCGCACCAACGCCGAGCTCTTGTCGATGAATCTCTGGGAGATCACGCACCCGAGCGATCTGCCACACGACTGGGCCGCGCGGGCCGATTTGCTCGAGGGGCGAGAGTCCGTGATCGCGTACGCCAAACGCATGCGTCACGCCGCAGGACACTACGTGTGGGTGCGCTATTCGGCTGCGGTCTTGCGTGACGCAGACGGGGCATCCCTCGGCACCGTGGCTGCATTCGAAGACATCACGAGTGAACGTCAGGCGCTCGAGTCGATCGCACGGCAAGCACAGGTTCACAGCACCATCGCGCGCAGCATCCCACGCACCGCCATCCTGCTCTTCGACCGCGACATGCGCTACGTGGTCGCCGACGGAGCCGATCTGCTCTCGACGATCGGCCTGGCCAAGGCGGATCTCGAGGGGCAGTCGGCGCTGGACGTGGCGTTACCGGAAAACCGCGACGTCATCGAGAAGGGTTTCGGTGCCGTGCTGAAGGGCGACGACGCCGAGCTCGAGTTCAGGCGGGCCGGACGCACGCTCCTGGCTCGCCTGGCTCCGGTCTGGGAGTCCGAGCGGGTGACCGGTGGCATTGCCGCCATTCAAGACGTGACGGAAGAGCGCGAGCACCAAATGCTGGCGCGGCGGGCCAAGGCCCTGTTCGAGGTGACGATCGCCAACGTGCGAGACGGCGTCGCCGTTTTCGATTCGAGCGACCGCATCCTGTATGCGAACCTGGCGCTGGCAGAGTTGTTCAACATGCACCAGCAGTCGATGATCGGCTTGCCGCGCGTCGAGCTCCTACGCCACGTGTCGACGCTCGCCGAAGACCCGGGCGATTTCCTGAGCCGGCTGGGCGAGCGCCAGCCCGTGCCCGGCGTCATCGAGTGCACCTTGGTGAAGCCGCGGCGACGACAGCTGCGGCGCACGCTCTCCTCGCTGGCCCTGCCCGACGGCCCCGGCTTCCTCGCCACCTGGCAAGACATCACGGCCGAAGCGGACCTCCTGGCCGAGCGCGAACGGCTCGCCCTGACCGACGCGCTGACCGGGATCCCGAACCGCCGGGCCGCGGAGCAGGCGCTCGCGAAGGACAAGGCGGGCGCAGAACGCGCCCACACGCCACTCTGCGTCGCCTTCTTCGACATCGACCACTTCAAGCGGGTCAACGACCTGCACGGCCACGGAGCTGGGGACGAAGTGCTGCGCCGCGTGGCCGCCACGCTCGATCAGGGCAAGCGCCTCACCGATACCGTCGCGCGCTGGGGAGGCGAGGAATTCGTCGCCGTGTTGCCCGTCGGCATCGAAGGCGCCGTGGCCTTTTGCGAGCGCGCTCGCGCGGCGGTCGAAAACATCGAAACACCCGGCGTCGGGCGGGTGACGATCTCGGCGGGCGTGGCGGAGCTGGTCGGCGCCGAACAGACGTCGGACCTGCTCGGGCGCGCCGACCGTTGTCTCTACGCGGCAAAAGCCGCGGGCCGGAACCGCGTGCACACCGAGCGCTGAGGTCCCGCTCGGGAGCGCGCCGAACGAACGCCTCCGCAGAAAAATGCAGTCGAGCCACACGCGGCGACCATCTTTTGTCGGCCGGCGGGTGATTATCCGAGCGCTGGGGACGCTCTTGGTTACGCTAACCCTGAACGGAACATGCAGAAGACTTCCCACGCTTTGCCATCGCGTCCGGCGCGCCGCTCCGTCACCCGGGCATCCGCGCTAGCTTCGTTCGCGGTCCTGCTCTCGGTCGGCTGTCGCAGCGAGGACATCGTCGATCCGGGGCCCAGCGGGATCGTCTCGGGCAGCAGCGGGAACACCACGACCGGCGGCTCGGGCGGCCTGACGGGCAGCGG
>Ga0315912_10006069_pt1 | contig 10915 bp, 10 predicted proteins | sample VfabasoilMG_FD_204469 | JGI IMG/M metagenome (GOLD analysis project Ga0315912, IMG submission 204469) | Garden soil microbial communities collected in Santa Monica, California, United States - V. faba soil | ecosystem: Environmental > Terrestrial > Soil > Garden | place: USA: California...
CCACGTCTTGGAGAGGCCACCAAACCTAAAACCTTAAATGAGAGAGAAAATTGTAACTGCATTTCAAATGTAAAATGTAGCACAGGCGCCGGAAATACCTAATAAGAGGTATTTTGAAACAAAAATCAGGGATGCCTGACTATGGGTCAGTCGCTCCTTCTGCGAGGGAATTGTAGAAGTCGAAAATCCTGGCGATCTCTTCATCCTTTTTCGTTCCAAGCTTGTTCTTGTCGATGTACGCCTCGACTTCCGCGCTCTTGTCGCTCAGGGCTGCAAGTATCGCCTTCTTGCCCTTCACTTCAGTGAGGTTCCCATCGACAGTCCAGAACAGATCTGTTTTCTTGTATATCGTTGCATCACGCGAGCCAACATCCAGCGCAGGAACATAGTCCGGGCGCTTTACGTGGACTGTCGACCGCCGCATCAGCGGTTTTTTGCCATCGCTCAGTACTTCGAGTATGCCGACGAGAGGTACGCCGTCGAGTTTGTATCCTGATGCGTTCACGAAGAACCTCGTTGCCACTGCATCCTTCCATACCACCGTCTTGAGCATCTTGCAGTCCAGCAGTTTCACGGCCATCGACGTCTGGATCTCCAGCATCTGACTCTTGAGATCGTAGCGAAGGTTATAGCGCTCCAGCACGACACCTGTTTCCAGCATCACGTTGCCGATATTCCACTGCTCGTCGAGGTATACATCACCCTTCACTTCACCGGGCGGCGCGGGCAAGCCATAGACCACGTTGTTTACGTTGTTCATGGCGCCATGCGCCAATTGGTCAACGGCAATCTGACTCCTGGTTTGCGGTGGAATAGCATACTGCCCAAAGGCGATGCTGCTCATCAGTGATGCGAATACGACTGTCAACTTTTTCTTCATACACGGGCTGCCATCAAAAGTTCAATGTTCTTATGTTTCATCCCAAATTTCCTCGCTACAGATTCATTTGTCAAACCGCCCTTATAAGCGTACACGCCTTTCATAAACCATTTATGGGAAAATATCATCTCCTCGACTCCGCCCTCTTCTGCGGCACGAAGGATCGTGGGCGTAAAGATATTGCTCAGGGCCGTTGTAGCGGTGTGTGCTACCCTTGAGGCGACATTGGGCACACAATAATGTATAACGTCGTGCTTGCGGAACACGGGTTTGTCGAGTGTGGTGATCTCGGACGTGGCCACGCATCCGCCCTGGTCGATACTCAAGTCGATAATCAGCGAGTCGGGCTTCATCTGGCTTACCATCTCTTCTGAAATGACGTGCCTCGCCCTTCCCTTTTCGGCCCTCAGCGCGCCAATGACCACGTCCGCCGTTTTCAGGCTCTTGCTCAAGGTGGCCGTGTCGATCGTGGAGGTGTAAAACTGGTGGCCGAGGGTGTGCTTGATTCTCCTCAGCTTATAAAGATGGTTGTCGAAAACCTGGATCTCGGCGCCAAGACTCGTTGCAGCGCGCGCGGCAAACTCGGCAACTGTGCCGGCGCCGATAATGATCACTTTCGTCGGAGGCACGCCCGTGATACCACCCAGGATAATCCCTTTTCCCTTCTTGGATGTGCTCAGGTATTCGGCAGCAATAAGCATGACGGTGCTTCCGGCGATCTCACTCATCGCGCGGATGATCGGCATGCCGCCGACTTTGTCTTCAATAAACTCCCAGGCAAGCGCCGTCACTTTCTTTCGAACCAGAGCATTGATATACTCCCGGCTCATGTGACCGAGTTGAATAGCTGAAATCAGGGCCTGCCCGGGCCTGAAATATTCCAGCTCGTCTACAGTCGGCGGCTCAATCTTCAGGATGATCTCCGCCTTGTACACTTCGGTTGGTGAATAGACGATCTTCGCGCCAGCCTCGCTGAATTGCTTGTCGGTAAACTTGGAGCCTTCACCTGCCCTCGTCTCGACCCATACCTCATGGCCGTTGTTGACCAGCAAGGCGACTGCCTCGGGTGTCAGGCTGATTCTGTTTTCATTGAGGGAAATCTCATTGGGCAGCCCGATGAAGAATGACTTGTGCGCGGTCCTGACCGCCATCAGCTTCTCCTGTGGATAGAGTTCGGATTTTGCCAGGCTCTCGAACCCGGTCTTCTTCTTTTCAGTCATTGAGATGAGCTTCTAGGCGTCGTTTTTCCTTGTCGACAATTACCATGCGGATATCAAAGTGGTGGCCGGGCACAAGGGAGGGAATTCTGTCCGGCCATTCAATAAAACAATACTTGCCCGAGTCGAGGTATTCGTCGACCCCCACGTCGAGGGCTTCATTTTCATTTTTTAACCTGTAAAAATCAAAATGGTAAACCGGCTCGCCATCGCCGGCCTGGTACTCGTTGACAATCGAAAAAGTCGGACTGGTCATGTGTGAACGGACATCCAAAGCAACGCACACTGCCTTTATCAGCGTTGTTTTACCGGACCCTAACTCGCCGCTGAACAGCCAAACCCTGCAATCCCCTGCTTCCTTCAAAAGTTCCTTCGCAATTCTTCCCAGTTCATCAAGGTGAAAAGGCTCGCTCTTCACGGCGTCAGGCATTCTTCGAAGTTAAGAAAATTAAGGGCACGATCATCTCCTCCAGGCTTACACCGCCGTGCTGGAAGGTGTCTTTGTAAAGGTTTACGTAGTAATTGTAGTTGTTGGGATAAGCGAAAAACTGATCCTCAACCGCAAAGACATAGGACGTTGAGACGTTTTGCTTCGGTAAAAAATAACGCTCCGGCTTCAAGGCCGCAATTACCTTGTCACCCTCATAGCCCAGGTTTTTCCCCTGCTTGTAGCGCAGATTGGTGTTGACGGCCTTGTCGCCGACAATTTTGAATGGCCGCTTTACCCGGATAGTGCCGTGATCGGTGGTGATGATCAGGCGCCCACCCTTCTCGGCTATCGTCCTGAGTATCTCGAGGAGCGGCGAGTGAACGAACCACGACTGGGTGATGGAGCGGTAAGCCGACTCGTCGGGCGCCAGTTCCCTGATCATCGCCATGTCGGTCCTGGCATGGGAAAGCATATCGACGAAGTTGTACACGATTACATTCAGGTCATTGGAAAACAAATTGTTCACGCTCTCGGCAAGGTCCCTTCCCTCCTCCAGCTTCTTAATTTTGTGATAGGAGAACCTGATGTTCAGATTGTTTTTCTTAAGCTGTCTCGACAGGAATTCTTCCTCGAAGTTGTTCTTGGACTCATCTTCATCTTCGCCCACCCAAAGGTCCGGGTGTGTTTTGGCCATTTCGGAAGGCATCATTCCCGAAAAGATCGCGTTGCGGCAGTAGGCCGTGGTGGTGGGCAGAATTGAATAGTACGTTTGTTCGCTGTCAACATTGTAGTATTCGGCGAGAACGGGCTCAATCCGCTTCCACTGATCAAACCTGAGGTTATCGATCACCAGCATGAACAGCGGTTTTCCCTGCTTGACTTCCGGCAGCACTTTCTTTTTCATCACCTGGTGCGACAATAAGGGCCGCTCGACATTAGGATTGTTCAGCCACTCCTCGTAGTTCTTTCTGATGAACTTGCAGAAGTTGGCGTTGGCCTCCACCTTCTGTGTCTCAAGCACCTCGACCATATCCTTGTTGTCGGCCTGCTCGAGCTGAAGCTCCCAGAAAATAATCTTCTTGTAAATATCTGCCCACTCCTCATGGTTCATCTTCTCCTGGAAAGCCATCGATATCTTTCTGAATTCCTGCTGATAGGAAATATTGGTCTTCTCCAGCACCAGCCTCTTGTTGTCAAGGATCTTCTTCACCGACAGCAGTATCTGACTGGGATTAATCGGCTTGATCAGATAGTCGTCGATCTTGCCCCCGATCGCCTCCTCCATGATTAACTCTTCCTCATTCTTGGTTATCATCACCACTGGCAGTGAGGGCTTCACATTCTTGATCTGGGTGAGCGCCTCAAGACCCGACATTCCGGGCATGTGTTCATCGAGAAATACCACATCGAAATGATTCTCGCTGCTGAGTTCCACAGCCTCCGCGCCATTGTTGACCGGCGTGATGTCGTAACCTCGTTGTTCCAGGAATAGTATGTGCGGCTTCAACAAGTCGATCTCATCGTCGGCCCATAAAATGGTATATCTTTGCATACATCAAATTTAGCGAATAAACACTCGCCCGTCTGCACCCGCTGCGGCATGACCGCACTTCTATCATGAACAAGCGAAAGATCATAAATGACCCCGTCTACGGGTTCATATCGATAGAGAACGAGTTGATCTTCGACATCATTGAGCATCCATACTTTCAGCGGCTGCGTCATGTTCGCCAGCTGGGTTTAGCCGAATACGTTTACCCCGGCGCTCTTCACACAAGATTTCAGCATGCGCTTGGCGCCATGCACCTGATGTCGCGGGTCATTGAAAACCTCAGGCGCAAGCGCGTGGAAATAACCAATGAAGAGGCAGAGGCTGCGGAAATTGCCGTTCTGCTTCACGACATCGGTCATGGACCTTTCTCGCATACGCTGGAGGAGACGCTCCTTCATGCAGTAAAGCACGAAAGCGTCTCCTACCTGTTGATGAAATCGCTGAACCAACACTTCACAGGAGCGCTGGACCTTGCATTAAAGATGTTTCAAAACGGTTACCCGAGAAAGTTCTTTCATCAACTTGTGAGCAGTCAGCTTGACATTGACAGGCTGGACTACCTGAAGCGCGACGGTTTCTTCACCGGTGTGGCAGAGGGATCGATAGCGGTTGACCGCATTGTGTCCATGCTGAATGTGTGGGAGGACAAGATTGTCGTGGACGAGAAGGGCATATACAGCATTGAACATTTTCTCAATGCACGAAGGCTGATGTACTGGCAGGTATATCTTCACAAAACTTCGGTGAGCGCAGAACGCCTGCTAGTAAATATTATCAAGCGCGCCCAGTATATTGTCAAGTCCGGGGGCAAGCTCACGTGCTCGGAAGGGTTGAAGATGTTCCTGAGGAACGATTACGCCCTTGATGACTTCCGGGACAAGCCCCCGGTGCTGCAGGCATACGCAGATCTTGATGACAACGACATCTGGGGCGGCATCAAGCAATGGAAGACACATCACGACCCGATACTTTCAACGCTGTCGGGCATGCTTCTGCATAGAAATCTTTTTCAGATCATCATTTCAAATGATCCGCTAAAGCAAAAACTCGAAAAAGTGAGAAGCGCTGTGTCGTCGAAGTACAAGACACTGCGAAGCGACTCGCCTTACTTCTTCTCGTGGGGCACGCTCACAAACGAAGCGTATGTTTCTGATGCGAACAACATCAACATACTCACGAGGAAAGGCAAGCTCGTTGACGTCGCAAACTTTTCAGACCTGCCCAACATCAAGGCGATCAGCAAAATCGTTAAAAAAAACTACCTATGCTGGCCTAAAAACGTATCTTTGTCCGATTAGCCACCCTGAGTATCACCAGTTTATGGAATTTACGGTCAGGCAGATTTCTAAAATGTTGAACGGGCAAGTTAAGGGTGACGACAACGCCAGGATCACGATGCTTGCAAAGATCCAGGATGCAAAAGAAGGTCAGGTTGCATTCCTTGCCAATCCCAAGTATGAGTCATACATATATTCCACTGCTGCCACTGCGGTCATCGTAAGAAAGGATTTTCAGCCGAAGAAAGAAATAAAATCGACGCTCATACTGGTTGACGATCCTTACTCAAGCTTCACCACGCTCCTTGAAGAATACCACAGGCTATTGAACTTTCAGAAGACAGGCATTGAGCAACCCAGCTTTATCGGCGAGAAATGTGAAATCGGCACTGACATCTATCGCGGCGCCTTCTCCCACATCGGCAACGGCGTGGTTGTTGGGAACAATGTAAAAGTCTATCCAAGCGTTGTCATTGGCGACGGTTGTGTGATCGGAGACAATACGATCCTTCACCCGGGAGCAAAACTTTACGCCGGTACCAGGGTCGGATCGAACTGCGTGATACACTCAGGCGTGGTCATCGGCAGCGATGGCTTTGGATTTGCGCCGCAGGAGGACGGTACTTACAAGTCCATTCCCCAGCTTGGCAACGTGATCATTGAAGACAACGTCGTTGTGGGCGCAAACACCGTGATTGATTGCGCCACGATGTTCGGCGACTCAACAGTCGTACGCGAAGGCGTCAAACTCGATAACCTGATACAGATCGCTCACAACGTGGAGATCGGCAGGAACACGGTAATTGCCGCGCAGACGGGAGTGTCAGGATCATCCAAAGTCGGCGACAACTGTGTAATCGCCGGGCAAGTAGGAATCTCCGGACACATCCAGGTGGCCAACAACACAAGCATTGGCGGCAAGGCCGGCATTCTTAAGCCTGTCAAAACAGAAGGGCAGAAGTTGCTTGGCATGATCGCATACGACGTGCATGACTACCTCAAATCATACGCCGTTTTCAAGAAACTTCCCCAGCTCGATGACCGGCTCCGCGACCTTGAGAAGAGGTTGAACGGCAAGTCCTGACTCCCATCATCAACAATTCAAAAGAGAGCTTGATTTTACCCGGCATGCCCGGGCAAATGCCTGCGCCTGTCAGATCCAGGGGTTACATGTTGCCCTTACGGGGAAAAAGGAGCCTTTAACAGCTGGTCTCGCTTGTGTGCCTGGCCGTGAAAGCCCCGTCAGCCTTTGGAATACGGGCGCCAAGCCCTTAAATTTGCACACTTTTGCCAAATGCTAAATTATAAGCAGCAAACAATCCGGAAGTCAGTTACTATTTCCGGCGTAGGTCTTCATACCGGTGTCCAAACCACCATGACCTTCCTGCCTGCTAAGCCAAATCACGGAATAAAGTTTCAGCGAATAGATGTACCCGGTTCTCCAATCATTGACGCGGACTGCGACATGGTGGTGGATGTTTCCAGGGGAACGACAATAGAACAAAGCGGCGCACGCGTCAGCACCATTGAACACACACTTGCGGCCCTCGTGGGTCTCGAGATCGACAATGTGATGATACAGCTCGACGGACCGGAGTGCCCCATCATGGACGGCAGTTCTATCCAGTTCATCGATGCGTTGAAAGGCGCTGAAACTGAAGAGCAGAATGCCCTGCGTGATTTCTTCGAGGTACAGGACAGTATCTTCTACCGCGAGGTGGCGCGCAACGTGGAAATCGCGGCACTCCCGCTTGACGACTATCGCGTAACGGTGATGATCGACTACAATTCACCCGTCCTTGGCAGTCAGCATGCTTCCATCACCAACATCCGGCAATTTGAGAAGGAGATCGCCTCGTGCAGAACATTTTGTTTCCTGCACGAACTCGAGATGCTCTACAAGCACAACCTGATCAAAGGTGGCGACCTTAACAATGCCATTGTCATAGTCGACAGGGTTGTTGAGCCGCACGAGCTTGACAACATTGCCAAGATGCTTAACAAGCCCAAGGTTGAGGTCAAGAAGGAAGGCATACTCAACAATGTTGAACTGCGTTATAACAACGAGCCCGCCCGGCACAAACTGCTTGATATTGTCGGTGACTTGTCACTGGCGGGCAGGCCGCTGAAGGCCCAGATACTCGCTGCGCGGCCGGGACATGCCGCCAATGTTGCCTTCGCCAAGAAGCTGAAGAAAGCGATGGCCGAGGCCGACAAGAAAGGCATCCCCCGTTACAACCCGAGCCTTCCTCCCGTGATGGACATCAACCAGATCTCGGGAATCCTGCCGCACCGTTACCCATTCCTGCTGATCGACAAGATTATTTATCTCGACAATGAAAGCGTAGCAGGTGTGAAGAACGTCTCCATGAATGAGCCTTTCTTCCAGGGACATTTCCCGGGCAATCCTGTGATGCCCGGCGTGCTGCAGGTTGAAGCCATGACCCAGGTGGGGGGCATACTTGTTCTCAACACAGTACCTGATCCTGAAAATTACTGGACATATTTCCTTGGAATTGACGACTGCCGGTTCAGAAAAATGGTTTTGCCGGGTGACACACTGGTCATTCAATGCGATCTCCTTGCACCCATCAAGCGCGGCATTGCCAAGATGAGAGGTCGTGGCTATGTGGGTAACTCACTGGTATGCGAGGGAACCATGACCGCCAGCATCGTCAGGAAAGATTCATGAGCCGGTCACCGCTAGCCAACATTCATCCAGATGCAATCATCGGTCAGGGCGTGACCATTGATGCCTTCACTACGATTCAGAGGGACGTCGTAATTGGGGATGGAACATGGATCGGCCCGAATGTGACGGTCATGGATGGCGCGCGCATCGGCAGGAACTGCAGAATATTCCCGGGAGCTGTTATTTCGGGTATCCCACAGGACCTGAAATTCAAAGACGAAACCACGACGGCAGAAATCGGTGACAACACTACCATCCGCGAATGCGTGACGTTGAACCGCGGCACGGTCGACAAGTACAAGACTGTAATCGGCTCAAACTGCCTTGTGATGGCGTACGCCCACATCGGGCACGACTCCCTCATTGGCAATTTCTGCATCATCAGCAATACAACTCAGCTGGCAGGTCACGTGGTGATAGCCGACTACACAATACTGGGAGGTGCGTGCGCGGTACAGCAGTTCTCTAAAATCGGCGCCCACGCATATATCGGCGGCGGGTCGCTGGTAAGGAAGGATGTGCCTCCTTACACAAAAGCAGCGCGCGAGCCCCTTGCCTATGCCGGCGTCAACTCCGTTGGGCTGAGGCGTCGCGGGTTTACATCTGAAAAGATCGCCGAGATACAGGAAATCTACAGGCACCTTTTTCTAAAGGGCCTCAACAACTCAAAAGCCCTGGATATCATAGAGCGCGACCTCCCGCAGTCGCCTGAGCGTGACTACATCATTAACTTTATCAAGGAGTCGGATCGTGGCATCATGAAGGGGTTCACCACAACCAGTACCTCCTTCGAATGAAGCTCGACGCTGTAGGTCTCGGCAAGCGCTTCAACCGGGAATGGATCTTCAGGCAACTGTCTTTTTCTTTTGAACCGGGGAAGGTATACGCAGTTGTGGGTCCAAACGGCTCCGGCAAGTCTACCCTTCTAAGAATCCTTTGGGGACAACTTCCCCAAACCACCGGCGAGGTCCGGCCTACCCTTCATGGTTCCCTTGTGCCGATGTCCGACTTCTACCGCTACGTGTCCATAGCGACGCCGTACATGGAGCTTGTCGAGGAGTTCACGCTCCAGGAAATGATCGCGTTTCACTTCAGGTTCAAACAGCAACAGGCAGGCACAACCGTCGACAACATGATCTCGAGGCTCGAACTGGAAGGAGCAGCAAACAAGGTCATAGGCAACTTTTCCTCGGGCATGAGGCAGCGTCTGAAGCTGGGCCTGGCTTTTCTCAGCGACACCCCTTTTCTTTTCCTTGACGAACCATCGACAAACCTGGACGAAAAGTCGACCTCATGGTATCTCTCCATGCTGGAAAACGTGCCAAACCGCGTGGTAATAATTGCGTCGAACCAGGCCCACGAGTACCCGGAAGACGCCGTGAAACTCAATATCTCGGCTTATCGGTAGGTTACGTAAACCGCTGGGAAGGAATCAAGTTCATTCCCGGGTAAAACACCTAAAAGGGATACAGGAAAAAGGTCCTTTTTTGCTACTTTTGTCCATTCCAATTGTCTCAAAATGAAAATTCTGGTTAACTCAGCAATCCTTGTTCTGGCGCTCGCCACCGTTTTAAGCTACTCCGGCTGCGGCCGGATCACCCCGCCGGGCCCTACTATTGAGGAGCTTCAGCTTGAAAAGATGAATGGGATCTGGGGTATGACAGGCACCGCCGACGTCAAACTGGATGGAGTTAGCAAGAAAACAGACTACACGAACTTTAAGCTGACGCTCACAGGCACGGCCGGAGCAGAGACCTTTAACTACAGCACTGCCGGCAGGCCGCCGTTAAGTCCATGGCCAAGCAGCGGAAAGTGGATATTCGGAGGATCTGTTGAAAGCATGGTGGTTCGCGATCCCGGCACGGGTGACGAGTTGGCTGTAGCTTATGCCGTGACTGACGATGAGTTGCAGATCACCTTCAACTTCTCCAAAACAGGCTATTCCAGGACAAAGAAGGTAACAGGCGAGTGGGTATTCACACTCAAGAAGGAGTAGGCACTGACTTCACTTCAGCTTAACTATTGTAATTCCGGCACCTCCGCGATCCGCATGTTCGTCATGCATGGAATTAACGTGTGATGAACTGCGGAGATATTCACGAATAACCTTACGCAAAACGCCTTCGCCTTTTCCGTGGAGGATCTTCACTTCCGAGCGGTTCAACAGCACCGCATCGTCAACAAACTGTGTGACCAGCGGCAACACATCTTCAGCACGATTGCCACGAATGTCCAGCGTACTGTCAAATTCCGCCTGCCGTCGCTGAAAGTCAACGCCGATGGAGGGGGATCGGACATTTTTTTCCTCCACCTTGTCACTTCGAACAAGCTTGTCAAGTTTTACATGTGACCGCAAACTCCCAAACTGGACGATGGCATTTGTGCCGTTGATCTCTTGCAGCGTACCAGAAACTTCCTGCCCGCGCATGCGGACCTTGTCGCCAGGCTTCAACTCTTCAACCACTACCGGTCTCAGCTGCTCGACGGGTTTCTTCACTCGTGTTGCAAGGTGCTTCAGGTTTTGACGGACTTTTCGTGTCTCCCCTTTCTCGGCGCGGTTTTCCCTGATGTGCCTGATGGTCCTCTCAATTTCTCTGTTTGTCTCTTGTAACAAGCCGGATGCCTCATCCTTTGCCCGGTCGATTATCTCCTTCTTACGCGATTCAAGTGCCGTGGCCAGCTGCTCGTAGTTTGCTATCAGTTTGTGGAGGTCATCCTCCTTCTTCTTCAGTTCGGAGGCCATCTTCACATTCTTGACCTTCTCCTCTGCGACCGATTTCATAAGGGTCTCCAGTCCCGCGAGGTCGGCGCCTATGATAGCCTCGGCTTGAAGAAGAGTCTCATGAGGAAGGCCAGTCTTCCTTGCG
>Ga0315912_10006070_pt1 | contig 10915 bp, 6 predicted proteins | sample VfabasoilMG_FD_204469 | JGI IMG/M metagenome (GOLD analysis project Ga0315912, IMG submission 204469) | Garden soil microbial communities collected in Santa Monica, California, United States - V. faba soil | ecosystem: Environmental > Terrestrial > Soil > Garden | place: USA: California...
ATTGAATCATATGCATTTATTTCCTTTTTGGAATTTAGTGATTCTGATTTTTTTCCCTGCCTGCCGGCCTTGCTCCGCCGAAGCTACGCGAAGGCGATGTAGGCAGGGAAATTCGAAATTCGAAGATTAGAAATTCATTGAGTAATTTCGCTTCCCAACTCATTCATGATCCGTTATCTTTTATTTCCTTTTCAATGGCTTTGGCGGAGCTTTTTTTTCATCAATGCCATTATCACTTTCTTTTTATTCTACCCTGTTTTCCTGGTATTGCTGAGCCGTGAAAAATGGTTCCCAAAAGTATTCCGCCTGAAGAAAGTTTGGGCCCATTTCATTCTTTATCCTGCAGGTGTATTTTATAAAATCAAGTATAAGAAACGGCTCGATAAAAAACTGTCATATGTCATCTGTCCTAACCATACTTCCTATCTTGACATCATGCTCATCTACATTTCCATGCCTGTTTATTTCCACAGTATGGGGAAAATAGAATTGTTACGCGTACCGCTTTTCGGAAAATTTTTTCACAGGATGAATATTCCCGTGAACAGAAAAAGCATTAAAGAATCTCACCGGGCTTATCTGCGCGCAGCAGATGATATTGATAAAGGCATCAGCATAAATCTTTTTCCCGAAGGAACCATTCATCACAATGGTCCACGTATGGGCAGGTTTAAAAACGGTCCCTTCCGGCTGGCGATTGAAAAGCAGATTCCGATTATTCCTGTAACATTCGTGAACAACTGGCGGCTTTTACCTGACGATTATTACCGTCGCGTGGGTCATCCCGGCATTGCAAAAATTGTAGTGCATGAACCGATTGAGACAAAAGGCATGACTGAAAAAGATTTGGATATGCTCAAGCATAAAGTCTTTGAAATTATTTCGGAACCGTTGGAAGAAGCTTATCCGAAATATTTTACAGAAACAAGGGAAGTTCCGATTAAACCGGATGAGGATTCGAAATTATTGCGGGCGTGAAGGGCTATTGTGGAATAATGGTTTAATACAGCTTTAAACGGTGAGTCGTGGTAAGCTACCACAAGCTATGGTTTAAACGGTGAGTTACGGTAAGCCGTGGTAAGCTTCCACAAGCTACGGTTTAAACGGTGAGTTACGGTAAGCCGTGGTAAGCTACCACAAGCTACGGTTTAAACGGTGGGTTACGGTAAGCCGTGGTAATCTACCACACGCTACGGTTTAAACGGTGAGTTACGGTAAGCCATGGTAAGCTACCACAAGCTACGGTTTAAACGGTGAGTTACGGTAAGCCGTGGTAAGCTACCACAAGCTACGGTTTAAACGGTGGGTTACGGTAAGCCGTGGTAATCTACCACACGCTACGGTTAAAACGGTGAGTTACGGTAAGCCGTGGTAAGCTACCACAAGCTGCGGTTTAAACGGTGGGTTACGGTAAGCCGTGGTAAGCTACCACAAGCTACGGTTTAAACGGTATGAAAAATTCTAAAATAATAGAATATTGATTGATTCTTCAACAATATCCAACTCCATCATCCTTTTCGACGGCATCTGCAACCTTTGCAGCAACTCTGTGAAGTTTATAATCCGGCATGATAAAAAAAACAAATTCAAATTTGGCTCCCTCCAATCCGATAGCGCAAAAAAATTACTGGAACCGTATCATCTTCCTCTTGAAGAATTGAATTCATTTGTGCTGCTTGAAAACGGAAAAATCTATCTCCGCTCCCGTGCCGTTCTCAGAATTGCATCCCGGCTTGACGGAGTATGGAAACTTTCTGCAGTGCTTTACATCTTTCCATCTTTCATCAGCGATGCTGTATACAATCTAGTAGCGAAATACCGGTATAGAGTTTTTGGAAAACGTGATACCTGCATGATTCCAACTCCCGAACTGGAATCGAGATTCATATGAAAATCTATACAGTAGATTATAAATCGTGAGTATCAGATTAGAGATATTCGACACAATCAACTCAATTAACAAATCAACTACTTCCCATCCTTCCATCTCCACAAATACATACACGCATACGTCCTGTAAGGCGACCACGCCTCTGCAATCACCACCATTTTCTTTTTTAATTTTTTCGGATCGCTGATCTTTAGATTGAATAAATTTTTCATAGCAACCTGGATGCCCAGATCGTCCACTGCAAAAACGTCCTCGCGTCCGAGTGCAAACATCATTATCATTTCTGCAGTCCATCTTCCTACACCTTTGATTTCGGTTAAGTACTCAATCAGCTCTTCGTTTTCCATTTTACTTAGCTGACGGGAATCAAGCCCCTTGTCAATCGCAAACTGCGCAACATTCTTGACATACACTGCTTTTGAATTGCTGAAGCCAATGCCTCTTAACTGCTCATGCTTTAGCTCAAGAACTTCGTGTGGCGTCGGTTCCTTTCCATCAAAAAGATTCAGGAATCGATTATAAATCACTTCCGCAACTTTTGTTGAAAGCTGCTGTGAGGTAATTGATTTCACCAGGTAGATGAAAATATTTTTCCGCTTCTTTAGCTCAAGTTTCCCTGATTTCAAAATTGCTTTTTTGAGTTGTTTGTCTTTCGAAAGGTGTTTGACGTGCATTTTAAAGATGTGATAAGGTGACGACTAACCTTCGCAAAGGCTACGGTTGGCAACGTGCGACGAAGTAAGTAAAGAATTCCATTGACAGGTCAAAATCAATTATTAAAAAGCTGAATCAATAGTCTGGCAAATTAAATAGATTTCGATTCAGACATTTTGCTATTTTTGTTAAAACAGCCATGATTCCTCCTCGTTACAAACTTTCAATACTGCTTTTTCTATTCAGCAGCTTTTCCTTAAAAGCACAAACCGATTCCGTAATCATAGGTGAGTGTTTAAACTATGAGGATGGACAATTTATTGATACCACTATAACGATTGACACATTTGATATCACAACCGGATTGATTCTTAGTTCAACGAGCGGTGAATATATCAGGACGTACTCTTATAACCAGTACAATCTTCCCGATACTATTACAGATACCAGCCCACTTATGACTGGTCGGGCAATTTATTTTTATACCACTTTTCTAAAAGATTCAATAATTATTGGTCAGATGTATGCTTCTTCAACATGGACCAATACAAATCAAAGGATTTATACTTACGACAGCCTTCAAAGAATTTTGACGATAACATACCAGAACTGGAATATCAGTTTCTGGGAGACTTATTACATATCCTATTATACTTACAATGGAAATAACCTGGATAACATTTTAACCTATTATCCAATGGGTCCGGATTCTGCATTACAAGTTTATACCTATGACACCCTGGGAAATTACCAGGTTTCAAATTTCCAGTGGGTAGGCAATTCATGGGATACACTTGTCGAAACCGGCTACTACAATGCTCAGGGGCAGCCATTATCTTATGAGACTGATCAAAATTTTAGGGAATACCAATATGATTCTTTAGGAAACCTTACCGGATATAGTTATTCCAGCTCGATGGCCTTTGCAGGCATATCTTATTATTACATGTGCTCCGGATGGCTTCACTCCTCCAATGAATATTATCTTTCTTGTGCAGGAAACACATCATCTGAATGCAATTATTACTACCTCGGATCTTCACCCATTTATATTGCCCTGGAACAAAACCATGCAATCTGTTCTGGTGATACCATTCACTTCAATGATTCGCTGATCGTAGGTTCACCTCCCGTTTCATATAGCTGGTCCCCTTCTGCCGGACTTAGTTCAGATACCATCCTGAATCCGGACGCTTTTCCGGATTCTACGACAACCTATTATCTAACAGCTATTGACAGCCTGGGAAATATATTTACAGGATGTGTTCTCATTGTGATAAATCAAACACCGCAGATAGCTATCACTTCAATTGACACAACATCCATTTGTTATGGCGATACCGTTCACCTGCTTGCATCTTCTGATATCTCAACAGGGTTTTACCGCTGGTATCGGTCTGGAGTTAACTATCAAAGCAATTATGACAGCAGCTCTGTTGCTTTACAAACAGGAGATTACTATGTACAGATCAGCACAGCTTCCGGCTGCAGCAATACATCTGATACAATTTCTGTGTATGTGGACAATTCAGTTCAGACAAATCTATCAGTCAATACAACAAGCTGCCTTGGCGATACGGCAAGACTGGCAGCGAATCCATTGAATGCACCTTATAAAAATTATCAATGGGTGCTGGATTCCATTCCGGTGAATGGCGCAACCGATTCTGTTTTGTTTACCACAACACCAGGCACTTATTATCTGATAGTAACAAGTGATACCTCTTCCTGTGTTTACTCTACCAATCCTGTTAACATCATGTTTTCTCCCCAGCCGACACCCGGCATCACTCCTACTTCAGATACAAGTGTGTGCATTAGTTCAGGAAATGTGGTGTTGAAAATTACCGGTGATACAACCTGGAACTACGGATATTATCTCAATGGATCTTATCAGAACTGGCCTAACTGGGATCCGGATAGCATTGTGTACTCCATTTATGATTCAACATATTTGTTTGTTGTAGCCAGTAATAATGGATGCATCGGTTATTCTGATACGATCCTTATCACTGCTTATCCGTATTTCTTTTATGAAGTTCTGGCAGACCCTCCTTCACCCTATTGCGATGGCGACACCGTTGTTCTTTCAACAAGTTTTCCTTCAAGCGCAGGATATCAATGGAATACGGGTTCAATAGATTCCATTACCTATGCGTATTCCTCCGGAAACTACAACGTAACTATTATTGATTCAAATGGATGCAATGCCGGCAGTGGTATAATGCTTACGTTTAATTCTCCTCCGCCCCTGCCGGTTATTTCACAAAATGGTCCTGAGCTTTCTTCAACAACTGCATTTACTATGCAATGGTACCTGAACGGGACAATGATTCCGGGAGCTACCAATAACACTTACACTCCGCTGATAAACGGTAATTACACATATGAAATAACCGATTCAGCAGGTTGCTCATCCATGTCGCTGACGTATAATTTCACCACTGCTCTTATAGATAAAAAATTAACTGCCGGTGAAATATTTATTTACCCACAGGTAACAGAATCTGATTTCGAAATTTTTTGTCCGCCCGCAACAATCATTCAGTCCGTTGAACTGGAAATTTATTCCGTTACCGGAGAAAATATTTTCTCGAAACGTTTGTCAGATCCAATCACAAAAATTACAGCAATTCATTTTCCGAATGGAATCTACTTCTGGAAGGTTAGCGGAAGTGAGGGAGAACTACAATCCGGGAAAATTCTTTTTGCGAAGTAGGAGATCTTATAATTTGTGATTTGTGACTTGTGAGCTACTTCACCAGCTCCCCATTCAGTTTCATCAAACTCGTCTCCGAAACCTTCGCTGCATACTGTGCCTGAACCAACCTTACTTCAGCATCCTGGAAGCTGAGTTGTGCGTTTTTCAATTCCAGTGAATTGGAAAGACCGGTACGGAAACGTTCAAATGCCACGTCAAGGTTTTCACGTGCAAGCAAAATATTTTCCTGCTCAAGTGCCAGAATGTTCAGGTTGTTATCAAAATCCCGCAACGCCTTTTCCAACTGGATATTTATCTGAAGCTGCATGTCTTTCAATCTGAATTCAGAATTCTGATATTCAATCTTTGCATTTTTAACCTGGCGTGTAACGTTGAACCCATCGAAAAGATTCCAGCCCAATGATATTCCGTAATTATAACCTTTCGTCTGGTTCAGCAACAAGAATCCGGCTTCACTTTTATTTCTGTTGTAATTGTATCCGGCAAAAAAATCCAGCCAGGGATACCGCAATGATTTTGTTTCCTTCCACGACAACAACGAAATCCGCTGATCACTTTTTGCAGCGAGTATGGATCTGTTTTGCGCCAGAACAGATTTGCGCAATGTTTCTGCAGAAGGTTTGTAAGTAATCACAATGGAGTCGCTGATGGTGAAATCCGTACCCGGCTGCCGCGACAACAGATAATTCAACTGATCTTTATTTTCAGCAAGGGATGCCACAAGTCTCATTTTGGTTGAGACCTGTTCATTCAGATCCACCTTTGCCTGAAGCAAATCCAGTCTTGCACCGGAACCTACATCCAGTCGGGTCTGCGCCAATACTACACGTTCGCTGTCGATGGCAATGATGATGTCGATGGCATCGATGAGTTTCTGATTCTGTACAACTCTGAAGTATGCGCTGATTACTTCTTCAACAGTATTTTCAATTTCGATTTTATAATTCAGCGTATCAAGAACCGACATTTCCGAAAGTCTGTTCTTCGCGATGAACATCGCAAAGCCGTCGAACAAGGTCCAGTTCAGCGCAACACCTGCATTCGCTGACGTCGACACAACACCTTTTCGATCAACTACCCTGCTGTCAGTATAACTTTGTTCGAGATCGTTGACATTTTCAGTATATCCGCCAATTGCAGAAACATCAGGCAGCATGCCTGCATTCCCGGCCGTGTTATTGTTTGCACCAATGGTTTGCCGGTTGGCATAAATAAGAATCGAATAATTATTCTTCAATGAAATGGCTATGGCATCATTCAGTGAAAGCGATTCCTGCGCAAAGGATTTAGTAAAAATGAAAAGGAGAAAAATAAAGGAAAGAGGCCTCTGCATAGATTAAGGTTTGTCAATCGCAATTTCTCTGACGGGTTTCATCTCAATTGCAACTTCGCTCTCTGTTTTTACGTGTGAAATATTTCTTGACATATATGAATAAACGGCAGGGATCACATACAAAGTAAGAACAAGTGAGAATAAAAGTCCTCCTATAACTACAATTCCCATCGACACCCTGCTGTGTGAACCGGCACCTAATGCAAGGGCAATTGGCAAAGCACCCAGCATCGTTGCAATGCTTGTCATAAGAATAGGACGCAGACGCATCGTTGATGCTTCGAGAATCGCTTCCATTTTACTTTTTCCCTGCTCCTTCAATTGATTGGCAAATTCAACAATAAGGATTCCGTTTTTCGTAACTAACCCCAACAACATGACCATTCCAATCTCTGAAAAAATATTTAATGTCTGATTGAAATACCAAAGTGAAATCAATGCGCCTGCCGCACCGGGTACTATGGTGGACACAATGATTATAAAAGGATCAATAAAACTTTCGAATTGTGCAGCAAGCACCAGGTAAATAAGTACAAGTGCGAGTACAAATGCAAACATGATGTTCGAAGAGCTCTCCGCAAAATCACGGGATGAACCGGTAAGTGCAGTTGTGAATGAATCGTCCAGAACTTTCTTTGAGATCTTTTCCATTTCTGCAATTCCATCGCCGATTGTTTTTCCCGGAGCAAGACCTGCGGACACCGTTGCGCTCATGTATCGGTTGTAATGGTACAATTGCGGCGGACTGCTTTCTTCTTTTACTGATACAAGATTATCGAGCTGCACCAAATCACCGGCAGAGTTGCGTACATAAATTGCTTTGAGATCCAGCGGTTCATCCCTGTTCACGCGGTCGAACTGACCGACAACCTGGTATTGCTTTCCGTTCATCGGAAAATATCCGAACCGTTGTCCGCTGAGAGAAAGCTGAAGCGTCTGCGCTACATCCATCACGCTCACATCAAGTGCACGTGCTTTGTCGCGGTCAATGGTGATCTGCAGTTCGGGCCTGTTGAATTTGAGATTTACATCCGATTGCCCTTTGGGAAAAACAGGACTGTTGCTCACCTCGTTCATAAACTTGGGAACAACTTCTTTCAGCTTTTCAAAGTTCGGTGCCTGCAAAACAAACTGCACCGGTAAAGTTCCGCGAGGTCCGCCGCCTGCAGAAATAGTTTGCTCTTGTATAAAGAATGTACGCGCTTCAGGAAATTGTTTAATCGATGCAGTTGCCCTATCAACTATCTGTTGTTGTGTGCGCGTTCGCTTATCAGGATCCACGAGCATGACGCGACCGAAACCGCTGTTCACCGCACCTGATCCGGTAAAATTCGGGGCAGTGACAGTCAGGATCAACCTGTTTTCAGGAACTGAATCCTGAATCATTGCACCCAGTTTATCCATGTAAGCATCCATTGCTTCAAAGGAAGTTCCCTCAGGAGCAGTGGCGATAATCCGGAACCAGCTTCTGTCTTCAAGCGGCGACAATTCACTTTGAAGAGTGAACCAAATACCAACAATTAGAACAACCGATATGCCAAGTATCCCCCATCCCATCCAACGCCGCTTCATAAAATTTGAAAGCGAGTTGTGATAACCGCTTATCATTCTTTCAAAGAAAGGTTCAGTCATTTCATAAAACTTACTGTGCTTTCTGTTCGGGCGACGCAGTTTTGCATTCAGCATCGGGGTAAGTGTAAGTGAAACAAATGCTGAAATCAAAACGGCGCCCGCAATTACGACACCAAATTCCCTGAACAACCTTCCCACAAATCCTTCCAGAAAAATTACTGGCATGAACACGGCAGCAAGGGTGATTGATGTGGATACTACTGCAAAGAAAATTTCTTTCGTTCCTTCATGTGCTGCCTGTACCGGATTCATTCCCTTTTCAACTTTCTTGAAAATATTTTCCGTGACAACAATTCCATCGTCCACCACAAGTCCCGTAGCCAGCACAATCGCCAGCAGCGTGAGCACATTGATGGAGAATCCCATCAGGTACATGATGAAAAATGCGCCGATAAGTGAAACGGGTATATCTATTAGCGGACGGATGGCAATAATCCAGTCGCGGAAGAAAAGATAAATGATGAGGATTACAAGAATGATGGCGATCAGCAATGTTTCTTTCACTTCGGTAAGAGACCTTCTTACAAATTTTGTGTTGTCGAGTGCGAAGTTCAGCTTGTAATCCTTTGGCAATTCTTTCTGAATCTGGTCTACGCGCTTGTAAAATTCATCTGCAATGTCGATGTAGTTAGCACCCGGTTGAGGAACAACACCACAGCCGATCATGGGCACACCATTGTTTTTCAGATTCGTTTCTTCCACCTCCGGACCGAGCACAGCATAACCGATGTCACTCAGCCGGACTGTTCTGTCGCCGGAATTTGTGAGAATGAGATTATTAAATTCTTCTTCCGTGGTAAGTCGTCCAACCGTTTTTACAACCAGCTCAGTTTCGTTTCCTTCAATTTTTCCGGAAGGAAGTTCTACGCTTTCACGGTCCAGCGCATTCTTTACGTCCAGTGGTGTCAGTCTGAACGCAGCCAGTTTGGCGGGATCCAGCCACAAGCGCATGGCATATTTTTTCTGACCCCATATCTGAATAGTACTGACACCCGGAATTGTCTGCAGTCTTTCTGCAATCACATTTTCGGCATAGTCGCTGATCTCAAGCTGATTCCTGCTTTCACTTTGCAACGTAAGGGAAATGATTGCATCTGAATTTGCGTCGCTTTTTGTGACAATTGGTAAACCGTCAATATCCTGCGGTAGTTGCCTTACGGCTTGTGAAACTTTGTCGCGTACATCGTTTGCTGCAGCTTCAAGATCTGCATCGAGATTAAATTCTACGGTGATGCTGCTTGATCCCAGATTGCTGGAAGAAGAAATGGTACGCACACCTGCGATCCCGTTGATTGCCTTTTCCAGCGGCTCCGTGATCTGCGATTCAATCACGTCAGCATTCGCACCCGTATAATTTGTACGCACGGTAATAACCGGCGGATCGATGGAAGGATATTCTCTCACTCCCAGAAAAGTATAGCCGATGCCGCCGAACAGGATGATCACCAGCGACATGACGATGGCCAGTACGGGACGATTGATACTTATGGAAGATAAATTCATTCTGCTGCCTGATTAATAAACTGTAGTCAGTTTCACATCTGTGCCCGGCCGCAATGAAATGATCCCTGTAGTGAGCACCGTATCATTTGCATTCAAACCGCTGGTCACCTGAATGGTGGTATCGTTGCGCATGCCTGTTTCTATTTTTATTGGTTGAGCTTTTCCGCCGCGGTAAACAAAAACCTGCTTACCTTTTAAAATCGGAACGATGCTTTGCGTGGGTATCATCAGTGCATTGTTTTGTTCGCGAAGTTTTAAAGTGATTCTTGCGAATGCGCCGGGTATCACTTCGGCTTTTGAGTTCGGACAAAGTGCCCTGATCTGAACAGTCCTGGTTACGTTATCAACTTTCGGCTCAACAGCATAGATCTTACCTGTGAATTGTTTCGAACTGCTGCCAACAGTAAACATGATCTCATCATCCTTCCTGACAAGTGACGCATATTTCTCAGGGATGGAAAAGTCAATCTTTACAGGATCAATCTGCTGCAGGGAGGCAATTTGGGTGAGCGGAGTCACATAACTTCCTTCGCTCACGGTCTTCAGTCCGATGGTGCCGTTGAACGGTGCACGGATTTCTGTTTTTGCAATTTGCGCTGCCAGCAGATCCTGGTCGGCATCAAGAGATGCAACGGCATTCTGCAAAGCTTCATATTCTTCCTCACTTATACCTTTCATTTGCAGCAGCTTTTCATTTCTTTTCACGCGGTCCTCGGCCAGTTTTTTATCCAAAGCAACTTTGTGGATCTGTGCCTGAAGGTCGGCATCATTGATTTTAATCAGCAGATCACCCTTACTCACCAGACTTCCCTCCCTGAAATTAATCTGCATCAGCTTTCCGGAAACTTCCGGATGAAGAGCAACTTCCTCATTTGCAAGAACGGTTCCTGTGACGTAAATCTGTTCTGTTATTGAAGAAGGCTTCAACACTATTCCTGAAACGGGAACTGATGCTGTCGGCTGCCCTGCAGTTGCCGGCTTGCCCGGCTTCGCTGAAGGAATAAAAATAAATTTGATGAGAAGAAGTACTGCAATGAAAATAACGATGACAAGGAGTGTGGGCTTACCTTTCATAAAAAAGATTTGAAAAAAACGTGGCAAAGGTACAACATCAAAGTCTTTGGATAAGTTTAAAAATACATGAAGAAAATTGGCTTCTGCTAAGAAAAAGTTACCCTGT
>Ga0315912_10006071_pt1 | contig 10914 bp, 13 predicted proteins | sample VfabasoilMG_FD_204469 | JGI IMG/M metagenome (GOLD analysis project Ga0315912, IMG submission 204469) | Garden soil microbial communities collected in Santa Monica, California, United States - V. faba soil | ecosystem: Environmental > Terrestrial > Soil > Garden | place: USA: California...
ACCCTCGATACAGATTTAAGCCCGTATGCTTCCTTAGCAGGGAAGTGCCTTCGACCACTCGGCCAGCTCTCCGTTTTTACTTTGTTTCAAGGGCGCGATACTACGCGAAAGCCCTTAAAAAATCAACGTAATCATCAATGGAATTATGCGCCTTCGAGCTCAAATGCTTTGTGTAGTACGCGCACGGCAAGTTCCATATATTTTTCATCAATAACCACAGCAATTTTAATTTCGCTAGTGGAAATCATTTGGATATTAATGCCTTCTTCGGCCAGTGTGCGGAACATTTGACTTGCGATACCCACGTGCGAGCGCATACCGACGCCGACCACCGAGACTTTGGCGATTTTATCGTCACCATTGATTTCGCGCGCTTTAATACGTCCTTGTACTTTATCTCGCAAAATGCCGAGTGCTTTGTTCATCTCGTTTTTATGTACGGTGAAAGTGAAGTCAGCAGTGCTATCTGCGCCGACGTTTTGGATAATCATATCCACATCGATGTTTGCCTCGGCAATCGGGCCTAGAATCTGATAGGCAATACCTGGGGTATCTGGCACGCCTAGTACGGTGATTTTTGCCTCGTCGCGGTTAAAGGCGATGCCCGAAATAATTGGTTCTTCCATGTCTGTGTCCTTGCCGTCTTCTTCAAATGTAATGAGTGTGCCGTCGCCTTCATCTTCAAAGCTGGAGAGCACACGTAGTTTAACTTTGTATTTGCCCGCAAACTCAACCGAACGAATTTGCAGTACTTTGCTGCCTTGTGAAGCGAGTTCCAACATTTCTTCAAAGGTGATTTTATTCAAGCGTCGCGCTTCCGGTACTAGACGCGGATCAGTTGTGTAAACGCCATCCACATCGGTGTAGATTTGGCATTCTTCCGCTTTCAGTGCAGCGGCCAGCGCAACACCTGTGGTATCAGAGCCGCCGCGGCCAAGTGTGGTAACGTTGCCATCGGCATCAGCTCCTTGGAAGCCAGCCACTACAACCACATAATCATCATCCAAATCTTTTTTGATGTCGTGTTCATCAATGTCTAAAATCCGTGCTTTACCATGTGCATCGTCAGTCAGGATTTTTACTTGCGCGCCAGTATAACTTTTGGCTTTTATACCAAGCTCCATCAATGCCAGTGCGGTCAGACCAATGGTAACTTGCTCGCCGGTAGAAACAATTACGTCTAACTCGCGCGGGTCTGGCTCGGCCATCAGTTCTTTTGCCAGCGCAATTAACTTATTGGTCTCACCAGACATAGCCGAAACCACCACTACGATTTGGTGACCCATTGCCTTGTAGCGCGCTACACGTTTAGCAACGTTCCGAATTCTTTCTGGGTTTGCAACCGAGGTGCCACCATATTTTTGTACGATTAATGCCATTTTCGATTTTTTAATTACCTTAACTAAATTTTGTTTTTAACCCAGTCGCTCACGCTTGCCAATGCCTTAGGTAGCGCACTTGCATCTGTGCCGCCCGCCATCGCCATATCCGGTTTGCCGCCACCTTTGCCGCCCACTTGTTGTGCAACAAAGTTCACTAAGTCACCCGCCTTGATTTTTGCAATTAAGTCAGGCGTAACACCTGCGGCCAAGCTTACCTTGCCATCATTGGCGCTTGCTAAGACTATTGCTGCAGATTTAAGTTTGTCCTTAAGCTTATCCATCGTCTCGCGTAATGTATTAGCATCAGCCCCTTCCAGCATTGCGGCTAGAACCTTTATACCAGAAATTTCGATAGCCTGACTGGTTAGATCATCTCCCCGAGAAGATGCGAGTTTGCCTTTGATTGTGGCTAATTCACGTTCCAGTCTTTTTACCTGATCCAGCAACACGCCGACGCGAACCGGTACTTCGCTTGGCAGAACTTTCAAGGTTCCAGCAACACCTCCCAATGCTGTCTCCATGGCTTGCATATAGCTTAGTGCATTTTCTCCAGTCACCGCTTCGACACGACGCACACCAGCGGCGACTCCACCCTCAGCCGTAATGCTGAACAGACCTATGTCCCCAGTACGCTGTACATGAGTGCCCCCACAAAGCTCTCGCGAAGAACCGATGTCCAAGACGCGCACCTCGTCTCCATATTTTTCGCCGAACAACATCATGGCGCCGGTTTTCTGTGCGTCCTCTATAGCCATCACGCGTGCCTGGCAAGCTATATTGGCGAGGATTTCAGCATTGACGATATTTTCAACTTTGCGAATTTCTGCATTCGTCATAGGGGTATTGTGTACAAAGTCAAACCGTGTTTTGCTGGCGTCTACCAACGAACCTTTTTGCTGCACATGTGCGCCCAATACTTCGCGCAATGCTTTGTGCATCAAATGTGTGGCCGAGTGGTTGCGCATGGTGGCCGCACGTGACTGCATGTTCACTTTTGCAGCGACTTGTTCACCGACTTTTAATGTACCGGTTTTGAGTATGCCATGATGGCCAAATACCGCAGCTTGAATTTTTTGTGTATCTTCCACAGCAAAAATGCCATCCGCGCCTTTTAATTCTCCGCTATCGCCAATCTGCCCCCCCGATTCTGCATAGAACGGGGTGTTATCGAGTACCACAACACCTTGTTCGCCTTCAGAGAGCTGATTTACCGAAATACCGTCTTTGTACAGAGCAGTGATTTCACCTTTTGCTTCAAGCGTTTCATAACCTTTGAAATCAGTTGCTACACCTGTGTATTCAAGATTGGCCGCCATTTTGAACTTGCCTGCTGCACGCGCTTGCTCTTTCTGGCGCGCCATTGCGGCATCGAAGCCAGTGGTATCAACGGCGACATTACGCTCACGACAAATATCTGCTGTTAAATCGAGTGGAAAACCATAGGTGTCGTGAAGTTTGAATGCAGTCTCACCGTTAAAAATATCTTTTGTATTAGCCAATTCAGTTTCTAGAATTGCCATGCCATTTTCAATGGTTTCAAAGAAACGGTCTTCCTCTTGTTTCAGCACATCCATCACTCTGGCTTTGTTAGTGGCTAATTCTGGATAGGCGTCACCCATTTCTGCTGCTAAGTCAGTTACGATTTTATGGAAAAAAGCAGCTCTACAGCCCAGTTTATAGCCATGACGTATAGCGCGGCGGATGATGCGGCGCAACACATAGCCGCGGCCTTCGTTGCCCGGTATCACGCCATCAGCAATTAAGAATGAGCAAGCACGGATATGGTCTGCCAGAACTTTAAGCGAAGGGCTGTTTAAATCGGTGGTTTTGGTTTCACGCGCAGCGGCGGCGATCAAGGTTTTAAATAAATCTATTTCATAGTTAGCATGTACGTGTTGTAGCACTGCGGCGATGCGTTCGAGACCCATGCCTGTATCGACAGAGGGTTTGGGCAGTGGATGCATTACGCCCGCTTCGTCGCGGTTGAACTGCATGAACACGTTGTTCCATATTTCGATGAAGCGGTCACCATCTTCATCTGGGCTGCCAGGAGGTCCGCCGGGGATGTGCGCACCGTGGTCGTAGAATATCTCGCTACATGGGCCGCAAGGTCCGGTATCGCCCATCATCCAGAAGTTATCGGAGGCGTAGCGTGCGCCTTTGTTATCGCCAATACGCACGATTTTTTCAGCCGGAATGCCAACCTCTTTATGCCAAATGTCGTAAGCCTCGTCATCTTCGGCATACACGGTCACCATGAGTTTTTCTTTGGGAATCTTGAAAACTTCAGTCAGCAATTCCCAAGCGTATTTAATCGCGTCACGCTTGAAGTAATCACCAAAGCTGAAGTTGCCGAGCATCTCAAAGAAAGTGTGGTGACGCGCGGTATAACCGACATTTTCTAAATCGTTATGTTTGCCGCCGGCACGAACACACTTTTGGCTGGTGGTGGCGCGTGTGTAAGGGCGTTTGTCAAACCCCAAAAATACGTCTTTAAACTGATTCATACCCGCGTTGGTAAAAAGCAGAGTGGGGTCGCCGTGTGGTACAAGTGAACTTGAGGCAACAATTTCATGCCCTTTGGACGCAAAAAAATCGAGAAACGCTTGTCGAATCTCGTTGCTGGAAGGGTTCTCTGATAACTTAATCATCTTCAAAATTATTATTCAATATTTTTTTAATCACATCAAATCCGAAGCCGCGGCTTTGCAAAAATCTAGCTTGTTTTGCCCATTCGTCACGATTGCCAGGGGATACTTTAAATTTTTTTTGCCATACTTCAATTGCATTTTGTAGTTCATTTGCTTTTACGTCCGCTACAGCATTAGCAATCAGATCATCTGCCACACCTTTTTCGCGCAACTCGTATGCAACCCTTGCGCTGCCAAATTTTGTTTGCCGTGCATGTACCAGCTGATCTGTAAACCGCTTATCTGAGAGCCAGCCACGTGTTTTAAAATCTTCTAACAGAGCAGGGATATCATCGGTTTCTTCTGCGTAGGTTTTAAGTTTTTGACCTAATTCGTGATAAGAATACTCGCGTTTTCCTAAGTATTCTAATGCCCGCTGGCGTAGCGTTTTTGGTTGAAAGCTTTTTATTCGTCTTCACCTCGTGACGCAACCATCACTTCAGCCAGTACTTTACCGTTTGCACGAATTTTCGCGTCGATTTCGTCGGCAATTTTCGGATTTTCTTTCAAAAATTCACGCGCATTATCTTTGCCTTGACCAATTTTTTCGCCATTGTAGCTATACCATGCTCCCGCTTTTTCCACGAATTTCAAGTTAGAACCAAGTTCGATAATTTCGCCTTCGCGCGAGATACCTTCACCATACAAGATGTCAAATTCTGCTTGTTTGAAAGGCGGTGCTACTTTGTTTTTAATTACCTTGACGCGTGTTTCAGAGCCAATAACTTCATCACCTTTTTTAATCGCGCCGGTACGGCGAATATCCAGGCGCACAGAAGCATAAAATTTAAGTGCGTTGCCGCCGGTGGTGGTTTCCGGGTTACCAAACATCACGCCGATTTTCATGCGGATTTGGTTAATAAAAATCACCAGCGTGTTCGTGCGTTTGATGTTGCCGGTGAGTTTACGTAAAGCCTGGGACATTAGGCGCGCTTGCAAACCCATATGACTGTCGCCCATTTCACCTTCAATTTCTGCACGCGGCGTGAGCGCTGCAACGGAGTCTACAACGACAATATCAACTGAACCTGAGCGCACTAGCATATCGGCGATCTCCAACGCTTGCTCGCCCGTATCAGGTTGTGAAATGAGTAAGTCGGGTACATTTACACCCAATTTGGCGGCGTATTGCGGGTCTAGTGCATGCTCTGCATCGATAAAGGCTGCGGTACCGCCCATTTTTTGCATTTGTGCGATAACTGAAAGCGTCAAAGTGGTTTTACCAGATGACTCCGGACCATAAATTTCTACTACACGACCGCGTGGCAACCCGCCAATGCCTAGCGCAATATCTAAACCAAGCGAACCGGTAGATACGGACTGGATATCCTCGCCAATATCGCTATCGCCCATGCGCATAATGGAGCCTTTGCCGAACTGTTTTTCGATCTGAGAAAGTGCAGCGGCTAGTGCTTTGCTTTTATTGTCATCCATGTGGGTTTACCTTATAGTTAGAGGTGCTTAATCAGCTTGTATACCAAGCACGTAATTATTCCATAAATTGGTGTATAAGGTAAGCATGACTGGGCTTATTATTTAGAACTGGAATTTGAACGTTGATGAATTAATAAGGTCAACCGAATAGATATTATGTACGTTGAATGTGCTACCTACACAGTGTTTTTATAGGGGAATTTAAGATGAAATTTTTACGTTTATTTTTTGCAACGCTAGCTATTGGATTAGCTGGCGCATCAACAGCAAGCGCGCACGATTCGTATAGTTTTGGTATTAATGTTGATAGTGGATACCCTTACTATTATGCACCGCCCGTAGTGGAATATTACCCTGCGCCACGGGTAGTTTACTACAGCAGGCCTGTGACTTATTACCGTACGGCGCCCCCGATTTATTATTCACCATATGCTGCTTCATTCACTTACTATGGCAATGGCGGTTCGCATCATTATGGGCATGATCATGGCTGGAATGGTGGAGGTCAAGGACACGGGCATGGGCATGGACACGGCTCTCACGGTCACAGTGGTGGACATCATAGACGTTAGTATTTATCTAGAATTTCAAGCAAGCCCCTGAAAGCGGTTACCACCGATTGATGACGAATCTGTTGGCGGTTTCCGCTTAAGTTTTTTGTAATACTAGTAAGCGGATTGTTGTTATCTACCCAAGCAAAGCACACTGTTCCTACAGGTTTTTCAGATGTTCCACCATCTGGCCCAGCGATGCCGGTAATGCTGCAAGCAATTTGCGCTTTACTGTATTTAAGTGCACCTAAAGCCATTTCTCGAGCTGTTTGCTCAGATACCGCACCAAACTTCTCTAATGTAATAGTAGAAACACCCAGCATTTCTTGCTTGGCTGCATTGCTGTAAGTCACAAAACCACGGTCAAACCATGTGGAGCTGCCAGCCACGCTGGTAATGGCTGCTGCGGCCATACCGCCAGTACATGATTCTGCCAGAACCAGCATCAACTTGTGAGCTTTTAAGGCAGCGCCCAGTTCGTCCGCTAAAACTGTGAGTTCATCCATGCCGTAGCCTGTAAACTTAAAATTGCGTAAATCGCTGCGAGTAAATCATCCAACATCGTACCAAAGCCACTTTTAAGTTTTGCGTCAAATTGACGAATCGGAAACGGCTTCCAGATATCAAATAATCTGAATAAGCCAAACGCGACTAGCCACCAGAGCCAGTTTGGGGGCGTAAAAACCAGCACTAACATCATGGCAACAATTTCATCCCATACAATACTGCCATGATCAACCACACCAAGGTTTTTGTTGGCAATGTCACAAAAGTAAATGCCTAGGATAAAAAATGACGAGATGATCACCAATTGTGTCTGGATTGGTTGATTGGAAATAAGCCAAAATAGTGGCAACCCGACTACTGTGCCAAACGTACCAGGGGCACTTTTGGCTAGACCACTACCAAACCCTAGCGCAAAAAAATGCGCAGGGTGAGCGAGTAAAAATTTAAGGTTTGGCGAAGTGGTCATAACCTGTCTTTTCGATTGAAACAGTCTTCTTATTTGCATCTAAAACGATTAAGCCTCTACCAGCTTGAATATTGCCGATGTGGCTGATTGGCAAGTTTAGTGCGTTGCTGATTTCTTGAATTTTCTCCCGGTCATGCTGTGATGCGGTAAAACACAGTTCGTAATCATCTCCCCCCGCTAAAACGCATTGTCGAATAATATTTTCAGATAAATTGGTTTTGCTATATGTTGAACAGGGTATGGCATCTAGTTGAATCTCAGCACTGACATTTGAAGCTTTTAAAATGTGACCTAAATCCGATAACAAACCGTCTGAGATATCGATCGCACTATGTGCAATATTGCGCAAAGCTAGGCCTAAAGTTGCTCGAGGAGCCGGCTTGTGAAGTTTATCCAGATTGGCTTGCAGAGCATCATTTTCGAGCTTAATCTTGTCTTCCAAATGTGCCAAACCTAATGCCGCGTTACCTAATTGACCGCTTACCCAAATATCATCACCTACTTGTGCACCATTGCGACGTAGCGCCTTGTTCGTCGGCACTTCTCCCATAATGGTGACGCTGATGTTAAGCGGTCCGCGCGTGGTGTCGCCGCCAATTAAGTCGATATTGAATGTGTCCGCGCAGGTAAAAAAGCCACGGCTAAATTCACTCAGCCACGCTTCATCAGTTTTAGGTAATGCAATTGCTAGGGTTGCCCACTTAGGGTTCGCACCTACCGCCGCCATGTCGGAGATGTTTACGGCTAGCGATTTCCAGCCGACATCATATGGTGCGGCATCAGCAAAAAAGTGAGTGCCTGCTATCAGCATATCGCTTGAAATAGCAAGCTGATGACCATCTGTTACGCGAATGAGCGCCGCATCATCACCTACACCTAAATCTGTCTGTCTGGTTGTACGAGTGAAATATTTTTCAATGAGATTAAATTCTGTGGACATTAAGTTGCAAAATACTTTTTAAGAAAATGAACTGCAGCAATAGATAGTAATAGGCCGACAATATCTGCCACCCAATCATAAACGCTAGCTGTGCGCGTTAGGGTAAACGTAGCTTGCAACCACTCAAGTGTTAAGCCATAGGCCGCCAAACCGGAATAAATCCACATTTTTTTATGTGGGTATGCAAAATAACCCAATGTGCCAAGCGTCGAAAAAACTAATATATGCTCTATTTTATCTAAGTAAGGCCAATTGTTTTGCTTGGGGGCAAGTTCTATTAACACTAAAATGCTGACTGTGGATATTAAAATCCAAAACAGATAGGCCATTAAGCGCGATGTTTGTCGACTGGTCTGCATTGGTCTGCTCAAACGTATTCTCTTTCTCGTATCCATTTGGTGGCAATCCATTTTTCTCCCTGAATCACGGGTGTGCCACCGTGCAGAGTGAGCGGATCTACCTGCCCTAGGGAGTTGAAATACGAAAAATAAAGTGCCGAGCCTTTTTTGGGGAAAATACTAAGGTTAATCTCTGGAAAAATAGTAGCGCCGCCGGCTGTGACATCATTCAAATACATGATGATGGTGATAATACGTTGCCCACCTTGAACCATATTGGCACGACCGCCCTCAGTATACGGAAAGTAATCAAAATGTGGCTTATATTCACCACCGCTCACATAATTTAGAATTTGTATTCCCTCACCATTGATTTCTGGCAGACCCGTAATTTCGCTAATACGTGCTTCAATTTTCTTTACCACCGCATTTTGTCCGAGTTCAAAATGTGTACCTTGGCTACTGCGATCAACATGGTCGACACCTTCGCCGGTGGCATCGTCTACTACTGTTGATTTGGTGAGAGAGTCTCTGGATAGTTTGCACAATTCATCACATTCTGCATGCGACATGAAATTATCCAGAAGTACGATATCCGGCGCCTCGACACGCATTGCAACGTTAATGCTTTGTCCATCACTTGTTACCATGGTATTTTCGTGTTGAAACAAATAACTTGCTTCTTGCTGAAACTTTTCTATTGGCAAAGTGTTTGTTTTTCGAGCTGTCTCATATGATTCCAGATTAAAGGTGGCAGTTTCTTCTGAAATACCTGATTCCAGCATCGTTTTTAACATGTCATTTTTAAGGCAGCCGCGTCGGAAGTTTTCACCAATCCATCGTTGCCAGGAGTCATCTAAAATTTGCACCATGTTGATCTCAATTTATTTATTCGGTCGAAAAGCTTTAGCAACTGCTTCATTCGTTTCAATGTAGGGTGCCCCGATTAAGTCTAAGCAATAGGGTACAGCTGCAAAAATACCATGTACTTTAATGTTTCCGGCTTCATCTTTTAAGCCCTCAAGCGTTTGCTTAATGGCTTTTGGCTGGCCTGGAAGATTGATAATTAAGCATTGTTTGCGAATCACTGCGACTTGGCGAGAGAGGATGGCGGTTGGCACGAAATTAAGGCTGATTTGGCGCATTTGCTCGCCAAACCCCGGCATCTCTTTTTCGCCTACAGCTAAGGTCGCTTCAGGTGTAACATCGCGTAGGGCAGGTCCGGTGCCCCCCGTTGTGAGGATAAGGTGACAGCTAACATGATCAACCAAATCAATTAAGGTGTTCTCAATTAGTAATTGCTCATCTGCAATCAGACGCGTTTCCAGCTTGAATGGGGTTATAAGTGCGTGCTTAAGCCACTCGCTCAAACTGGGAATGCCTTTATCTTCGTAAATGCCTTGGCTTGCGCGATCACTTATAGAAACAAGGCCGATTTTGATATATTGTGTCTGCATTGAATTGTTCGCGTTTCTGCGTGTCATTTATCATAACATGACAAAAATAAGGGGTTTAAAGAATGATTAAAAAAATACTGGTTTTAAGTTTGTTGGTTTTTGCGATGCAAACTGCGCAAGCTGCGGAAAATCCTTATGAGAAAAATTATAAGGCACAAAATGACGGCAACTTAAAGTCTTTGCAAGCGAATCCGGACACGAAAATGTTTGTGAGCAATCATAAAGATGATGACAACATTAGCATGCTGGAAAATGGCTACGACATGATGGGTAGTAGTGGCTTTGAGGCTGGCGATATATCTGCCGATTTGGCTTTGCAGCATGCGAGAAGTATCAAAGCTGACACGGTGCTGGTGTACAGCAAATATGCGTCTAAAAAGTCATCATTATCTAAAATCGAAGCGATTAAAGAAGCGGCAAGAACTACGGGCGAGGTGGACGAAAGTGTCCTGAAGCAAGACGAAGAGCAATATAAGTATTACGCTAGCTATTGGGCAAAACTGCCTATGCCATTACTAGGCGTGCATGTGATTAAGCTGAAACCGGCGGGTGAAGATACAAAACCTGAGGATGGTTTGAAAGTGCTTGCAGTGATTAAAGGCTCGCCAGCCGCTAAGGCCAATTTATTGCGTGGTGATGTGTTACGTAAAATCGGTGATATCGAGCTACAAAAACCGGAGGAATTATCTGCAGCTGCACGACAATACCAAGGCAAAACGGTAGAGATTGCTTACGAACGCAGCGGCGAGCCCGCAACGACAACAGCCACTTTGAATAGTCGTTAATTAATTTGAGAATGATATGTTGGAACTGAGGCCAACTTGCCAGCATTGTAACAAAGCACTGCCACCTGATTCGCTCGAGGCGCGTATTTGCAGCTATGAATGTACGTTTTGTGCGGATTGTGTCGAAAATGTGTTAGCTAATGTTTGTCCGAATTGCGGCGGCGGTTTTGTGCCGAGACCAGTCAGACCATCTCGAAACTGGAAGGGAGAAAACTATCTAGGCAAAGACCCTGCAAGTGCTAAAGTCAGATGTAAACCCATTGACTTGACTGAGCATGCAAGATTTTCAGCAGAAATTAAAGTCATTCCTCCTGAGAAACGTTAAGTATTAACCCTTAGTTTTACCGCTAGCATAGATAGGTAT
>Ga0315912_10006072_pt1 | contig 10913 bp, 9 predicted proteins | sample VfabasoilMG_FD_204469 | JGI IMG/M metagenome (GOLD analysis project Ga0315912, IMG submission 204469) | Garden soil microbial communities collected in Santa Monica, California, United States - V. faba soil | ecosystem: Environmental > Terrestrial > Soil > Garden | place: USA: California...
CCCGAAGGCCGCGCCGAGCACGCGGTCGGCGCCGCGCAGCGGCGTGGCGTTGACCAGCAGACGCAGCACGCGCGAGGCCAGCCCCCAGCCGATGAGCACGGCCACGAAGGCCAGCGCGAAGCTCGCCGCGTGGCTCAGGTTCGAAGCCGGTTCGCCCAGCGGCAGATGCGGCGCCCATTGGGGTGCCAGCCACTGCGCGGCGAAATAGGCCACGACCCAGCCGATCAGCGCCAGCACCTCGAGCACGAAGCCGCGCCACAGGCCCAGGCCCAGCGAGAGCAGCAGCACGCCGAGCATCGCCAGATCGACCCAGCCGAGCTGTTGCATCACAGGCTCAGGATGTTGGCAGCCAGGCCGCTGCCCTTGATGCGCGCGGCGGCCTTCTCGGCCTCTTCGCGCGTCTCGAAGGGGCCGACGCGCACGCGTGTGCGTGCGCCTCCCTCGGTCTCGACCACCTGGGTGTAGGTCTTCAGGCCGAGCTTCTCGACCTTCTGCCGCGCCTCGCGCAGTGTGGCGGCATCGGTGTAGGCGCCGGCCTGCACGACGAAACGCGCCGCCTTGGCTTCCGACGCCACGGCCACCGGCGCCGCGGCCACGGGCTTGCCTTCGAGCAGGGCCTGCGCACGCTGCGCCTCGGTGTTGTCCGGCGCGGGCGCGCTAGCCACCGGCGCGGGGCGCGGCGGCGCGGCCGCTACCGACGGTGCCGAGGCCGGCGCGGCGTCGGGCGCGGGTTCGGTCACCACCGGCGCGGGGGCCTGCGCCACCGGCGGTGGCGGGGTTTTGGCCGCCGGCAGCGTCAACGGCGGCGCGTTGTCGCGCGACGGGATGACGATGGGGATGTCCACCGCGATCGGCCGCGGCTGGGTTTCGAACAGCAGCGGGAAGCCGATGATGCCCACACCCACCAGCACGGCCGCGCCGATCAGGCGGCGGCGCGCGCGCGTGCGGGCCGCCTGCACCGAGGCCGCCTCGTCGACGGCATGGGCCGGGGCCGGACTGTCTTTGCGCTTGAGGAATGAAAGCACTGGCTGGAGTCCGCTACGGTGGTGGGCCAAGGTCCGTCGTCGAGCACGGGCCTGCCTGCCAGGCTTTCAGCCGCTGTGTGCGCCGCGTGTGCGCGGCACGCCGTCCTTCAGCACGCCACCGACACAGAGGAACGAACCGAAGACCACGATTCTATCAGCGGGGTCCGCCGCAGCCAGGGCGGCGCGCAGCGCCTCCGATGGCGATTCATGCGTACTCGGCGAGCACGCCGGCAGCCGCGCGCGCACGATGCGTTCCAGCTCCTCGGCCTTGGCGGCGCGCGGCAGCGGCAGGTCGCTCAGGTGCCAGTGGTCGATGAGCGGCGCCAGCCGTGCCACCATGCCGGCGATGTCCTTGTCGTGCATCGCGCCGAACACCGCGTGGGTGCGCGGGTAGAAGCCCATCTGGTCGAGGTTGAAGGCCAGCGTGGCCGCGGCCTGCGGGTTGTGCGCCACGTCCAGCACCAGCGCCGGCTGCCCCGGCACGATCTGGAAGCGCCCGGGCAGCTCCACCGTGGCCAGGCCGTTGCGCACCGCCTGCGCGCTGATCGGCAACCGCTCGCGCAGCGCCTCGAAGACCGCCAGCACGCCGCTGGCATTGAGCAGCTGGTTGGCGCCGCGCAACGCGGGATAGGCCAGCGCGTTGCGGCGCCGGCCGCGGCCTTGCCATGACCACTGCTGGCGGTCGCCGGCATGGCTGAAGTCGCGCCCCACCCGCCACAGGTCGGCACCGATCTCGGCGGCATGGCGCAGCACGCTGGCCGGCGGCATCGGGTCGCTGAGCACCGCCGGGCGGCCGGCGCGCAGGATGCCGGACTTCTCGAAGCCGATCGATTCGCGGTCGGGCCCGAGGTAGTCCATGTGGTCCAGGTCGATGCTGGTGATCAGCGCGCAGTCGCCGTCGATGGCGTTGACCGCATCGAGCCGGCCGCCCAGGCCGACCTCGAGGATGGCCACGTCGATCGGCGCCAGCGACAGCGCGCGCATGATGGCCAGCGTGGTGAACTCGAAGTAGGTCAGCGGGATCTCGCCGCGCGCCGCCTCCACCGCCGCGAAGTGCGGCAGCAGCTCGTCGGCCGCCACGCTCTGGCCGCCGATGCGGCAACGCTCCTCGAAGTGCACCAGGTGCGGCTTGATGTACAGGCCGGTGCGGTAGCCGGCATGGCGCGCGATGGCTTCGAGCATCGCGCAGCTCGAGCCTTTGCCGTTGGTGCCGGCCACGGTGATGACCGGCACGTCGAAACGCAAGCCCAGACGCTCGCGCACCGACGCGACGCGCTGCAGCGTCATGTCGATGCTCTTGGGGTGCAGTCGCTCGCAGTGTGCGAGCCAGTCGTCCAGCGTCACATGCCGCGGGTTCAGGCCACCGCGTCGGCGCTCTGCCGCTGCAGCATGGCCAGCGCGCGGGCGATGGTGGGCCGCAGCTGGCGCCGGTCGACGATCATGTCCAGCGCGCCCTTGCCGATGAGGAACTCGGCACGCTGGAAGCCTTCGGGCAGCGTCTCGCGTACCGTGTTCTCGATCACGCGCGGGCCGGCAAAGCCGATCAGCGCCTTCGGCTCGGCAATCACCAGGTCGCCCATGAAGGCGAAGCTGGCGGACACGCCGCCCATCGTCGGGTCGGCGAGCACGCTGATGTAGGGCAGCCGCGCCTTGGCCAGGTGCGTCAGCGCGGCGTTGGTCTTGGCCATCTGCAGCAGGCTCAGCAGCCCTTCCTGCATGCGCGCGCCGCCGGTGGCGGTGAAGGACACGAAGGGCACCTTCTGCTCGATGGCGGTCTCGACGCCGCGCACGAAGCGCTCGCCGACCACCGCGCCCATCGAGCCGCCCATGAACTCGAACTCGAAGCAGGCCGCCACCAGCGGCACGCTCATCACCGCACCGCCGAAGACCACCAGCGCGTCGGTTTCGCCGGTGGCTTCGAGCGCGGCCTTGAGCCGCTCGGGGTACTTCTTGCTGTCCTTGAACTTCAGTGCGTCGACCGGCAGCACCTCCTGCCCGATCTCGTAGCGGCCCTCGGGGTCGAGGAAGGCGTCGAGCCGCGCGCGCGCGCCGATGCGGTGGTGGTGGTCGCACTTGGGGCAGACGTTGACGTTCTGCTCCAGGTCGGTCTTGTAGAGCACGGTCTCGCAGGACGGGCACTTGATCCACAAACCCTCTGGCACCGAGCGGCGTTCGCTCGCATCGGTGTGCTGGATCTTCGGCGGCAGCAGCTTTTCCAACCAGCTCATGCGTTTGCTCCTTGTTCCTTCGCATCCATCGCGGCACGGATGCCGGCGATGAAGTCGCGGCCGGCGTTGGCGACATTGTCGCGCGGCTCGGTCTCCAGCACCTGCACCAGCCGCGTGCCGATGACCACCGCGTCGGCCACCTGCGCCACGGCGCGCGCAGTGACCGCGTCGCGGATGCCGAAGCCCACGCCCACCGGCACCGTCACGTGAGCGCGGATGCGCGGCACGGCCTCGGCCACGCCGGCGGTGTCCAGATGGCTGGCGCCGGTCACGCCCTTCAGCGACACGTAGTAGATGTAACCGCTGGCCAGCCGGCCCACCTCGCGGATGCGCGCCTCGGTGGAGGTGGGCGCCAGCAGGAAGATCAGGTCCAGCCCCTTGGCGCGCAACGCGGCGGCAAAGCCCTCGCATTCCTCGGGCGGGTAGTCCACCACCAGCACGCCGTCTACACCGGCCTCGGCAGCAGCGTCGATGAAAGCGCCGGCGCCGCGGCGCTGGTCGTAGCGCTCCACCGGGTTGGCATAGCCCATCAGTACCACCGGAGTCTTCGCATCGTCGCGGCGGAAGCTGCGCACCGCGTCCAGCACCTGCGCCATGCCGATGCCGCGCGCCAGCGCACGCTCCGAAGCCTTCTGGACCACCGGGCCGTCGGCCATCGGGTCGGAGAAAGGAACGCCCAGTTCGATGATGTCGGCGCCGCCGCGCACCAGTCCGTGCATGATCTCCGGCGTCGCGTCGGCATAGGGGTCTCCGACGGGAACATAGGGAATCAGCGCCTTGCGGCCGCGCGACAGCAATGCATCCAGTGTGCCCGCGATGCGGCTCACAGCACGTCCCCCTGCAGCGCAGCGACGGTGTTGATGTCCTTGTCGCCGCGACCGGACAGGTTGACCAGCAGATGCTGGTCGGGCCGCATCGTCGGCGCGATCTTCATCGCATGCGCGAAGGCGTGGCTGGACTCCAGCGCCGGGATGATGCCCTCGGCGCGGCACAGGTGGTGGAAGGCGGCCAGCGCCTCGTCGTCGGTGATGGCCACGTATTCGGCGCGGCCGATATCGTGCAGGTAGGCATGCTCCGGGCCGACGCCGGGGTAGTCCAGGCCGGCCGACACCGAGTGCGTCTCGATGATCTGTCCGTTGTCGTCCTGCAGCAGATAGGTGCGGTTGCCGTGCAGCACGCCGGGCGATCCGGCGGAGATCGACGCCGCGTGCTTGCCGGTCGCCAGGCCCAGGCCGGCGGCCTCGACGCCGATCAGGCGCACGCCCTCGTGCCGGATGTAGGGATAGAAGATGCCCATCGCGTTGCTGCCACCGCCCACACAGGCGATCACCGCATCAGGCTGGCGCCCGATCATCGCTGGCATCTGCTCGATGCACTCGTCACCGATGACGCGCTGGAAGTCGCGCACCATCTCCGGGTACGGCGCCGGGCCGGCCACCGTGCCGATGATGTAGAAGGTGTTCTCGACGTTTGTCACCCAGTCGCGCAGCGCCTCGTTGAGCGCGTCCTTCAGCGTCTTGCTGCCCGACTCCACCGGCACCACCTTGGCGCCCAGCAGGTGCATGCGGTAGACGTTGGGGCTCTGGCGCTTGATGTCCTCGCTGCCCATGTAGACCACGCATTCCATGCCGTAGCGCGCGCAGATGGTCGCGGTGGCCACGCCGTGCTGGCCCGCGCCCGTCTCGGCGATGACCCGCGGCTTGCCCATGCGCCTTGCCAGCAGCGCCTGGCCGATGGTGTTGTTGACCTTGTGCGCGCCGGTATGGTTCAGGTCCTCGCGCTTCAGGTAGATCTGCGCGCCGCCCAGCTCGCGGCTGGTGCGCGCGGCGTGGTACACCGGGCTCGGCCGGCCGACGAAGTGTTTGAGCTCGTGGCGGAACTCGGCTTGGAACTCGGCATCGTTGCGGTAGTGGGTGTAGGCGGCCTTCAGTTCGTCCAGCGCGTGGACCAGCGTCTCGGCGACGAAGCTGCCGCCATAAAAGGTTCCATTGACGGGCCCGAAATGCCCGCGGGCATCGGGCTGTTGATAGTTCAGCATGTTGAAGACGTTCCTCAGGGTGTGGCGGCGGCGCGGACATCGGCCTCGCGCACCGCATCGCAGAACCGGCGCATCGCCTGGGCGTCCTTGACGCCCTTGGCGCTCTCCACGCCGGAGCTCACGTCAACGGCCCAGGGCCGGACGCGAAGCACCCCGTCGATCACGTTGGCAGCATTCAACCCACCAGACAAAACGACCGGAAGGGGCACGCTTGGAGGAATGAGTGACCAATCGAAAGCCTTTCCACCCCCGCCGTAGCCTTCGACATGGGTGTCGAGCAGCAGGGCCTGTGCGCTGCGGAAGCGCGACGCGCAGTCTAACAAATCGAAGCCTGGGGCCATGCGCGCCGCGCGCAGGTAGGGCCGGGCCGGCGCCTCGCACTGCGCCAGGCTCTCGTCGCCGTGGAACTGCAGCAGAGCCTGCGGCACCGCCGCCAACGCCGTCTGCAGCTGTGCCGGCGTGGCGTTGACCAGCAACAGCACCGGCGTGACGAAAGGCGGCAGTCGGCGCGCCAGCACGGCGGCGCGGGCCGGATCGACGTAGCGCGGGCTCTTGTCGTAGAGCACGAAGCCGATGGCATCGGCGCCGGCCTGTACGGCGGCGGCCACATCGGCCTCGCGTGTCAGGCCGCAGATCTTGATGCGAGTGCGCATGGCTCAGGGCAGCCAGTCCATGGCCGGCGTGTGTTCGGGAATCGCATGCCGGGCATCGTAGTACGGGCCGACGAAGTACAGCCCGTCGGCGGCGAAGGTGGGCGCCGCGGCATCGCGGCTGTGCGCAGCCAGCACTTCGGCCAGCCAGCCAGGTGGCTGGCGGCCCTCGCCCACAATGAGCAGGCAGCCCATGAGGTTGCGCACCATGTGATGCAGGAAGGCGCTGGCATCGAAATCGAAGCGCCAGTAGGCCCCGCGGCGTTCGATGTGGATCGCGCGCATCGTCTTCACCGGCGACAAGGCCTGGCATTCGGCGGCGCGGAAGCTGCTGAAATCGTGCTCGCCGATCAGCAGCGCCGCCGCGGCACGCATCGCCTCGCCATCCAGCGGCCTGAAGCTCCAGCCGCACAGCGTATGCTCCAACGCCGGTCGCACCGCCGACTGCAGCAGCAGGTAGCGGTAGCGCCGGCCGATCGCGGAGCGCCGCGCATGGAAGTCCGCCGCCACCGGCTGGCACCATTGCAGCGCGATGTCCTTGTCCAGGTAGCGGTTGGTGCCGCGCACCCAGGAGAAAGGCTCGCGCTGCACCGGCGCATCGACATGTAGCACCTGGTTCAGCGCATGCACGCCGGCGTCGGTGCGGCCGGCGCAGACGGTGCTCAGCGGTGCGGCGGCGAACTCGGCGAGCGCCGCCTCGACCCGGTCCTGCACCGTGCGGCCACCGGGCTGCGACTGCCAACCGTGGTAGGCGCTGCCGCGATAGCTCAGGCCGAGCGCCAGGCGCTGGGTTTGCGGGGCGGGCATGGGCGGCATTGTGAGCCACACGCACAACGACGAAGGGCCCCGCTGGGGGCCCTTCGAGGCGAAGCCGGACTTTCAGTGCAGGCTGTCGAGCATGCCCTGCGCCTTGCTCTTCAGCGCGCCGTCGGCATTCGCCAGCACTTCCTCGAGCAGGTCGCGCGCGCCTTCCATGTCGCCGATCTGGCGGAATTCCTCGGCCAGTTCCAGCTTGCGCGCCAGAGGATCGGCGTCATCGCTGAGTTCGAAGGAGGGCAGCGAGGCGGCGAAGTCATCGTCCGGCAAGGGCACGGGCCGCGATGAGGCGCCGCCCTTGTCGTCGTCCAGCGTCAGCTCGCCAAGGTCGAAGTCCAGCGTATCCACGGCCTCGGCCCGCGCGGTCGGCTTGGCAGCACCGGGCAGGTCGATGGAGAACGACCCTTCGTCGGCCATCGCCGCACCCGTGGTGAACGGGCGCGTCACTTCCAACGCGCCGGGCACGCTGTCGCTGCTGGTGTGGCCGGCGAGGTCGACATCGAGTTCCAGGTCGAGGCTCGGTGTCACGTCCAGAGAGCCGGCCTCGGTGATCGGACCCGCTGGCGCCTTCGGCTGCGCCGATTGCGGCATGGTGGTGGCGTCCAGCGGTTCGACCAGGCGGCCGCCTTCGCGCACCAGCATGTCGGGCCGGCCGCCCGGCGCGTACAACGGGTTGTCGGCGTCGATCTGCCGGCCCAGTTCCTGCGCCTTGTGCCACTCCTCGCTGTCGGAGCCGGTCAGCGCGAAGAGTTGGCCAGCGAGCAGCTCGAAGCCCTTGGTGTCGCGCCGCTTGGCATAGACCTCGAGCAGCTTGCTGCGCACCGCCATCCGGTCGGGGTTGGCGCGCATCGCCTCCTTGAGGATCTCCTCGGCCTGCAGGTCGCGGCCATAGGCCAGATAGACGTCGGCCTCGGCCACCGGGTCGACATCGCCGATGGCATCGAGCTGGCTCAGCGAATAACTCATCGACGACGCCGACGAGGTGGCGCTGGGCGCATCGTGGGTGTCGATGCGCTGGCCACCGCTGGCGCCGAAGAAGGAATCGGGTTGCAGCCGGCTTTCCAGGAACGAGGTCTCGCGCTCGCGCTTGCGCAGCCGCCCGCGCAGGCGATAGGCACCGAAGCCGGCGAGCAGCGCCACCAGCACGCCGGCACCCGGCAGCAGCAGCGGGTTGTCGAGCAGCGAATCCAGGAAGCCGCCGGGCTCTTCGGCCACGGCCGGCGCTGCGGGCTTGGGCGCGGGCGGTGCAGCCGCCACGACCGGCGCGGCAGCCACCACCGCGCTCGCTGCGGCCGAAGCCGCTGCCGCGGGTGCCGCCGCCGGCACCGTGGCCACCACGGTCGAAGCCGAAGCCGGCGGCGTGGCCGCGGCTGGTGCGGTGGCGGCAGCCGGCGTCGCCGCCGAGGCCGCGCTTTGCAGCTGCTTCAGTTCCTCGACATTGCGCGACAGCTCGGCCACGCGCGTCGCGGCGTCCTTCTTCTCGGCGTCCTTGGACAGCGCCGCCTCCGGCGCGGAGGCCTTGACCGCGCCCTGACTCAGCGTCAGCTTGTCCGGCGTGGGCGATGCCGCCTGCTTGTTGTCCTGCACCGAGGCCTGCACCGTGCCCTTGGCCTGGCGCGCCGGCTCCTCGGTCTTCTGCGTCGTCACGCCCGAGGCCAGTTGCTGGCGATAGGCGGAGAAGTCGGCACTCTGCGCGCGGATCACCTCGCGTGCTTCGCCCGTCGCCACCTGCTGCGCCTGCTCGGCCGACGGGATGCTCAGCAGCTCGCCGGCCTTGAGCCGGTTCATGTTGTTGCCGATGAAGGCATCCGGGTTGCCGCGGAACAGCGCCACCAGCATCTGGTCCAGCGACACGCTCTGCGGCTGCACGTTCTTGGCGATGCGGCTGAGCGAATCACCCGGGCGCACACGGTACTGCTCGCCGCCGGCAGCGGCCGGCGCCGCAGGCGCAGCCGGGGCGGCAGCCACCCTGGGCGCAGGCATCGGTGCTTCGAGTCGCGGCGCGGGGCGCGGCGCGGCAACGGGCGGCGGTGCCGCCTGGGCCATACGCGGAGCAGGCGGCGGCATCGGCGCGGGCGCGGCCGAGATCACCGGCGCCACGGCCGGCGGCGGCGCCGCAGCCATGTTGCGCGGCGTGCTCGGCGGATCGAGCAGCAGCGTGTATTCGCGCACCAGGCGGCCGCTGGCCCAGTTCATTTCCAGGATCACGTCGACGAAGGGCTCGACGACCGCGCGGTCGCTGGTGACGCGCAGGTACGAACGTCCGTCGGGCCGCTTCAACAGCTGCACCTGCGTGCCCGGCAGCACCGCGTTGTAGTCGACCCCGGCGGCGCGATAGGCCTCGGGCGGGGCCACGCGCAGCACCAGCGTGCCGGCTTCCTCGGAGGACAGGCTGGTGACGTCGATCTCCGCGCGCAAGGGCTCGCCCAAGGCCGACTGCACCCGCAACTGGCCCAGGCCCAGCGCCTGTGCGTTCAGCCCCCACAGGCATGCGGTGGCCATGGCCAGCCCGCTCAGCGCAAAGCGCCCTGCATTCAACTTGCGGTGTTTCAAAGCGTCTCCCCAAGTGCGCGCTGGAGCCAAGTCTCCATCACCCACCAACATCGGCCAACCCGGCCAGCCCACGAGCCCGGACCCGCTGCGCGGGCGCGAGCTAAATCACATTGCCGACAAGCATATAGGTTCATCTGCTCATGCAAATGCTGATGTTCAGGGCCAAACCGGCCTGTTTCGGGCCTTTGTCGCACCTTGTTGTCCCTGGGCAACGCCGAGCCATCGCCCCTCAGGCTTCGAGCAGGATGCGCAGCATGCGGCGCAGCGGTTCGGCCGCGCCCCACAGCAGCTGGTCGCCGATGGTGAAGGCGCCCAGGTACTGCGGGCCCAGCGCCATCTTGCGCAGACGGCCCACCGGGATGTCCATCGTGCCGGTCACGGCCACCGGCGTCAGCTGGCGCACGCTGGCCTCGCGCGTGTTCGGCACCAGCTTGACCCAGGGGTTGTCGTGGGCGATCAGGCCTTCGATGTCCGCCAGCGGCACATCCTGCTTCAACTTGATGGTCAGCGCCTGGCTGTGGCAGCGCATCGCGCCGACGCGCACGCAGATCGAATCGATAGCCGTGGCCGCCGTGCCGAAGCCGGGGCCGCGGCCGAGGATCTTGTTGGTTTCGGCCCCGCCCTTCCACTCTTCCAGGCTGGTGCCGTCGCCGCGGTCGGCGTCGATCCACGGAATCAGGCTGCCACCCAGCGGCACGCCGAAGTTGGCGATCTCGTCGTCGCCCAGCGCACGCTGCCTGGCCACCACCTTGCGGTCGATCTCCAGGATCGCCGAAGACGGGTCGTGCAGCAGGTCGCGCACCTCGGTGTGCAGCGTGCCGTACTGCGTCAGCAGTTCGCGCATGTGCTGTGCACCGCCGCCCGATGCCGCCTGGTAGGTGGTGCAGGCCATCCACTCCACCAGGTCGGCCTTGAACAGCGCGCCCACGCCCATCAGCATGCAGCTGACCGTGCAGTTGCCGCCGATGTAGTCGCGCACCCCGCGCTTGAGCGCGTCCTTGATGACGTTCAGGTTGACCGGGTCGAGGATGATGACCGCATCGTCCTGCATGCGCAGCGTCTTGGCGGCGTCGATCCAGTAGCCCTTCCAGCCGGCGGCGCGCAGTTCGGGGTAGACCTTCTTGGTGTACTCGCCGCCCTGCGCCGTGATGATGATCTCGCAGCGCTTCAGCGCGGCGATGTCGTAGGCATCGAAGAGCTTGTTCTCGTTCTTCGCCTCGGGCGGCGCTTTGCCGCCGGCATTGCTGGTGGAGAAGAACACCGGCTCGATCAGCGCGAAGTCGGCTTCCGCGCGCATGCGCTCGAGCAACACCGAGCCGACCATGCCGCGCCAGCCGACCAGACCCGTGAGAACTTGCTTTGCCATTTGAATCGCCCCTTGGTGGTGAAGATTTCTGTCCCGGCTCGGTTCGCCGGACACAGAATGGGCGAAACGAGACCGAGCCTGCTAGCTCTTGGTAATGGTGGTTTTGGTGGCCAGCGCGGCCACGACGGCGTCGCCCATTTCGCGCGTGCCCACCTTGTGCGTGCCCCCGGACGCGATGTCCGGCGTGCGATACCCGCTGGCCAGCACCTGCTGGACGGCCGACTCGATGCGGTCGGC
>Ga0315912_10006073_pt1 | contig 10913 bp, 9 predicted proteins | sample VfabasoilMG_FD_204469 | JGI IMG/M metagenome (GOLD analysis project Ga0315912, IMG submission 204469) | Garden soil microbial communities collected in Santa Monica, California, United States - V. faba soil | ecosystem: Environmental > Terrestrial > Soil > Garden | place: USA: California...
TAATACGTTCTATTCGCGATAGACCTGAACCATTTTCAACTACCAGTTCATTGAAATTGAAACCCTTATTATTAAGCCAAGCTTTAATCGCAGTCGCGCCACCTGTTTCGGTTGCAGGCACACCTTCTTTTTCCGCAGCTATGGTCAACAACAATTGACGTGCCATCAGGTTATTACTCCACTTATTAACCTCGCGTACTACACTGCCCAAGGGCTCAGAAAAATGTTCCAGAACTTTTACAGCAGTCATTGGCACACCAGCTTTTGTACGCAACTGCCCATTGAACGTGCCGCCTAGCTCGTGCCAAAGTTTATTGAATGTAAAGAATGTATATTGCTCGTCATCAAATAGACTTAATTCTAGAAATTTTTCGCCACAATCCGCCGAAAAATTGCCTTTAAATGTCACTACCGCATCTGCTGCATTGCTTTTAACGCTATAACCCATACGGTCACGCCATTCGCCGCATGGAATTGTTGAAAACTTCATATTGTTAACAATCTGCACCGCGGGTAACTCAAACTCTTGCGAAACATTCACCGCACCCTCACTTGCTGTGAATCTAAAGCTCGTATTTCGACCATTTACCAAAAGTGCGCTTGGTTCTGCATTATAAGCACGCCAAATCTCATTATCGAAAGTGTTACGATTACCTATATTTTTGGCAAAGTAAGTTTTATCAATCAACAAGTTGCCCTTAATTTCTCTAATATTGGCCTGCTGTAAACGGATAAGTAAACGCCAAAACTCAGCTGCACTAAAACTTGGATCACCATAACCTTTTATGATTAAATCACCCTCAAGCACACCATTTACCAAAGCACCATCACGGTAGACCTCGGTTTTCCATCGGTATGCCGGCGTTAATAAATCCAATGCCGCCTGTGTTGTCACTAGCTTCATCAGCGACGCCGGATTCATAGCTTTATCTGTATTCAGGCTAATTGTCGGCATATTGCTATCCACAGATTGCACAAAAATCGCCACACTACTTTGCGGAACATCTGCTTTTTTGAGTGCGTCAGCTACTGCAGTTGGTAATTCAGCATTTGCACAGGATGCATAAAGCATTGAAATAAAAAAAATTACTGTTTTTTTCATATGCTGTTTTTAATGGCCTGGTAGGTTTTTTCAACCATGAAATCTATTTCAGCCTCATTGATAATATAAGGTGGCATCCAATATACCGTATTACCTATCGGGCGTAACAGCAATCCTTGTTGCAATGCTTGCGCATAACAGTCTTTTGAGAACTTAGGATTATTTGCTCGCACATCAAACGCCCATATCATGCCTTGATGCCGCAGATAATCGATTGGCAAGTCAGTGAGCACTTGCATTTTACTGTTCACATAAGCCGCTTTTTCTTGATTTTTGGCTAATATATTGTCCGATTCAAATATCGCCAAAGTCACAAGCGCCGCACTACAAGCTAGCGGATTACCTGTGTAGCTATGGCTGTGCAAAAAGCCACGCGCAATAATGTCATCGTAAAACGCTTGGAAAATTTCATCGGTTGCCAGAACTACTGACAAAGGTAAATAACCGCCCGTAATACCTTTGGATAGACACATAAAATCAGGTTTAATGCTACCTTGCTCACATGCAAACATAGTACCAGTCCGGCCAAATCCGACAGCGATTTCATCGGCAATTAAATGCACTTGATATTTTGTGCAAATCTCCCTAGCGCGTTGCAAATATATAGGGTGATACATACCCATACCTGCCGCACATTGGATTAGCGGCTCTACAATAAACGCTGCCAGTTCGTGAGCATGCTCGGCTATATAGGTCTCTAATGCATCCGCGCAACGCAACGCAAATGCTTCTTCGCTTTCACCAGCAGTAGCAAATCTAAAATCAGGGCTTGGCATTTGCGCAGACTGTCGTAACAATGGCGCGTAAGTATCTTTAAAGATTGCTACATCTGTCACACTTAGCGCACCTAGCGTTTCGCCATGGTAGCTATGTTGCAAACTAATGAAATTGATTTTTTTTGGTTTGCCGCTATTACGCCAATAATGAAAGCTCATTTTGAGCGCAATCTCGGTAGCACTTGCGCCGTCACTTGCGTAGAAGGCGTGCCCCAAACCGGTAAGCTTGGCTAATTTCTCCGACAATTCGACGACGGGCTCATGCGTAAAGCCGGCTAAGATCACGTGTTCGAGTGTATCTAATTGCTGCTTAATCGCTTCTTTAATGCGAGGGTTGTTATGCCCAAACAAATTCACCCACCAGGAGCTTACTGTGTCCAAATAGCGCTTTCCGTCCGTATCTGTAAGCCACACACCCTCGCCATGACTAATCGGCACTAGCGGGTAAGCTTCGTGTTGTTTCATCTGTGTGCAAGGGTGCCACACAGCCTGCATACTGCGATTAAGTAAATTTTGATTTGTCATTGGCTAAATTGTACGTGTTTTTATAAAAAATAGTTTCTTTGTGGAAATATCACGACTGGTATACTGAGTATGCAAAAAACCATTCCTAAATATGGAAACGCATGGAATTTTTAAGTCTTCTATCTAATCTGGATGCACACATTGCAGGGTTTATTGCTGCACACGGTAGCTTAGTTTACGTGCTGTTGTTCGCCATTGTATTCTTGGAAATTGGCATCTTTCCTTTATTTTTTCTGCCGGGCAATCCACTCATTTTTATCACTGGCTCATTTTGCAAATTAGGCTCGCTTAATCTGTGGTTCGCCATCGTCACTCTCACCACGGCGGCGATATTAGGAAATATACTGAGTTATCGATTGGGCAGAGCTTTTGGTCATCGTATTAGCAAGAGCCACTCGCGTTGGGTGAATCAAAGCGCACTCAATAAAACCCAAAACTTTTACATTCAATATGGGCAATTAACCCTTATGTTGTCGCCATTTATTGCCGTGGTAAGAACGTTTGCGCCGTTGCTGGCGGGTGTAAGTGAAATGCAATTCAGAAAGTATCTGTTTTCTTCGACCATCGGTGCAGTATTATGGGTGCTGATTCTTGTAGCTGCTGGTTATTTCTTCAGCAGTATTGCCATCATTCAAAAACACATGGCGACCATTATTTTAGCTGGTCTAGTGATTGGAATTGGATTTCTGACCTACGGATTTGTTAAATCCAGAACTAGAAAATAGGCTTGTTCTAATGCAACACTTTGTGCTCACCTGCATCCGCTAGCAAAGGCATAGGTAACGGTGCGCCAATATCCCAGCTCGCTTCTTTTGCGGAAAGTTGCAGCATGTTACACATAGCCAGAATCAATTCTTGAGTTAAATTCATACGTACCGAAATACCTTCCAGACAACTAATATCCAAATGCTTCACGCCGTCATCTGTCAATTGCAAGCTAGTGGCAAGCATGGCGCCTTCGTTACGCACTTCTTCACGTGGTTGATATTCTGTCGCAAAATCCATTTTTTGCAGTGTTTCTGCAGCCTGTATCTCCTGCTTAAACTGCTGCACCGCTTGCTCAGGTGCCGTTTCTATTTGTATGGAATTAGCTGTCGGTAAATGCGTTTCACCATTCAGCAACGCCCACATTTGCTTGGTGATACGATGAGTGAGCCACACCATGAGCTCGGTATTGTCGTTTAACCCTACGCGAAAAAGCAAACGATCTTGCTCTGCACTATAGCTTAAATTGAGTTGCTGTATCGCAGCTTCAGATTTTGGTAATGTGGGCTCGGTCAAAATAAACTTCCTATCAATTTTCTAATTTCGATGCTTGAAAATACATAAGGTAACCCAATATTAGCAATCTACATGTGAGAGTGCTAAAATCGCGTGTTGCAAATTTTTATATCTATATTAAGCATAACCTAAGGAGAAATCTAATGAAAATTCGTCCATTACACGATCGCGTGATTGTAAAACGCTCAGAAGAAGAACGCACAACCGCATCAGGTATTGTCATTCCAGATTCCGCCACCGAAAAACCAGACCAAGGCGTAGTGAAAGCTGTTGGCGCAGGCAAGCGTGATGATAGCGGCAAATTGATTGCGCTAGATGTCAAAGTTGGAGACAAAGTGTTATTCGGTAAGTACGCCGGCCAAACCGTTAAGGTGGATGGCGATGAGCTTCTCGTGATGCGCGAAGAAGACATCATGGCAATCGTCGAATAATTTCGAAAAATATTGTTAAATCATTAGGAATATCTAGGAGAAAAGCATGGCAGCAAAAGACGTAAGATTCGGCGACGAAGTCCGCCAAAAAATGACAAACGGCGTGAATGTTCTCGCCAATGCAGTGAAAGTTACTTTAGGCCCTAAGGGCCGTAACGTAGTATTAGAGCGCTCATATGGCGCACCAACCATCACTAAAGATGGTGTTTCAGTCGCTAAAGAAATCGAACTGAAAGACAAATTTGAAAATATGGGCGCACAAATGGTGAAAGAAGTAGCTTCAAAAACTTCTGATATCGCAGGTGACGGTACAACTACAGCAACAGTTTTAGCTCAAGCAATTATCCGTGAGGGTATGAAATCTGTGGCTGCCGGTATGAACCCGATGGATTTAAAACGCGGTATCGATAAAGCTGTAGAAGCTGCCATCGTGAGCTTGAAAGCTCAATCAAAACCATGTACTACCAGCAAAGAAATCGCTCAAGTAGGCTCTATCTCAGCTAACTCTGATGAGTCTATCGGTCAAATCATCTCCGATGCAATGGACAAAGTAGGTAAAGAAGGTGTCATTACAGTTGAAGATGGTTCGGGCTTAAGCAATGAATTAGACGTGGTAGAAGGCATGCAGTTTGACCGCGGCTACCTTTCACCCTACTTCATCAACAACGCTGACCGTCAAATTGCCCTGATGGACAACCCTTTCGTGTTATTGCACGACAAAAAAATCTCTAACATTCGTGACCTATTACCAACTTTGGAGCAAGTGGCTAAGGCCGGTCGCCCACTGTTAATCATCGCAGAGGAAGTCGATGGTGAAGCGTTGGCAACATTGGTTGTGAATAACATTCGCGGCATTTTGAAAACAGTTGCTGTTAAAGCTCCTGGTTTCGGTGACCGTCGCAAAGCCATGTTGGAAGATATCGCGATATTAACTGGCGGTACAGTGATTGCTGAAGAAGTTGGCTTAAAACTTGAGAACGTGAAACTGGAAGATTTAGGCCAAGCCAAACGTATCGAAGTAGGTAAAGAAAACACCATCATCATCGACGGTGCTGGCAATGAAAAAAGCATCAAATCACGTATCGCACAAATCAAGGCTCAAGTCGAAGAATCTAACAGCGACTACGACAAAGAAAAACTGCAAGAACGCGTGGCTAAATTGGCTGGTGGCGTTGCAGTGATTAAAGTTGGTGCAACGACAGAAATAGAAATGAAAGAGAAAAAAGCACGTGTGGAAGATGCATTGCATGCAACCCGTGCCGCTGTTGAAGAAGGTATCGTAGCCGGTGGTGGCGTTGCATTGATTCGTGCACGTGATGCAATTGCTAAAGTCAAAGGCGAGAACCTTGATCAGGAAGCCGGTGTAAAAATCGTATTGCGCGCGGTTGAAGAACCGTTACGCCAAATCGTACAAAATGCAGGTGTAGAGCCATCAGTCGTAGTAAATAACGTAGCAGCTGGTAAAGATAATTATGGCTACAACGCTGCTAACGAAACCTATGGCGACATGGTGAAGATGGGTGTGTTAGACCCAACTAAGGTAACACGCTCTGCATTGCAAAATGCGGCATCTGTTGCCGGCTTGATGCTCACAACCGACTGCATGGTAGCTGAACTTCCAAAAGAGGACGCGCCTGCAATGCCGGATATGGGCGGCGGTATGGGTGGTATGGGCGGCATGATGTAGGTTCTTGATTTTGCATCAACTTACGCCAAAACGGGCAAGTTGATGTAATAACGAAACTTGCAGCATAATTGCTCATAGCAAGAAAATAAAAGCCTCGCAATTGCGAGGCTTTTTGTTGTGGCTAACTTGCTGTTGAAAGCTCCAGCTACAAATTGGGCAAAACCAACAATCCAAAAAAAGCCCCGATTAAGGGGATTAAATCGGGGCAAAGTGCCTCATCGTCTAAGGCGTTCCGCTCAGGGAGGATAGAAGCGGAAAGATAACAAAACCTCAATTTTGTCATCATGCAAATTAAGACTTGTATTGGTGAGTGAAGTTCATGCTTTTCTACAAAATTTCGTATGCTTTTTGTAACAAATTGTTTCACTGTTGATACCGGATTTTCACATTAGCCATGCGATAATATTGGCATGGATTCACAGCAAAATTTACTTGTCGGCCTTAACAATAAACAACTCGAAGCAGTCACTTTACCGCATCAATCTGCGCTGATTCTGGCTGGTGCCGGCAGTGGCAAAACCCGCGTTTTAACTACTAGAATAGCTTGGCTCATTCAAACCGGCCAAATCTCCCCCATGGGTTTGATGGCAGTCACTTTTACCAATAAAGCCGCTAAAGAAATGCTCACGCGTCTCACCGCCATGATGCCAATTAATACACGCGGGATGTGGGTGGGCACGTTTCACGGGCTTTGTAACAGACTGTTGCGCGCACATTATCGTGAAGCAGCGCTACCTAGCACATTCCAGATTCTAGATACGTCTGACCAACTTTCCAGCATCAAACGTCTGATGAAAGTAATGAATGTAGATGACGAAAAATTTCCGCCTAAACAAGTGCAAGGGTACATCAACAGCTGTAAAGAAGAAGGCCTAAGAGCCAATAATGTAGATGCATACGATGCACACTCGCAGAAATTGCGCGAGATTTATGAGGAATACGATAAGCAATGCCAGCGCGAAGGTGTGGCAGACTTCGCCGAGCTTTTATTGCGTTGCTATGAACTGCTTGAACGTGATGCACATATTCGCAACCATTACCAAAATCGCTTCAGATTCATCTTAGTTGACGAGTTTCAAGATACCAACCGCTTGCAATATTTGTGGCTAAAGCTGCTCGTAGGCAAAGAGAATTGCATGTTTGCGGTAGGGGATGATGATCAATCCATTTATGGTTTCCGTGGTGCGCGTGTGGGCAATATGCGCGACTTTGAAGCTGATTTTAATGTACAGAATATCGTCAAACTGGAAGAAAATTACCGTTCACACAGCAATATTCTGGATGCTGCTAACGCCATTATTTCTCACAACAAAAATCGCTTAGGTAAGAACTTATGGACTTCAGCGGGTGAAGGTGAGCCGGTACGATTATACGAGGCCTATAACGATACTGATGAAGCAAGCTTCATAGTCGATGAGATTAATATGCTAATGGCAGAAGGTAATGCACTTGGTGACATCGCCCTACTCTACCGTAGTAATGCGCAATCGCGTATTTTGGAACATGCATTATTCTCTGCCAATTTACCCTATCGTGTGTATGGCGGCTTACGCTTTTTTGAGCGTGCAGAAATCAAGCATGCCTTAGCCTATATGCGCTTAATGGCAAATGCCAATGACGATACTGCGCTATTACGCGTCATTAATTTCCCCGCACGCGGCATTGGTGCACGCAGCTTGGAACAATTGCAGGAACTGGCTCGCCAGCAAGGCATCAGCCTGTGGGCTGCAGCTTGCCAAGCAACAGGTAAGATTGCACAGTTTGTAACGCTAATTCGCGAAATGACCGATCAAGCTTATGGTATCTCACTAGCTGAAGTGGCTGAATTAGCAACGACTATCTCCGGCTTGAAGTTGCACTACCAAAACGAAAAAGAGGGTGAAGACCGCATCGCCAACTTGGAAGAGCTAATAACTGCGGCTGTCGCATTTACCAATCAGGATTTTGGCAACCACAACAATGTAGAGGAAAGCTCAGACTTGCTCACACAGTTTTTAAACCATGCAAGCTTGGAAGCAGGCGAGCATCAGGCGGATGTTGGCAAAGAAGCTTTGCAGCTAATGACAGTACACGCCGCTAAGGGCTTGGAGTTTAAAGTCGTGTTCATTAGTGGCTTGGAAGAAGGGCTATGTCCGCACGAGAACAGCATGAGCGAAAATGGAGGCTTGGAAGAAGAGCGCCGTTTAATGTATGTGGCTGTGACCCGCGCCAGACAAAGACTTTATTTGAGTTATGCACAAAGTCGTATGCTGCATGGCCAAGTACGCTATGGTATTCCATCGCGCTTTCTGGATGAGATTCCCGAGAAACTGCTGAAAAGACTCAATAGCAAGCCAATGCCTAGAGCTGGCAGCGGTCGAGACTTTAACGAGTTACCGGCAGTAATGAGCAAAAATCAGAGCGAATCGCAAAAAAGTGTAATGCCATGGAAAATCGGTCAAGGTGTAACCCACGCCAAATTTGGTAATGGTGTGGTAGTTAGCTACGAGGGCAATGCTAGCGACATGCGTGTGCAAGTGAATTTTGGTCGTGAGGGTCTAAAATGGCTAGCCCTGGAATTTGCCAAACTAAGTGCTATTTAGACTAAATACTTTCTGCCGCTCGGAATACATCGCGGTAACTCACATACTGAAAAGCTAGCATTAGCGCACTAGCGAGCAGTAAACAGCCAAACACCAGCAGTGACATTAACAGCTGCGCCAAAAGAGGAACCAAGGCGCCGACCACACCAACAACAACTCCTGCAGCGAGCATTAATACAACTATACCTAGAGTAAGCACCAACCACGAGACTGACATGGCAATCATGTGTTGCAAAGAACCAGCAATGCTCGATTTAATAGACTTCGCTAGAGAATAATTGTTGTAAGCAATTAACATGGGGGAAAACCAAGTCGCCATCATCAGGGGAATTAGAAACAAAGTAAGTTTTAACAGAAAGGGGAGTATTTTTTGCAGTTGCATCTCTATTTGCGATTCGCTCATCTCTGCTCTACCCTGGCTCAGTATGGTGAGCCCCTGAATATCAGCATTCAAAAAATAATTCACAGCAATGCCATAAATCAAACATGTCAGACCGAGTAATATCAGTGTCGACATTTTGGGCTGCACGATTTTTATCATGCCAGAGATGTCTTCTGAATTGTTTAGCTCGGCATTCTTATACATACGTGCTGCGATGGCAATAAATATAGGCCAAACCAGAATAGTTACCAATGCAAAATATTGAAAGCCTGGCAGCGAAGGCATCATCATAAAAACACTCACATAAACAAGTGCTAACAACAGCCATTTTCGCGGCGATTGTCTAAACAATGTCACGCTCTCTTTTACCCAACTAATACCGGTTTTGGTGCGCGATTCTAAAATTGCCATCTTTCCATTTCCTGTTCGTAATTCTTAATTAATGCACACTTTGCACCGTTGCTGACATTGATCTGCGTTGCAGAATTTTCTTAAAGTGGTCAGGGTCTTTTGCATGAGTAAGTTCACCTTCATGCGGATAATGCCAATCATACAAGCGTGATAGCCAAAAACGCAAGGCAGCAATGCATAACAAGCCTTGCCAGGCCTGCTGCTCAGCTTCATCAAATGGACGTACTTCGGTATAAGCCTGCATAAAAGCATTTAAACGTGCCTCATCAAATTCAGCAGCTTCTGTAAGGCACCAATCATTTACCGCAACCGCCACATCGAAAGCTAACACATCGTCACAAGCATAATAAAAATCAATAAATCCACCCAGCTGCTCACCATCGAACAGTACGTTATCGCGAAATAAGTCGCCATGAATCACGCCATGTGGCAACATGCTTAAATCAAGCCTAGCCTGAAAATTTAATATTTGCTTGAGTAGATTTTGATCCGCGATTGATAACTTATCCATCACTTTAGCTGCTGTTGCGATACGCCAATCCGCACCACGTAAATTGTGCGACTTGTGTTTAAACGTTTGACCAGCAATATGCATCTGCGCCAATGAGCGGCCAACTTGTGCACATTGATCAACACTCGGGGTTTCAGTATCCTTGCCACTCAAGCAGCTCACAAGTAGTGCCGGTTTGTTTTTTAGTAAGTGTAGACTTGCACCGTGTTTATCGAAAATTGGCTTAGGGCAAGGTATCCCCTGCTTAACAAGATGTGTCATTAGATCCACAAAATAGGGCAGGTCTGACATTTTATTTTCTTCAAAAATGGTCAGCACATAGCGCGCTTCATTTGTTGTCACAAAATAATTAGTATTGGTAATACCAGCTGCAATGCCTTTAAGTTCGGTGACTTCGCCAATGGAAAAATCGCGCAACAGTGCTTGCACTTCAACTAATGTAATGGTGGTAAATACAGACATTTTTTAACACTATAAAATAATTAAGAGGGCAACGCCCTCTTATGTTTAGAACCTAAAAAGAATCCACTTGGGAACTGCTAATGGTTTATTCGGCCCGACATTCACCCAGCCACCATCTTGGTCTTCTTTGTGCAAATAGTATGGCACTCCATGCTCTGGTGTCACTTTCATCATATAAACCTCGCCATTGATGCGGTATTCCTCAATCGTGTCTTTGCCCTTTTTGCGTATTGTCACTTCGGGCTCGTCTAATGCCTCACCATCCCTTACTTTGGGCGGCGGTTGTACTTCCTCAAGTGGCTCAGCATTGCTTGGTGTTGCCGCAGACGCGGCCTGTGGCAATAAAAATATAAGCAATGCATACAACAACCAAGGCGACAGTTTTATTTTTTGCATATTTTTCTCACTGGTAACCATATGTTAAGTTCATTCTACCAAAAACCATATTAAAAGACGTACATTGGTTACAAATAAAGCCTATAAATATAATTGAATCTTTTGCTCTTCAGGACTCAGCTTAAACCCTCTGGATTCATAATGTTTAAATATGGCAGCAACAATTTCTTTTGGTTCATCAATCACTTGCATTAAATCCATATCTTCCGGCGAAGCCATTCCATCAGCAATCAAGGTATTCTTAAGCCACTCAAGCAAACCACTCCAGAACGCTTGTCCCACAAGGATAATCGGTGCTCTGCGTGACTTGCCGGTTTGAACCAATGTTAATACCTCCATCAGCTCATCTAAAGTTCCAAAACCACCC
>Ga0315912_10006074_pt1 | contig 10911 bp, 7 predicted proteins | sample VfabasoilMG_FD_204469 | JGI IMG/M metagenome (GOLD analysis project Ga0315912, IMG submission 204469) | Garden soil microbial communities collected in Santa Monica, California, United States - V. faba soil | ecosystem: Environmental > Terrestrial > Soil > Garden | place: USA: California...
GTTTGCTTCGGACATCCACAAAGACCGCCGCGCCGGCGGCATACGCGGTCAACGCTTCCTCCAGCGAGATGCGTCGAACTTCTGCTTCACTGAATGGAAGGCTGGATTTCGTCGGCGGGAACGTAGGCTCGACAATGACATATTGGGTGGAAGTATCCTGTGTGGACGCAAGCGTGGACTCAACAGCTAAAACCTGCGTCGGAATTACATCGGTTGGCGTCGACACAGTCGTATTGCAAGCCAGGGTTCCCAAAAGAATGACAAGGGTTGCAGAAATGATTTTTATCTTTTGCATAGCCTGCCTACCTGTTTCGTTTCGCTCTCACCGGCTTGTGTGCGGCAAAATCATAACTCACAATACCGATCCACGCTCTTGCCAATGATGGCAAGGCTGTCTTCCCAGAATTTGCGTTTGCGGATGTCAATGCCAAAGCGTTCCGCTAGGTCGGCGGCGGTGGCTTCACCTGTGGAGGCAAGCAAGGCTTTGTAATCGTTCACAAACTCATCACCGCGTTTCTGGTAGATGGCATATAAACCGGTTGCGAAGAGCAGACCGAACGCATAGGGGTAGTTATAGAAGGACAAGCCCGGATAGTAGTAATGCGGTTTCCAGGTCCACATGTATTTTTGCAAATAACGTTCATCCACGCCGTCGCCATAGGTTACCTTTTGCGAGCGTTCCATGATCTCGTTGATCTCGTCTACAGAAAGTTCAGCCTTCTCGCGACGTTCAAAGACTTCCTTCTCGAAGAGGAAACGTGAGTAGATGTCAACGATGATCCCCGCTGCGCCGTTCAACAGGCTTTCGAGTATCGCCAATTCTTCCTGCGGGTCAGTGACCTGTGCCAGCACTGCTTCGGTGACAATCGTCTCGCAGAATGTGGATGCGGTCTCTGCCAACGTCATCGGTGTGATCTGTTGTAGCGGAGTCTTATTGAATTGATAAGCACATTCATTATGGAAGGCGTGACCCAATTCATGCGCGATCGTCGAGAGTTGATCCTGCGACCCGTCAAAGTTGATGAAGATGCGGCTTTCCTTCACGCCCTGCACTTCCATGCAGAAACCATTACTGCTTTTGCCCTCGCGCATCTCGGCATCGATCCAATTGTTCTTGACAGCGCGCTCCGCGAATTTGCGAAGCTCGGGAGAGAATTTATCGAAGGCGTTCACTATAAAGTCACATGCTTCTTCATAAGAGTAGCGTGTGTCCGTTTTACCAACCGGCGCGTACAAGTCCCACCACGCAAGCTTTTCCTTGCCGATCAACTTTGCCTTATGCTTGAAGTATCTTTGGAACATCGGGAAGGATGCTTCCATTGCGCCAAGCATCGCATTCAGAGTCTGACGGTCGATGCGGGCGGTCTCCAACGATGACTCGAGCGCGTCTTTCCTACCCCGACGCTTGTTCAGTGTTACGACTTCACCTTTCACCCCGTTGAGACATGCCGCCAGTGTTTCCTGCACCGATGCCCAGGCTTTGTTCTCCGCTTCATACGCGCGGCGGCGGACATCTTCGTCCGCGTGAGTCCGCAGGTTGATGAGGGCGGGCGCGGGCAATTTTTGCATTTCGCCGTCCAGTTCAAAGTCCACGGAAACGAGCGAAACGGCCTTACTCCGCAGTTTGTTCCAGGCGTTGCCGCCACTTAGACTCAACTCCGCCGCCAGCGATTCTTCTGCTTCACTCATCAAATGCTTGCTCTGTTCAGCGGCTTCCTTGAGCATAAACTCATGTGCCTTGGCAGATACGTTCTGATCCAAAGATTTATCCAACAAAGGAGAGATCTTCCCCAGCCAGCTTTTAAGTTGCACATCAAGGTTTTGAAACGGCAAATTTGCCTGCTCAAATTCGGATTGGGCACGTGCGGCGATTTTGTCGCGGGAATCGGTTGAGACAAAAGAATGGATGTATGGATCAATCGTCAGGGCCAGCACATAAGCGGAATTGAAACGATCCACCACTTCACCGACGATGGGGGCAAGCTGGTCGGGCGGGGTCTTCACATCGGTCTTGCTGACGACCTCGACAAAATAATCGCCAAGGTCAGTGACCTGGTTTTTGAACTCATCCACTGCTGATTTGAATTCCTTGGATTCGAGAGAGGGGTAAACGTTGGTCAAATCCCAACGCGGGGCGGAAACAGCCATGTGAACTCCTTGTAGTTATGGGGTGGGTAAAGTATATCAAAATCGGAGCTTCTCATACCCCACTGGAGTATTGTTTGTCAACGGCAAATGAAGATCGGGACTTTTGACTCTCTCAACATATAATCCAGCGCGCTCCCGACAAAGACTTGTTGGAATACACTCCCGCCATGACTGCCCATCAAGACCAGATCGGCATTTCGCTCCTCAACGGTCTTTTTCAGATGATCCATGGCTCCATGTTCACTGACAATGTATTCCGCTTCCACTTCATGGATCTCAAGATAACGTTTCACATGATCCTGCTCATCGGCAGACAACTTATTGTCGGTGGCGGTGAAGACAATTAACTCGGTCTTCCAGGCTTCGGCGAGATAGGTTGCCACGAACAGGGCTTCCTTGGAACGGTCGCTACCATCGTACGCCAGCAAGGCACGCTTAAACTGTGTCGCTCCTGACGGCACAGCCAGCAACGGACGGGATGATCTCTCAATGATCGTGCGGAAGGGGGAGGTGAACGCAGAGACACCCGTGGACGGTGGATGAACCACCTTCAACACGGTCACATCAGCGACGATGGCTCGCTCGACGATTCGCCGCGTTACATCGCCAACATCAATGACAAGCGATCCATTCACGCCTGCGTCTTTACAGGTTTGATCGAAGCGCTCTTTGACCCCTAGAGCATTCGGCTTTTCAGCATCATCTTTTGTTTCCACGATGTGCAGACCGCGCAGTCTGGCGTTTTCCTTTTGTGCGATGAGGATCGCCTGATCGAGCACGTCCCAGCTTTCGTCATAACCGCTCAAGGGAACGAGGACATCTGCAAACAGATTATCGGTGTAACGCGTGACTGTCCGTGCCTTGCGCCAACTGCCAGGCTCGGAGGTAACGCTTCTTTCCAGAATCAGGTCTATTGCCGCGATATCGGATTGGATCTCCCACCCCAACTCCTGTTCCAATGAGGCGCGGTTGTCGGATATCCAGAGATAGAGATCTGTAATGGTGCGGTCGGGGAATTGATGCAATAAGCCGCGATCACGAATGGCTTCAGCGAGGGGAATGTAGGTTTTGTCGTACCAGTCCTCCACGGCGTTCTGAAACGGGACTTCACATTCCTGCTCTTTTTCCAACACACACTCGCATCCGCAGATCTGTTCCATCAACTTTTCATATTGACCGGGGATCGTGACAGAGAGATCAACGTTCGGGCGCAGATTCGTAATGTTTGTTGACTCGAGAAAGTCGGCATATTCGGCTTTGATGATGAGGTCATCAGGCTGGACATCGGGCGTGAGGGGAATATCCGTTCTCACTTCAATGACGCGCGCCTCGATGGTGTGAAATTTCTCCTGCCGGGCAATGGAGACACGATGGTTTCCATCTATGACGAAATAGACTTCTCCAACCTTATATACTTCAATGGGAGGCAAACCCACATCCTCTTCCATGGCATTTTTGACGCGCGCCCAACGCTCCTGATCATCCACACGGCGCGGCAGGAAGGTGCGGGTAAAGTCGGTGTAACGCCCCACACTGCCCACGATGGCATCGAGCGGAATTTGTTGTATGCCGCGTTCGGTGCGAGCGCGCAATTTCAACTTTTCAGCCACTTCATCGTAGGAAAGCAACTGGGCAGATTTCCCTGTGAGGCGCGCCAGTATTTCCTGCACCGAGGCGCGGTGCCAGGCAGACTGAAAATCCTGAATCGCCATTTGGAATTTGTATTTATTGGAAGACATTTATTTCTCTAGTATAAGAACAATTGCCTTTTTACTATGATAGCACGAACTTCTAATTTCAAGTTACCTTCAATATCCGTGAAAAGAAAGGTTACGGTGCCGGAGGGGAGAGATTTGTCCATGCTTTCTATTTACTGACCGCCAAGATGACGCGGTTCTTTCCGGTTTGTTTGGCTTGATATGCTGCTTCATCTGCCGCTTTGATGAGAGCATCACGGGTAGTGCCATGTTGTGGATATGTAGCAACGCCCATGGAGATAGTGATTGTACCCAAGTCCTTTCCGTTATGTTGCAGTTCTGTTTGAGAGACTGCCTCGCGCAAATTTTCCCCGCGCACATGGGCAACTTCCAGTAAAGTATCGGGCAGAATGACAGTAAATTCCTCGCCGCCGTAGCGACAGGCAATGTCACTCGGGCGGACTTTCGAAGTAAGAATTTCAGCAATGCGCTTCAAGACTGAATCACCCGCATCATGTCCGTATGTGTCGTTGATTCTTTTGAAACTATCAAGGTCGAACATCAACACACTAATGGGACGCTGGTTGCGTTCCGCGCGATGGATCTCGCGGGGTAGAGTCTCATCGAGATAGCGGCGATTGAAGAGACCGGTCAGCCCATCACGGATTGATTGTATACGCAATCTTTCGCGCAAGCGGACATTTGCCAGAGCAAGTGCAACACTGTCTGCAATCGTCTCGATGAAGCGCTGTTCTTCATCATCTATAAGCCCGCCTTCTCCAATATTTTCAGTGGAGATATGTAGACTTCCCATACTTTCTCCCTGAGCAGTGAGCGGAATGCACAAAGCGCTTTGTGTAATCTCTTTGCCCACATGTGCGCAAGGTGGATTTGGCGATCCACTCCCGAAACGATAAGGTCTGCCACGCCGCAACGCCCAACAGTCATTCATTCCAAACATGGTATCCAATGATTTTTGTTCACCCCATACAGCAATTGGCTCCAACGTTCCAGAGGCATTCAACAGATAGAGCGCGCCATCGCGATTAGGAAAGAGCAATTGCAGATAACGCGAGACAATACCACTGGCTTCATCAGTGGTTAGACTAGCTTGCAGGAGGTCAGTCATGGTGCCCATGAGTTCACGCTGGCGGCTGTATTGCTCGAGGCGGACTTTTTCCTGGTGAAGATTCCGGTTAGCTTCGTTCAATTGGGCAGTACGTTCCTTCACCCTGTTTTCCAGGTCGGCGTTTAGTTGCTGAATTTCCTGTTCTGCTCGTTTGCGTTCAGTAATATCATGGACAGCGGCGACCCGTGCAGCTTGACCCTTATAGACAGTTGGGAGACTGTGAACTTCTGCGATAAGCGTTGTCCCATCTTTTCGTATAACCCGTTGTTCGGTGATGTCCTCTTGTCCGGAGTTGAGAATTTGAGCAAGTTTCTCTTGATCTTCTGGCGGTACTACAAGATGAATCGGCATTCCTAGAAACTCATCAAGACTGTATCCGAACATTTGCGCGCACTGCGGGTTCGCGTCAATAAAAATGCCATCCGCGCCGATGGCAATACCCTCGACCGTAGCCTGTGCCAAGTGTCGATAGTGTTCTTCGCTTTCTCGCAGAGCTTCCTCAGTCGTTTTGCGCTCAGTGATATCGAAAAAGGATGTCACGAAGCGGTTGTTGATAAATGGAGATGTAGATATGAAAAAATATCTGTTTTTTAGTGGACTGAAATATTCGATATGTTTTACTTCTTTACTCTCTTTATGTGCCTGCCAAAATTCTTTAATAACCTCTGGCGACATACTGTATAACTTTGTAGCGAGATTTCCTACTACCTGATCTCCAAGATAATCTGCGGTAGAGTAAAAAGCTTGGTTAACGTCAATGATCTGATAATCAATCATTTCACCGCTGTCGTTATAAACGATCTCGTTTAATGCAACGCCTTCACTCATGGTGTCGAAAATGGCGCGGATCTTGCTTTCGCTCGCACGTAATTTATCCTCCGCTTGTTTGCGTTCCGTAATATCTTGATAAATATATAGAAAAGTTCCATCCGGCATTTGTTTTAAGTTGCCTAATATCGAAATGAGCGTACCATCTTTGCGAATCACAACCCGTTCACGGCGAGTGGTATTGCCGTTTTCCATTTCTTCTGGTGATGTAATCGGTTGTTGGGTGAGATTATCCTTGTCTATCAACTTACTGACCTGCCTTCCGACCAGCTCGTCTGATGTGTAGCCTAAAATTTGAGAACCTGCTGGATTAATGGCGATGAAACGATAATCATTGCCATCTGCTTTTACAATTTGTATGCCAACTGGGGATTCTTCAATCAACATCCGATATTGCGCTTCGCTGGCGCGCAGAGATTCCTCAGCTTGGCGTCGCTCTATCAATTCCTGTTGCGCTCGCTGAAGTGTATTCCTGATGGTATTCGTTGCCAACGACTGGAGTCCGATGATGATTCCTATATAGAAAACATTGGCTATCCAAAGCGAGAGCAAGGTATTGCGTACCGAACTGGGGGGTAGGAAACCTGCTGTTTCAGCATAGACCATCCCTAAAGTAGTGAGAGTACCAATCACCGCAGCAACAGAGCCGGCCCTGCTTCCCATCAGCAACCCTACGATAAAGACGAGAACGAGGTAAAACGTAGCAGCGGGCGCATGAATACCTCCAGCCGTCCAGGTATAGATTGTGGCTATAGCCCAGAGTTCGGCGATTAACGCAACACTTGCGATGCGCGTGTAGCCGCGCTGGGTCAACGCCAGCATACCCAAACTTGTAATATCTACAATGCTAGCAAGCAATATAAAACGCGTAGTGTTTTGCGGCAAAACAAAGATTGCGCTTATCCCAAGCAGCGTAATCGCTATGATAAGAGTCTGTAGAATTACATACAACAAACGAGCATGATGCGTACGTTCTTCATCGCCTTCGAAAACAGGGGGAGTCAATAAAGCGACAATTCGATTCATAACCTTCTCCTAGAATCTCTGCCATTTGCTGATCGTCTGATGCGATATTGAGATAAGTCTGGTGTTATTTCACCAGTTATTTGTCAATTCAGTATACAGGCAGTGCCCTATTGATTCAAGGCGGAAACTTATGCGCTTGTTTTTTCGTCGTAAAGCCTATACAATGAAATCAAGTATTGGAGGCACTCTATGAAACAAGATCGTTTTCTGACCGGCATTTTAGTGGGGATCGGCTTATTGGTGATTGTGGCGCTGGCTGTATTCTTTTCCCGCAAGGATTCACAAACCTACGTCCCGGATGACACGCCCGAAGGCGTGGTGCATAATTATGTACTGGCTGTTCTGAACAAGGATTACGAGAAAGCCTATGACTATCTTGCCGACCTTGAGTATAAGCCGACCTACGAGGAGTTTCGCCGCGCATTTCTGAACAAGGAAGTCAACCCGGAGGGTCAGGCTGTGGATATTGGCGAGAGCACGATCACAGGCGATGAAGCGGTTGTAGATCTCTCATTGATATATAACTCCGGTGACCTGTTCTCTTCGGGGTATCGCAACGCGATGACCGCAACCCTGGTCAAACAGGGCGGCGCGTGGAAACTGACTTCGATGCCCCAATATAATTTCTGGGGCTACAACTGGTATGTGGAACCGCCTAAGTAACACGCCATGTCATTGCGAGCCCGATAGGGCGAAGCAATCTCCTCATAAGTTGGAGATTGCTTCATCGCAACGAACGCTCCTCGCAATGACAAAGGATAAGCCATTATGAAATCCATTCGTCGTTTGTACTTTTATCTCGTTGCCTTCATCAGCATCGAAGTGGTTGTGTGGGGATTGGTCGGTCTGCTTCGTTCGATCGTCGACTCCAGCATAGCAGGCGGGATTGATACGCTTGCACAGGCGCTGGCGCTGATCCTGGTTGGCGTGCCGATTTTTCTCATTCACTGGTTATGGGCGCAACGCGTCTCTGCAAAGGATGAGGAGGAGAAAACAGCCAGCCTGCGCGCCATTTTCCTGTATGCGATCCTGCTGGGAACGCTCATCCCTGTCGTGCAGAACCTGTTGTCGTTTATTGACCGCTCGCTGGTCCAAGTCGCAGGTCTCGGAGTCGAGCGCGCTTTCAGTTCATTCCGCGAACAGACTCTCGCTGATAACCTGATCGCGATCATCATGAACGGAATTGTCGCGGCATACTTCTGGAATATCCTGCGCGGTGAGTGGGCAACGCTCACGGACAAAGAAAACTTCCTCGATGTGCGCCGCCTGTATCGTTATATCTGGATGCTCTACGGTTTGTTGATGGTCGTCTTCGGCGCGCAACAAATACTGCGATTCCTGTTCTACATCCCCGGTGATGTTTTGGGAGAGATGGGACGTGAGGTTGTCGTCAACGGGACAGCTTTGCTCGTCATCGGGACTCCGGTGTGGTTCTACTCGTGGCGCCTCATTCAGGACTCGTTGTCTGATTCGGCTGAAATGGGATCGACTCTACGCCTCGTCATTCTCTACCTGCTCGCCCTCGGCGGAGTCATTACCGTTATCACAACTTCTGCAATGGCAGTGAATATCATCCTCTCTCGTTTGTTCGGGGAGGTCTCAACCGTCCGTGAGTTTGTAGGCAAGCTCGGCGATCCCATTTCGGTGGGCGTGCCATTGGGAATGATCTGGGCATATTACAAACACTGGCTGGACCGTCACATCGAAGCGGTTGCCGATAAAGTGCGGCAGGCGGGGATGATGCGACTCTACAATTACATCCTTTCAGCCATCGGGTTGACCATTGCGTTCATCGGAGTCACTACGTTGTTCTCGTTCATCATTGATATGGGTACGTATTACAGCGTTTCATTGAGCGAATCATTACGAAGTAGTCTTGTCAATTCGCTTTCGTCGCTTATTGTTGGGTTGCCACTCTGGCTGGCGATGTGGCGACCGATGCAAGCGGAGGCACTGGCGAAAGGTGAATTAGGCGACCATGCGCGCAGGTCAGTGCTTCGCAGGTTCTATCTATATCTTGCGTTGTTCGCCTCCGTCATTGGCGGGATGGCATCCGCGGTGGGATTGGTGTATCAACTGCTCAAAGGTGTTTTGCTCGGCGAAACGGATAGCTTTTTTGTAAATGACATTTTGAATCTCACGCAGTTGCTTTTCCTGTTCGGCGTGGTGCTTGTCTATCACTTGAACGTTCTGCGCAGGGATGGTGTGTCCACGGCAGATATGTTGACAGAGAAACAAAGTGAATTCTCTGCCTTGATCGTTGACTCAGGAGATGGGTTTGTGGATTCAGTCAAAGCGGCGTTGATGAAGATCGAGTCGAAGGTACAGGTCGCGGTTACGACTCCGGACAAGAAACCGGAAGGTGATTTCAAGGCAATCGTTTTGAGCGGAAGTGTGGCGGTGAATGCTCCAGAGTGGATTCGGTCATTTGGCGGGAGCAGGATCATCGTCCAGAATGAAGCGGGTGATCTCGTGTGGGCAGAGGACGCGGGGCAGGCGGCGCAATCGGTGCAGAGTCTGGCTGAAGGTCAGGAAATTCAAAAGAAGAAAACGGGACGTTCGGCGTGGATGTTCATTGTGTATTTCTTTGCCGCAATGTTTGCGTTGGAGGTTTTGTTCATCCTGCTTATGTTGGGAATTTCGCTGGTGAATGGCGGCTTTTAACGATAACGAGGGTGCGTCGCACTTTAATGAATGAGATGAATCCAATCGTGAGATTATTCTGCTTAATTGGATTCATCCACCCGTTTGGTGCGACGCACTCATTTAATGAAGTAAAATAAGAGCGTCATCATTTGGTTTATCGAGGAGACGCCATGAAAGTAACAGTCCTTCAAGAAAATCTGGCTCGTGGTTTGGGCATCGTTTCAAAAGCGGTATCGCCGCGCAGTACATTGCCCGTGCTTGCGAATGTGTTGATCGCTTCGGACGAGGGGCGATTGCGACTCTCTGCCACAAACCTTGAGTTGGGCATTACGTGTTGGATACCGGCGCGCATTGACGAGGAAGGTTCAACGACCGTGCCCGCCCGAACGTTTGGCGATCTGGTCAGCACGTTGCCAAGCGATCAGGTTTTGTTGAAACTCGATGTGCAGACCCAAACGTTGAATGTACGCGGCGGAACCTCGACGAACGATATCAAGTGCATCGACGCGCAAGAGTTCCCGCCGTTGCCCGTGCCTGATTTCGATGGCGCGGTGCAGATCAATGTCGGCGATTTCCGTGAGATGATCCATCAGGTTGCGTTTGCGGCTTCCTCGGATGAGGCTCGTCCCGTTTTGATGGGTGTACTCGTGCAGGTGGATAAGGATAAGTTGACGATGGCGGCGGCTGATGGATTTAGACTCTCCGTCCGAAAAGCGGTTCTTTCTACGCCCTCGTCTGCTCCTGTTTCTGCAATCGTCCCTTCGCAAGCTTTGAAAGAGTTGGCGCGCGTCGCGACCGATGGCGAAGAGCCAATTTATATGGTGTTACCCAAAGGACGTGGACAGGTTGTGTTCCGCGTAAAAGATGTGGAAGTTGTCTCGCAGTTAATTGATGGCACTTTTCCCGATTATCAGCAGATCATCCCGCGCTCGTACAAGTCACGCACATTGGTTTCGACTTCTTCCTTGCTCAAAGCGTGCAAGCAGGCTGAGATCTTTGCCCGTGAAGGTTCGAACGTGGCGCGCTTCAATATCAAGTCAGCACAAAGTGAGATGCAACCCAGCGAAGTGGAAATCTCCGCCACATCCGAAGAGACCGGCAAGAACGAAACCATCGTCGAAGCGACAGTAGATGGAAGCGGTGTCTTGATCGCCTTCAATGTGAAGTTTTTACGTGAAGCTTTGGAAGTGATCAAAACCCCGAACGTGGCTCTGGAAACGTCCGCCGCCAACGCGCCGGGGGTTGTGAGACCGGTCGGCGATGATGATTTCCTGCATGTGATCATGCCGATGCATTTGGGGTAGTTGGATAGTAATCAGTTATCAGTAAACAGTAAGCGCCTTGTCGTGAAGACAGGGCGCTTTTGATTTTTTAGTGGTCGAGGGTTTGCGATGCTATAGATGTTAAGAAAATGTTTTAGAACAAATTATGCGGTCT
>Ga0315912_10006076_pt1 | contig 10908 bp, 6 predicted proteins | sample VfabasoilMG_FD_204469 | JGI IMG/M metagenome (GOLD analysis project Ga0315912, IMG submission 204469) | Garden soil microbial communities collected in Santa Monica, California, United States - V. faba soil | ecosystem: Environmental > Terrestrial > Soil > Garden | place: USA: California...
CAAGATGAACGGCTTGGACCCGGATGAAACGTGGCGCGCCGTCGGCACGATTCATGGCGGAACCACCCATCATCCGATCCAGCAAACCGTAACGACCGCCTGCCACCACTGCCTCGATCCGGCGTGCATGAACGGCTGCCCGGTGGGCGCCTATGAAAAGGACCCGGAGACCGGCATCGTCAAGCATTTGGACGACCAGTGCATCGGTTGCCAGTACTGCACACTGACCTGTCCTTACGAGGTGCCCCAGTACAACAAGCGTTTGGGCATCGTACGTAAATGCGACATGTGCCAGGACCGTCTGGCTGAGGGTGAGTCCCCCGCCTGCGTTGAGTCTTGTCCCAATGGTGCCATCGCGATCAAGATCGTGGATATCTCCGAGGTACTGGACGATGCTCAAGGAGACGCCTTTTTGCCAGGCGCACCTTCGCCGGGCATCACTGGACCGACTACGACCTACAAGACCCAACGGAATTTGCCGCGCAACGTGCTACCGGCCAATTTCTACGACGTGCGGCCGGCCGCAAAACACATGCCGCTCGTGGTGATGCTGGTGCTCACGCAGCTCTCTGTCGGCGCCTACGTGGTGGACGCCTTGCTGAACGCGCAGGGGCACTCTTCAGTCTCCGCCGCCTTGGGCCGCGCGCACAGTCTGGTCGCGCTCGGTTTGGGCTTATTGGCCTTGGGAGCGGCTACGCTGCATCTCGGGCGCCCGCTCTACGCGTTCCGCGCCTTCATTGGCCTGCGCACCTCTTGGATGAGCCGCGAAATCGTCGCCATTGGGGTGTTCGTCAAGATCGCCGTAATTCACGCGCTCAGTTTCTGGAAGCCTGAGTTGTTCACTTGGGTTGGCATTCCCCAGCTCTTAGGCGTCTCGATGGACAGGATCCAAGGTTGGTTGTCTGTGATCACCGCAACAGTGGGTGTGGTGGCCGCAGCGTGCTCGGTCATGATCTACGTGGCGACCAAACGCAAATGGTGGAGCGGCTCGACCACCACCATGAAATTCTTTGGAACAGCAGCCATTTTGGGGCTCGGCACCATGGGCGCCACGACGAGCGTCACGGCGCGCATCACCGGCTCGCAGGATCTGGGAGCGACCTTCCGCATTTTGTTGGCGTGGTTCGTGGGCGTGTCTGCGGCCAAGCTGATCTATGAGGCCGGCATGTTCAGGCACCTTTTGGACAAGCAACAGGGTGATCTCAAGCGCACGGCGCTCTTGATGACACGCGACCTGAAAGAAGTGACGATTTGGCGCTTCATCTTGGGTGCGATTGGGGGGATTGTTTTGCCAGGACTCGTTTTGCTCGCTCAAACACCGCCGGCGTCAACGGGGTCCATCGCCATCACTTGCTTGAGCACCCTGTTCATGTTGGGCGGCGAGCTTTTGGAACGAACCTTGTTCTTTACGGCGGTCAGTGCGCCGCGCATGCCGGGAGCCATCGGAAAATGAAACTCTTCAAACAAGCCCAAAGCATTCTGTTTGAACGCAATGGTGTGCTCACCCGCGAGCTCTTGCGTGAACCTGGTGGGTTTGGCTTGGGGCAGGTCCCCACCCGCTTGAAGCCAGATGCGACGACCACCCTGGTTTGTGGCTTCTGTTCGACGGGCTGCGGTCTCGATGTTCACTTGAAACAAGGTGAAGCCATCAATCTGTCCCCGGCCAAAGACTATTCCGTCAACCTGGGTATGGCCTGCCCCAAGGGTTGGGAGGCGCTCACCCCGCTCCGCGCCAAGGATCGCGCTGTCTACCCTTTGCTGCGCGACGACAAGGGGAACATGCAGCGGGTAGATTGGACCGTCGCTCTGGAGACCTTCGTCCGCCGTGTCAGGGCGGTGCAAAGCAAACACGGACCGGAGTCGGTCGCCTTCTTGAGCACCGGCCAGATCCCCATGGAAGAGATGGCTGCGCTCGGCACGCTGGCCAAGTTTGGGATGGGCATGGTGCACGGGGACGGCAATACCCGGCAATGCATGGCGACCGCCGTGGTGGCCTACAAGCAATCGTTTGGATTTGACGCGCCCCCCTACACCTACAAGGACTTCGAGGAGTCCGACGTCATCGTTCTGGTGGGGTCCAACTTGTGCATCGCGCACCCCATCATGTGGGAGCGCGTCTGCAAGAACCCGCACAATCCAGAAATCATCGTCGTCGATCCACGCAAGACGGAGACGGCCATGGCGGCCACGCAGCACGTGCCCCTCAAGCCCAAGAGCGATTTGGCCCTGTTTTATGGCATCGCGCAGGCCCTCATCGAGCGCGGAGCCATCTCACAGCAATACATCGACGCGCACACGACTGGTTTCGCTGAGTTCAGGGAATTTGTCGCCCAATATACCCTGACGCGCACCAGCCAGGAAACCTGTTTACCTCTGGATGTACTCGAGAAGTTCGTCACCAGCATCCAAAATGGCAAGCGGGTCTCCTTTTGGTGGACCATGGGTGTCAATCAAAGCCATGAGGGGGTGCGGGTAGCCCAAGCGCTCATCAACATCGCCCTGATGACCGGCAACATGGGACGACCTGGGACTGGCGCCAACTCGATCACCGGACAGTGCAACGCAATGGGCTCGCGCTTGTTCTCCAACACCACCAACCTGATCGGCGGCCACTCCTTCGAAGATGCGCTCGACCGGCAGAAGGTAGCGCGGGCGATGGGCATCGACGAAGCCCTGATCCCAACCAAGGGCAGTTTGGCCTACGACCAAATCTTGGAGGGGATCCATCGCGGAACCATCAAAGGTTTGTGGGTCATTGCTACCAATACTTCCCATTCTTGGATCAACCAATCTGACGCGCGCGACCTGCTCTCGAGGCTAGAGTTTTTGGTCGTGCAAGACATGTACACCACCACCGAGACGGCCGCCCAAGCCCATTTGGTCCTCCCGGCCGCGGGTTGGGGCGAAAAGGAGGGCTGTTTCATCAACTCCGAACGTCGCATCAGCTTGCTCAAACGCGTGGCACGGGCGCCCGGCGAAGCGCTCGCTGATTTCTATATTTTCAAGCTCCTCGCGGAGGCGTGGGGAGTCTCCGAGCTGTTCAAGAACTGGCAGTCACCCGAAGACGTGTTCCAAACCCTCAAGGAGTGCTCACGCGACCAACCGTGCGACATCACTGGCATCGAGGACTACAAGATGCTCGACGAAATGCGCGGGATCCAATGGCCGCTCCCCGAGGGAACGTCAGTTGAGCGCCGTGCAGAGCGCCGCCTGTTTGAAGATGGCAAGTACTATCACAAGAATCAAAAGGCCAAATTCATCTTCGATCCACCGGTGCCCGTGCCCGAGCCGACCAACGAGCGCTATCCGTTTGCCCTGCTCACTGGACGCGGCACGTCAGCCCAGTGGCACACCCAAACGCGCACGGCTAAATCGGATGTGCTCAAACGGTTGTATAGCGAGGACCCGTACGTCGAAGTCAATCCGAAGGACGCGCGCGAACTGGGCATTTCACCCAACCAGTGGATCACCATTGAGTCCCGACGTGGGAAAATCAAAGCCAAGGCGTACGTAACGCAGATCGTTTCTCCGGGTCAGCTATTCATTCCGATGCACTACGTCGACACGAATCAGCTGACGTTCCCGTCCTTTGATCCGCATTCTCGCCAGCCCTCCTACAAGTTTTGTGCGGTGCGGATCAGGCTCGACAACTAGCCGGGCGGTTTTCGGCCAAATTGATCGTCCGTTTGGCTCCACCCTAAAAGATTGGGTACGCTTGTTCGTGCCTGAAATTCGAGTCGTAGGCGTCAATTCCTTGGGCGAAGGGCAGTCGCAGACATTTGGTTTCGAGCGTGAAGTGCGGGGGATCCGCCACAGACACGAAGGGTTCGTGCTGCGACATCGTGGACAGCTGCTCGCATTTCACAACGAATGCCCGCATTGGTCCGTGGAGCTGGATTTGGGTGACGGGCATTTCTACGACGAGGCACTCGATCGCATTTACTGCAAGAATCATGGGGCGCTCTTCCTGCTGCCAAGCGGGTTGTGTGAAACAGGGCCGTGCCTCGGGCGCTCCCTCACCTCGTTCCCCGTGCGCTCTGAGGGCGACGACGCCGTCGTCGTCTGTATATGACGCCCAAAGAACTCACTGTACGGGTCGCTTTGGGGCAACTCATCTTCAGCCTGGGCGTGACAGTGACGCTCGCCCTGCTTGGTCCAACCCTCCTGCTCCTCGATCAGGCTCAAGCCCGCGCGGCCGTCGTCTCGATCTCACTCGGCCTCTCCGTTGCCTTATTTTTGAGCGTTATTCAGGCGTGGAACTTGATCTGGGCACGTCGCGGGCTGCTCTCCCAGTTGTCCGACAAGCGAAAGCGCCAGCATCAACACATCGAGATCCCCAAGCTCAATGATGACCCGTGGCACATCACCAATGCCTGGCTGTTCTCCTCTGTTTTCTCGATCTTGGTGGCGATGACCGGGTTTCGTCCCGCGGCTATTCCTGCGTCGATCGCGCTCATCATCTGCCTATTTTCAGCCATTCTGCTCGCGGCGGCCAGCCTGCCGCTCTTGGTGTTCGTGCGCCGAGCATTTGTGCGCCTGATAGAACAAGTCCCGCCGGACATCATGGCGGAGATCATCGACGCTCAGCTGCGCTCCGGTAGGTTGCGTGGTCGCACATCTCGTCGACTGCTGGCAGCCATCGCAACACCCGTGGGATTTCTCGTCATTGGTTCGGTGTTGATCGTGGGTGCGCACTTGCGAGCGTTGCACGATCAAATTGCCGACCAAACTGCCCGCGACTTGGTACAAAGCGCACTGTATCCAGCGCCGGCTGATCCGCTCCCTCTATCGCTGGACACGCCCGGCATCGCCCCCAGTCTCGCAGCGCTCGCGCGACACGGGTTTCAAGTTCATCTGCTCGGAGCGCAGGTCAACGCCCCGCTCAGCAAGTCCGCGGCTGGGGTCGTGGAACTCGTGGTTCCGCTCGGTAAGCAGAGCGCGCAGGTCTTCTATCGCCAAACATCAGGCTGGACAGTCAGCTGGATGATCGTACCGGTCGCGCTGGTGACCGTGTTTGCTTCGGTGTGGACAGCACTGGCCATGGCGCGGCTCCTGTCACGTGACCTGCGCATGGCCAACCATGGCGTGCGGATGCTCGGAACAGACGCGGCGCTCGACGGAACCCGTGTGATGCAGCCAGCTCGGTTTCGCGCCGTGGTTGAGCTGAGCACCGCCATCGAGTCGTTGTCGGATCGATTCCGCCAGTTCGCCCAGGCTCAGTCGCTCGCCATCGACGCTCGCGAGGCCGCGACTCGCTCGCGAGGTCGCTTTTTTGCGAGCGTCAGCCATGATCTCAAGAGCCCCCTCAACGCCATCTTGGGGTTCGCGGAGATCACCCGCGCGGATCCGTCCATGCACGGCCCCCAACAGGAAAGCCTGGACATGATCCTCAAGCGCGGCAAGGAGTTGCTCATCCTCGTGGAGACCATCCTGGATGCGGCGCGCGTGGAAGCGGGTCAATTGCACCTGGAGATCGACGACCAAGATCTGAGCGCTCTGCTCGAACTGGCGCTCAACAAGGCTCGGGATCTGACATCAGACAATGACATTTTGACGCGCATCGAGCTTCCCTCGGATCTGCCGGTCATCGGCGCCGATCAGCTCAGGTTGTCCCACGCGCTCGCTACGTTCCTTGCCCACGCGCGGCGCACCGCCGAACGCGAGAGCTTGCGCGTGTTGGTCGAGTGTGAACCCAAGTCTGAGCGGCCGACGCTCAAGAAGCGCAAGATCACGATTCACATTGAAATCCCCAGCTCCAAATTCAGCGCCCGTGATCTGGAGGGCATGTTGCACCCAGAGACGCACCCCGGGCAGCACCGCGGTCTCTCGCTAGCGCTGCGCCTGGCCAAGTCCGTGGTGGAACTGCATGGCGGTCAAGTTGCGGTGACGGGACGCACGGTGCGTGAGCCGGCGTTCGCCGTCACACTGTTTGGCCGTGCCGGTCGCTGAGTATCGAGCAAACTATCGGGAGGTTTGTCCACGCAAGATGCGCACCTGCACCGCGGAGCCTGGTGCCGCGATGGGCAGGTGCAGCTTTTTGCCGCCGGACGGTACCGGGAGCGGCTCTCCGTCGACGAGCACCTGGGTGATCTTGCCCGACCCGACCACCTCGATCCGATACGTGGCGCCACGAAACCGTCGAGTGACCTGGTACTCCGACCAAGTGGAGGGAACCTGCGGGTCCACGATGAGACCATTGTAGTCGGGACGCACGCCCAGAATGTATTGGGAAAGGGCGACGAAGGCCCAGGTAGCGGTGCCCGTCAACCAGCTGTTGCGGGCGCGTCCAAACTTGTAAGGATGGTCCTTGCCGGTGATGAACTGCGCGTACGCATACGGCTCCATCGAATACACGTCCGCGGATTCGTTCTTCGCGGAGGGCAAGAACGCGCGGTACAGCTTGAACGCTTCGTCCGCGCGCCCCAGCATCGCCTCGGCAACCACGGGCCAGGTGTTGGCGTGGCAAAAAATACCGCCGTTTTCCTTGAGACCGCCGGGAAAGGTCGTGATGGCGCCGACCTCAGCGTCATGGTCGATGTAGCTGGGCGCGTTGAGCACCGCGCCGTGTTCGGTCGCCAAGTGCTTGTGGACGGCATCCATGGCCGCGACGAGACGCTCCGGTTCAGCTGCTTCACCCAAGACAGCCCAGCTCTGCGCGTTGAGGAATATCGTCGAACCGTGACTCTCTGCGCTGCCGATCTTCTTGCCTGAATCGACATAGCCACGCACGAACCATTGTCCGTCCCAGCCGTGCTCCTGGATCTTGTCCAAGAGCTCGGCTTTGTAGGCCTGAAAGTGAGCAACGTCGCTGTCGCCCCGCTGCAGCGTGTCACACAATTCCAAGAACTCATTGATCGCGCGCAAGAACAGGAACGTCGAGAAGATCGTCTCGCCGCGTCCTTTGAGATTGAGGCAGTCGTTCCAATCGGCCGCGAGCCCCAAGCACAGACCATGGGGACCACGGTTGTTCCACGAAAACTCGAGCGCCATCTTCAAATGCTCGTAGACAGTGCCACTGCCCACATCAGCGTATTCAACGCGCTGGTCGAGGAAGGCATAGTCCCCAGTCTCGCGCAGATACGCAGGGATGGCGATCAGTAGCCACAGATGGTCATCGGAGAAATGCGGGGGAGTGACGTTGTGCTGGCCCTGGGTCCAACTGAGCGGTTGCACATGGTGCATGGCCGCACCAAATGAGTGCTCGGCGCGCAGCAGCTCCACGAGCCGTGGACGCACCAGCTCGGGGATGGAGTGAAGAACCCCGAGAACGTCCTGACAAGAGTCACGGAAGCCAAGGCCATCCCGCCCACCAGCTTCATTGAACGAGGCCGAGCGCGACCAATTGAAGGTGGTCTGACACTGCACTTGGTTCCACACGTTGCCCATGCTGTTGACAGCCGGGTCCGGCGTGGAGACCGAGAGTGCGGACAACCGCGACTGCCAGTATTGTTTGACCTTCGAGAGCTCGCGTTCGACCGCGTCCGTACTTTGATAGTAGCTGCGCAGGCGTTGCCCCTCGGTCCTGGCGTCGCCCACTCCGGCGATGAAGGTGATGGTCTTGGTCTCCCCAGGCGCCAGCTTGACCACGTGATGCAGCGCCCCACACGGCGTACCACCCACGGCCAAGCTATTGCTACAACGGCCGTTCTCTACCGCCACCGGTTGCCCTTCATGGCGATAGTTGCCCAAAAATACCTCGCGATCGGTGTCGAAGGACTCCACCTTGCCGGTCGAGGCGAAGAACGCCCGCGGCTCCTCAAAGGGCCACAATCTGAGCGAGTAGTCGATGATCCCGTCCACTTCGCCCATGCGGCACGTGTACAGAATGTACTGAAAGTTCATGGCATCCTGTTGGATGTGCCAAAAGCACCACTCAACATAGCCAAACAGGTCGAGCGTCTTCTCTTGCTTGCCTTGATTGCGGAGCGTGACTGACCATACTTCCGCGTTCTCTCCGTCGGGGACGAACGCGCGCGCTTCAGCTTCGATGCTCTTGTATCGGCAAATGAAGCGACTGGTCCCCGGTGCATGCCGACACTCGTACTCGGCGAGCTGTGGCCCGGCGGCCTTTCCGTCCACGGACTTGCCGCGCACGGAAAATGGCTTGGCTACCGGTTGCCAGGTCACCGACCACACGTCACCGTCGTCCCGATCCTTGATGTAGAAATAGCGGCCAGGACGATCAGTGGGGACCGAATTGAATCGAAAACGCAACATGCGTCCCGACTTGGGCGACTTGTGGAAACCGTATCCCGAAGCATTGTTGGATACGATGGCGCAGTATTGATCAGTGCCAAGATAGTTGACCCACGAAGCCGGAGTGTCGGGTCGAAAGATCACATATTCCTGCGTGGCGTCGTCGAAGTATCCGTATTGCATGGTGAGCTATTCTATCGTCCAAACCGGGCGTGCCTTCTGCGGCGCCGGGGGGCCCAAACAAAGCCACGGGGTTGATCCTCGCGCAAGCACGCGGCGCCCGGGGGCCAAAATAGCGCGGTTCTGCGCCGTGCCCCTCCCAGCAGTCGACGCGCCTTGCACGCGGCACGATCCGCCGACACGCTAGTCCTCGTGACACACCCCCCGGCGGCGGACCTTGAACCCAAGTTTAGGGCTCAGCTCATCGACGAGGCGACCGTCGTCGAGAGGGGGGAACAAGTAAAGGTTTGGTTCGTTCCGTTGAACGACGCATGGGTGCGGGCCAAGGACCACCCGCTCGCGGTGGTCGACGGGGACAGTGGCGAAAACAACGCGTCGTTTTGCCCACCGGGAACTATTTGGCAGCGCACCATCGAGCTCACACTCCCCGCCAAGACACCCCTGCTCTGTCGCGTCACTCGCCCGCTGGTCGAGTCATGGGCGACCGTGGACTATTTTACCAAGGACCGTCGTGCGATGCGACGGCACGTGGAGGAGCGTTGGTATCGTCTCATAGGAAACTACCGCATGGGCAGATGTGATGAACCACAGAGCTTTGCTGAGGCTCGCCAATTGCATGAACGAAATCAGGGCAAACCCGTCGCTAAATGAGGCCCGCCCGGGCGAACAATTCCGTCTTCCTCCGTCTCGCCTCGGCCAGCACGTCGAAGTACTCGGCATTGTCGCACCAGGCCCGCTGCCAGCCTTGTTGTCTTCCCACTGGACGCCCCGCCACCACACCCCATTGGATAGCCCCTGTGGTCGAACCATAGGCCATGACCCTGCCTAGGTTTCCTCCCGGAAAAAGTGCTGGGTGATCTTCATCCAGGACTAAGAAGTTCGCGATGGCTCCCACTGCGAGCGGCGAACACCCAGCGAAACCGGGGAGTTTGTGCGCCCAACCATCAAACGCCCGCCCATCGCCGAGTTTGAGCAACGCTCCCGGCTCGATGAAGGACGTCTTTCCCACAGCCTGCTTTCGTGCAGCTTCCAGGCGCTGTCCGCTCAAAAGCTGTCCCAGCTGCAGGTGCTCACTGCGCTCTTGGCCAAAGCTGACAGCGAGTGCCGCATTGCCTGCGACCAGAGGCAACTCGCGCTGTACGTCGAGCGCGTCGTTGCTGGCCACGCAATCCGTTCCGAGCGCGATGGCACCACCCGCGCGCGCCCAATTGTCGAGCGGCCCCACGACGCCAAACTGCAGCTGCGAATACGGGCAGTAAGCAAGGAGCCACCCGCGACGCACCAAGTCTTCGATGCGCGATTGGGACAAATGTAGTCCATGCGCGATCATCACTTGGCTATTATCCAGGGCGTCCGCAATCTCCGCTAGACCACGATCACAACTGCCATGGTGCCGCTCGAGCTCCGTCAGTTCTTCGAGCGATTGCGCCAAGTGCATGTGCACCGGTAAACCATGCTTCGCGGCGAGCGCGGCGATGCGCTCAAACAGGCTCAAGCTGACGGTATCACCCGCGTGTGGCCCGAACGCGGCGGTGATGCCCTGGTCGCTCAATTCTCGGTCGGTCGCGATGTCGAGCGTGGCGGCCATTTGTTCTTCCCAATCGCGGGCGAACGGACCATGTAGGTTCTGCAGCGTCGGCGCAACGGTGCCAGGCAGGCCAACATGACTAAGCGCCCGAGCTACAGCGCTCCCAAAATAATAGTGATCGAAGACATACAAGCAGCCCGAAAGCAGGCTTTCATAGGCACCCAAGCAGGTGAAGGCGAAGACGTCCTCGGCCGTGAGCGCTGATTCGATGCGAAAGAAGACATCGGTGACGACGTTCCCCGAGCGCGCCATCTGGTTCGTTAAGCCGCGCAGGGCGGACATGGCCAAGTGTGTATGCGCGTTGACCCAACCGGGGACGATGGGGGACGCGCCGACGTCATACACTGGGAGGTCTTGGTGCCGCTCGCTATGCAATGGGCCCAAAGCACGCACCTCATGTGCGGCACGCAGCTCCGCGATGCGGCCATGTCTCACGCGGATGCCGAGCGGCAACTCCAAGAGGTCATCCGCGATCCCTGCGTAGCTAGCGCCAGCAAGTTGAGCAGCCGAGACGAGCACGTGATTCGATACGACCCAAAACTCTCCCGCCGCGGACTGCATATCGCTAAGTATACCGCACCCAAGGTCGCATATCGAAGAGAAGCAAAGCTCATCAGCAAGCCTCGGCTGCGTCGACTTCTGCTGATAAATTATCCCCCATGCCCAAACCGCTTCCCACGCGAAAGACCGTCAAGAAACCCCCGCTAGCTCAGGCTGAGGCTCCTCGGGCACGGACGTTCGTTGTCGAAGATTGTTTTCAGGCTCGTCGTGAGAAGTCGACGTTGCCGATTTTCGTGGTGAGCGTGGCAGACTTTGCAACTTGGCTCGGGTCAGCGCCCACCGAGATCCAGGCTTGGCTGGCCGTCAACCAATTCAAACCCAAGGCTGGCGCGTGCGCGCTCTTGCCCCAAGCAGAAGGTTGCGCGGGCGTCGTCATCACGGTC